>PVMK01126767.1_pt1 | contig 15041 bp, 15 predicted proteins | sample 1853481 | NCBI WGS metagenome assembly PVMK01 (sample SAMN08533507, study PRJNA380276) | Marine sediment metagenome, whole genome shotgun sequencing project.
GAACTTGTACTTTTTATAAAAGAACTCCTCTTTAAAAAATAATTAAAATCTCTATTGATGCAGATATTCTGCTAACCAATAAAGTAGTTCTTGATAAAAATATTATTTGTCTTTTACCAAGATTAAAACATATCTGTGTTTTATCAACTGGATATAATGTTGTTATTACTTTTTTGTATAAAAATGAAATATAGTACGGAATCAGTTGCACAGATGGTTTTTGCTCTTCTTCTGTAAATAACAAATAAGGTTGGCTCTCTTAGCAAACAGCTTATTAATGGTAAGTGGATAAAAAACAAAGTTTTCTGTTTTTATAATAATCCCTTAATGGAATTAAAAAATCTCACTCTCGGTGTTGTAGGCTATGGTAAAATAGGAAAATCAATAATTAAAAAAACTCTCGCTTTTGAAAAGAATTAAGATTTTTTACCTGAACAATACCTAAAAAAGATTCTAAAAACATTCTTTTTTGCAAATTAGAAGAACTTCTCAAAAAAAATGATATAATAAGCATTAACTGTCCTTTAAATAAAGAAACAAATAAAATAATTACTTCTACAGAATTAAATTTAAGAAAAAACAGCTTTTTTAATAAAGACTGGAAGAGGAGGTCTTTTTGATGAAAAAGCTGTTTCAAAAATAGCTTAAATAATAACTTAATTGCTGGTACAAATTTGGATGTTTTATCTTTATAGTAGACAAATGAAAAAATCCTCTTTTAAAAGAAAAATTTTTTTATTAAGCCACATCTTGCCTGGGCAACAGTAACAGCAAGAAAAAGATTTTTAAAAATTGCGGTTAAGAATATAGTGTCTATTTAAAAAAAGAGAATTTTGTTTATTTTTCTATAAAAAAAATAATTTTCTACATTTTATTAACACATTAATAAACAACTTATAAATAACTTTTATAAAGTAAAAACAAATATTTATTTTCTTTTAAACAAATTTTTAGTTACTTTATTACTACTATTTATTTACATAAATTATTATTATTAAATAAGGGAGAAAAAATGGAAAACTTTTTAATTGCAAAAATGGAAACAAACAAAGGAACTATAAATTTAAAATTGTTTAAAAAACACACACCTATAACAGTTTTAAATTTTATAAATCTTTCAAATCGTGGTTTTTATAACAATATATCTTTTCATAGAGTAATAAATGATTTTATGGTTCAGGGAGGATGTCCTCTTGGAACGGGAACAGGAGGGCCAGGATATCAGTTTGAAGATGAATTTTGTGATGCTCTTCGTCATGATAAAAAAGGAGTTTCTTTTCAATGGCAAACGCAGGTCCGGGTACAAACGGAAGTCAGTTTTTTATAACCCATTTAGAAACACCCTGGCTTGATAATAAACATACTGTCTTTTGGAGAGGTAATAGATGAAGAAGATATGAAGGTGGTAAATTTCAATTGTTAAAAATGATAAAATTATAGAAATAAAAATAGAAGGTGATTTTTCTGATATAATGGAAGATAACAAAGATAGAGTTGAAGAATGGAACAGCATACTTTCTAAATAATTATTTTTAAAAATTTTAATTAATAATTGAAAGACTCTCTTTGTTATCTTTTTAAGAGGGTCTTTTTTTAGGTTTAAAGATGAAAAAAATTATTGTTATTGGAGCAGGCGCATCTGGCATGTTAGCAGCAGGAACTGCAGCAGAAAAAGGTGCAGAGGTTATTGTTATAGAAAAGATGAAAAGAGAGGGAATAAAACTTAGTATTACTGGAAAAGGAAGATGTAATATTACAAACATTGTTTCAATAAATGAATTTATTGAACATTTTGGAAAAAAAGGAAAATTTTTAAGACAAACATTTAATTGTTTTTTTAGTGAGGAAACAGTTAATTTTTTTAATAGTATTGGTGTAGAAACAGTTAAAGAAAGAGGAGGAAGAATTTTTACAAAAAAAGGTGATGCTAAAAGAAGTTGTTTTTTGTTTATTAAAGTGGCTTAAAAAAAACAAGGTTAAAATAATAAAAGAAGAAAAAGTAGAAAAATATTATAGTTGAAAAAAATAAAGTTATAGGAATATTAACTGAAAAAAATAATGAAAAAAAAATATTTTGCAGATTCTGTAATTATGGCCACGGGTGGAAAATCTTATCCACAGACAGGATCAACAGGAGATGGCTATAAAATTGCAGAAAAAGAAGGTCATAAAATTAATGAATTAAAACAGGCTCTTGTTCCTTTAAGAACAGATTTTTTAATAAATGATCAATTAAAAAGATTAAAACTTAAAAACATAAAGGTTTCTCTTTTTATAGATGGTAAAAAAAAGAAAGAAGAATTTGGAGAATTTTATTTTTATGAAAAAGGAATTACTGGTCCTGTTATTCTTTCATTAAGTAAAAAAATAGTAGAGGAAAAGAAAAAAAACAAAAAAATTAAATTAGAATTGGATTTAAAACCAGGACTTGATGAAAAAAAACTGGATAAAAGAATAATAAGAGATCTTGAAAAGTTTTGGAAATGATATTAGAAGATATATTAAAAGAAATTCTTCCTGTTTAATATAATAGATTTATTTCTAGAAAAGAGCAAAATTATTAGATCCTTTTAAAAAAGGTAATATTATTAATTTTAAGGAAAGAAAAAAAATAAAAGAAAATATTAAAAGATTTGAAATAATAATAGAAGGATATGCTCCTTTTGAAGAAGCCATTATAACTTCCGGAGGAATATCTACAAAAGAAATATATCCAGACACAATGGAATCAAAAATTATTAAAAATCTTTATTTTTGTGGAGAAATAATTGATATAGATGCGGATACAGGAGGTTATAATTTACAGGCAGCATTTTCAACAGGAAGAGTAGCGGGAATAAATTGTATAAAATAAAATAAAATTATTAAATATTAATATATTATAACAAATAAAACATATTTAATATTAAATTAAAAGATTATTATAAAAAATGAAAATAATAAATAAAAAAAAATAATTGGAAAACATTATTAAAAGATGAAGCAAATAAAGAAAAAATTTTTTTAAAAAGCGAAGAATTAAAACTTTTTGAAAAATATCTTTTTTTGATTGAAGAATGGAATAAAAAGATAAATATTACTTCCATAAAGAATCAAGAAGAAGTGGTAATAAAACATTTTATAGATTCTCTTCTTGTATTAAAGCATGTTTACCTTTTTGGAATAATTGCAGATATTGGAACAGGTGGAGGTTTTCCAGGAATACCTTTAAAGATAGTGGACCCGTCTCTTGAAATGTTTTTAATAGAACCCATAAGAAAAAGAGCAAATTTTTTAAGAACTGTTATTTCAAATCTTTGTCTTAAAAAAATAACGGTTTTTAATGGAAGGGCAGAGAACTTTAAGGAAAAAGAAAAATTTGATTTTACTATAAGTAGAGCTCTTTCTGATATTAAGACCTTTTGTGAGCTTTCAATTCCTCTTTTAAAACCAGAAGGATATTTGATTGCAATGAAGGGAAAAAACACAGAAAAAGAAATCTCAGCATTAAAAAGTATGGAAACAAAAATAAAAGTAATAAAAAAAAGTCAATTTCGAACTTCCTCAGAAAAGCGGTGCCAGAAGCATTATAGTCCTTCAGAAATGTTTCACGTGAAACATTTAAATATAGTCTCTAAACACTAGTTTTTTCTTTAAAAAAAGACCAGTTTGTGTTATAAAAATATAAGTTTTTAATGTTTATGGCTTTTGTTTTTTCCTCTGCCAGAACATTTAAAAAACATACGCCTTTTAAAACACTTCCTGATCACGTTTTTGTTTTTAAAAAGGGTTTTTTATAGAGTATTAAATTTTTTTTAATGTTTTTTAAAACATAAAAAAATGAAAAACACAGTAAAAAGTTTGGGTCTATTATGAGGGGAAAAACGGTTTGTATAGCCAACCAGAAAGGTGGTGTCGGAAAAACAACAACCGCCATAAACCTTGCGACTTCTCTTGCCCTTCTAAAAAAGAAAATTCTTATTGTTGACATAGATCCACAGGGAAACGCCGGAAGCGGTATGGGCGTAGAGAAAAACGGGGACAAAAATATATATCACGCACTTGTTCTGGAAAGCAGTCTGGACTCGATTATTAAGGAAACAGAAGTTTCCGGTCTTTCTTTTCTTTCTTCAAACATAGATTTGACTGGAGCAGAAATAGAGCTGGTTAATCTTCCCCAAAGAGAATTCAGGCTTAGGAAAAGCCTTGAACAGGTGAAAGACCAATTTGATTATATCTTTATTGATTGTCCGCCTTCTCTTGGTCTTTTAACAATAAATTCTCTGGTTGCTGCAGACTCAGTACTTGTTCCGCTACAGTGTGAATATTATGCTCTGGAAGGGCTTAGCCAACTATTAAACACCATAAAACTGGTAAAAGCACAGTTAAACCCGGATCTGACCCTGGAAGGCATTCTTCTTACCATGTTTGATAAAAGAAACAGGCTTTCCCACCAGGTTGCGGGAGACATAATGAAGCACTTTGAAACCAGAGTTTTTGAGATAATAATTCCAAGAAATGTCAGACTGGCAGAAAGCCCAAGTTATGGTTTGCCAGTTTATTTTTATGACAAACAGTCGGTCGGAGCAAAAGCCTATGTGGAGCTGGCCCAACAGTTTCTTTACTTAAGCAGGGGGAAAACGAATGATCAAAAAAAGAGGGCTGGGCAAGGGAATAGGGGCTCTTATACCCGACTTTGATGATTCTGTTTTGGACAGAAAAGGAGCGAAAAACCCAAAAGACCCAAAAGACCTTTTTTTCGCACCAATTGATGAAATAACAACCAACCCTAACCAGCCAAGAAAGATTTTTTCAGAAGAAGCAATAAAAGAGCTTTCCCTTTCTATAAAAGAAAAAGGAGTTCTTCAGCCGCTTTTGGTAAAGAAAGTGGAAAAGGGCTTTGAGCTTATTGCCGGAGAAAGAAGGCTGAGGGCCTCTCTTAAAGCAGGTCTTTTGGTTGTTCCTGTTCTTTTGAAAGATGTTGATGAACAGACCAGCCAGGAAATAGCCCTGATTGAAAACATACAGAGAAAAGACCTAAATGTTCTGGAAGAAGCAGAAGCATATCAAAATCTTATTAGTCGCTACAACTATACCCAGGAAGATGTCTCGAAAAAACTTGGAAAAAACAGAACCGTCATCACAAATGCTTTAAGACTTTTAAAACTTTCTGAAAGTATAAAAAAGGATCTTCTTTATGAGAAGATCTCAATGGGACATGCCAGGGCATATCTTGGGGTTGAATCTTCTTCTTTACAGCAGGAAGCTCATAAAAAGGTTCTTAAAAAAGGTCTTTCTGTAAGACAAACCGAAAATCTGATAAAAAAGCTTAAAACTGAAGGTTTGGAGAAAAAAGTAAAGAAAAAACTAGAGACAGAAGAGATACAAAATGAATTTCTTCTTAATGAGCTGCAAAAAAAGTTTTCAACCAAGGTAAACATAATAAAAAAAGGCAAAAAGGGACAGATAATAATAGAATATTACTCGGATGAAGATTTAAATAGAATTTATGATGTTTTAAGGGGTTCTTGATAAATGGATGAAAATAAAGAGAAAAAGATAAAAGAACAAGAGTATGATGCAGACAGTATAAAAGTCCTTGAAGGTCTTGAAGCTGTTAGAAAAAGACCGGCCATGTATATAGGCTCTACAGATGTACGGGGTCTCCACCATCTGGTTTATGAAGTTGTTGATAACTCGATTGATGAGGCTATGGCTGGTCACTGCGATAAAATAGAGGTTATGATCCATCTTAATGGAACTATTTCTGTAATCGATAATGGCCGGGGTATTCCGGTTGATATGCACCCTACGGAAAAAAAATCAGCAGCAGAAGTTGTTTTAACCACGCTGCATGCCGGCGGAAAGTTTGATGATTCAGCGTACAAGGTTTCCGGCGGACTTCACGGGGTAGGTGTTTCTGTTGTTAACGGACTTTCCGAACATCTTGAACTTGAAATCTGGAAGAACAACAAGGTATATTTTCAGGTTTATGAAAGAGGAACCCCAAAGGCACCCCTTGAAGAGATTGGAAATACAAAAAAGTCGGGTACAAAAGTTGTTTTTAAGCCGGATTCGGAGATCTTTGAAACAAACACCTTCAGTTTTGATACGCTTTCTATTCGATTACGAGAACTTGCATTTTTAAACAAAGGCCTCACTATCCTCATTGAGGATGAAAGAACTGAAAAGAAACATGAGTTCTGTTATGAGGGCGGGATCATGTCTTTTGTAGAGTATCTTAATCGAAACAAAACCACGCTGTACCCCAAGCCAATTTATATAACCGGTGAAAAAGACAACATAAGCATTGAGATCGCTTTTCAGCATAATGACAGTTATTCTGAAAATGTTTTTACATTTGCAAATAATATAAACACCCATGAGGGCGGCACTCATTTAAGCGGATTTAAATCTTCTTTAACCCGAACGGTTAACTCCTATCTCTCTAATTCAAAAGCAGCAAAAAACCTTAAAAGTTCACTTGACGGAGACGACATTAGAGAGGGTATAGCCTGTGTGGTGAGTGTAAAAATTCCGGACCCTCAGTTTGAGGGCCAGACCAAGACAAAGCTTGGAAACAGCGAGGTAAAGGGAATTGTTGAAAGTCTGGTTTATGAAAAGCTGGGAACCTTTTTTGAAGAAAACCCGACCGTTGCCAATAAGTTGATTTCAAAGGCCGTTGATGCTGCCCGGGCGCGTGAAGCCGCACGCAGGGCAAAAGATCTTACCCGGAGAAAGTCGGTACTTGACAGCGGTTTTCTGCCCGGCAAACTTGCAGACTGTCAGGAAAAGGATCCGGCCCATTGTGAAATATATCTTGTGGAGGGTGACTCTGCTGGCGGTTCGGCAAAGCAGGGAAGGGACAGAAAAAATCAGGCCATTCTTCCCTTAAAAGGAAAAATTTTAAATGTTGAAAAAGCCCGTTATGACAAGATGCTTCAAAACGAAGAAATAAAAACAATCATTACGGCTCTTGGAACCGGAATCGGTAAAGATGATTTTAATATTGAAAAGCTGAGATATCACCGGGTTATCATCATGACAGATGCTGATGTTGATGGTTCTCATATCAGAACACTTATCCTGACCTTCTTTTTTAGACAGATGCCCGGCCTTATTGAAAACGGCAATCTTTATATTGCACAGCCGCCTCTTTTCCGGGTTAAAAAAGGAAAAAAGAAGGCAATGTATCTGGACGATGAAGAATCGCTTGAAGACTATCTCCTTGAGAGTGGCATTAATGGAACCAAGGGTCGTTTCAAAAAAGAGCGACACAACACTTTCCGGGCAGCGCCTTTTACAGTTTGCAAAGAAAGCCATTCTTTTTGAAAAAACTATTTCAAAAATGGAAAGAAGAGGGCTTGGATAAAAACATCTTAAGTGCGCTTGCTATAGAAGGAAAATTTAATAAAGATACTTTGAAAAAAGAAGAGGAAATAAAAAATCTTCTTGATTCTTTAAAAGAACACGCAAGCCTGTATTATGAATATGTAACCCCGGTACATTTTGAGCTTGAAAAAGACGAAGAACACAATGGGTATTCACTTAAATGTACCAGTGAAAAAGACAGAAAATTAAAAGAAATGATAATTGATTTTGAACTGGCTATTTCTCCGGACATGGTTGAGCTTAAAAAAATTGCTTCGACATTTAAAGGAATCGGTGACCCCCCTTTTATTATAGAAGAAGACGGAAACGAAAATAGAGGTAAACACGCTTTCGGAAGTTTTAAGATATATTATTGAACAGGGTCGAAAATCTCAGGACATCCAGCGTTACAAAGGGCTTGGAGAGATGAACCCTGACCAGCTGTGGGAAACAACCATGGAGCCTGTAAACAGAAGGATGCTTAAGGTAAAGGTCGAAGATGGTGTTGAAGCGGAAAATATTTTTACAGTACTTATGGGCGATCAGGTTGAACCAAGAAGAGATTTTATTTATGAAAATGCTCTTTTTGTAACAAACCTTGATGTTTAGAAAAGAAAACTTTTACAAAAAAACTGAAAAAGGCCTTTAAAGCAAAGTTTAAAAAAAACAAAAGCAAAAAAGGGCGGAGAAAACATATGGACATGCAGGGCAGATCAGACATTCCGGTAAATATTGAAGATGAAATGAAAAAGTCCTATATGGACTATGCCATGAGCGTTATTATCGGCCGGGCTTTACCGGACGTAAGAGACGGGTTAAAACCGGTTCACCGCAGAATCCTTTTTGCGATGGACGACCTGGGTTTGCAGAGAAATAAATCCTTTAAAAAGTCAGCGCGTGTTGTTGGCGATGTTATTGGTAAGTATCATCCCCATGGAGATACGGCGGTATATGATTCTATTGTACGTATGGCCCAGGATTTTTCCTCTAAGAAGCCCTCTAGTTGATGGACAGGGAAATTTCGGGTCAATGGACGGTGATTCTCCTGCAGCCATGAGATATACGGAAGTTCGGATGACGCATATCTCTGCGGAACTTCTTACCGATCTTAATAAAGATACGGTTGATTTTGTTCCGAACTATGATGATACCCTGAAAGAACCCTCTGTTCTTCCCGCAAAGATTCCCAATCTTCTTCTTAATGGTTCCTCCGGAATTGCGGTTGGAATGGCAACAAATATTCCGCCTCATAATCTTGGAGAGCTTGTTGACGGATTAATTGCAATTATTGAAAATCCGGAGATTGAGACAGAAGAGCTTTTAACTATTATTCCCGGACCAGACCTTCCAACCGGAGCTTATATTTATGGCAGAGACGGGATAGCTTCGGCTTACAAAACAGGAAGAGGAATCATAAAAATAAGGGCTAAGGCTTTTATAGAAAAACAGAAAAAAAATGACAGGGAAAGCATTATTATTTCTGAAATGCCCTACCAGGTAAACAAGGCGCGTCTGATTGAAAAGATCGCAGACCTTGTCCAGAACAAAAAAATAGAGGGTGTTTCAGATATAAGAGATGAATCAGACCGTGAAGGAATACGGGTTGTGATAGACCTGAAAAAAGATGCAATAGGGAGGGTAATTCTTAATAAACTTTACAAGCTTACTCAGATGCAGGTTGCCTTCGGCATCATCTTTCTTTCTATTGTTAAGGGTCAGCCAAGGATAATGAACCTGAAAGAAATTCTGAAACACTTCATCTCTTTTAGAAAAGAGATTATTACCCGCAGGACAATTTTTGAACTTAAAAAAGCAGAAGCACGGGCGCACATACTGGAAGGTCTTAAAATAGCCCTGGATAATCTTGATGCCATAATAAAACTTATCAGGGGTTCTGCTTCACCGGCAATTGCCAAAGAAGGCTTGATGAAAAAATTTGGCCTGTCTGATATCCAGGCCCAGGCAATTCTTGATATGAGACTGCATCGTCTTACAGGGCTTGAACAGGACAAAATTAATGCGGAATATACAGAAGTTATAAAGGTTATTGAAAAATTGAAACAGATCCTTTCAACAGAAAAACTTCTTTTAGAAATTATTATTAGAGAACTCAGAGAAGTTAAGGAAAAATATGCCGATAAACGAAGGACAGAAATAATCGCCCAGTCTGAAGAAATAAATGTAGAGGATATGATCGTTGAAGAAAACATGATCGTAACTGTTTCAAACAGTGGATATATAAAAAGAAATCCAGTAACTCTTTACAGGACCCAGCTGCGTGGCGGCAAAGGCGTTACCGGAATGACAACAAAGGAAGAAGATTTTGTAGAAAACCTTTTTGTTGCATCTACCCATGCATACATCCTGGTTTTTTCTGATAAAGGCAAGGTTTACTGGATAAAGACTTATGAAATTCCCCAGGCAGGAAGAACAGCCCGGGGGAAGGCCATTGTCAACCTGTTAAACCTCTCTCAGGGCGAGAATGTTTCTGCCGTGCTTCCGGTAAACAGCTTTGAAGAGGGTGGATTTGTGGTGATGGCCACCAAGAAAGGAATTATTAAAAAAACAGAGCTGACCGCCTATTCAAGGCCCCGGGCAAACGGAATTGCGGCCATCTCTCTTGATCCGGATGACAGCATTGTGGGGGTTGAAATAACAAACGGTGAAAGAGACATCTTTCTTGGAACCAAAAAGGGCATGGCCATTCGGTTTAAGGAAGCGCAAGCCCGTCCTATCGGAAGGGTCTCAAGGGGGGTTAAGGGCATAACCCTTTCAAAAGATGATGAAGTTGTGGGTATGGAGATTGTGCGCGGCGATTCAACTATCCTTACCTTGGCAGAAAAAGGTTACGGCAAAAGAAGTAATGTCGCAGAGTACAGACGACAGAGCCGCGGTGGTAAAGGGATTATTACCATAAAGACAGATGAACGTAATGGTAATGTTGTGGGTATAAAGCAGGTAACAGAAGAAGACAATCTTATGATAATTACAAGTAAGGGAAAGATTATAAGGATTTCCGTTCACAAGATTTCTGTTATTGGCCGCAAACACAAAAGGGGTTCGGTTGATAAATGTTGAACCAGAGGAAAAAGTTGTTGGGGTTACAAGGCTTGCGGAAGAATAAAAATAAAACAGCTGGACAGCCGGTGTTAAAACCATATAAGAAAAGAAGGTAATGGACAAAAACACTTGTAAAATAGGAGTGGTTGGTGCCGGCAGCTGGGGAACAACGCTTGCCGCTGTTGCAAAGGACAGGGGCCACGATGTCACGCTCTGGGTCTACGAGCAGGAGCTGCTTGAAATATTAGACAAAAAACATTGCAACACTTTTTATCTTCCAGATATTGAGCTTGAAAAAGAGCTTAAATTTACCGGGTTCAATAAAGGAGGCTGTTGAAGGAAAAAAAATAATTCTCTGGGTAACCCCGGTTAAAAATTTTCGTGAAATGTTTAAAAAAGGTTGGAGTTTTCGTCTCCGGATACTGTTCACGTATGCGCTTCAAAGGGTATTGAAAATAACAGTCTGGAAAGAATTTCTCAAATTGCGGAGGAAATAAATTCCGGCTTTTCCGAAAAGGGGTTTGCCGTGCTTTCGGGTCCCAGTTTCGCAAAAGAAACAAGCCAAAAAATGCCCACCGCAGTGGTTGTAGCTTCCAGAGACACAGAAACAGCAAAAACGGTTCAGCAGGTAATGGCCACACCTTATTTCAGAACCTATACAAGCGAGGATATGGTTGGTGTTGAAATTGGCGGTGCGCTTAAAAATGTTATCGCGGTTGCTTCTGGAATTGTTGAAGGTCTTGGTTTTGGGAACAACACAAGGGCTGCGCTTATTACCCGGGGTCTTGCCGAGATCACCAGAATGGGGAAGTGTTTTGGTGCGGACGAAAGGACCTTTGCCGGCCTTTCCGGAATGGGAGATCTCGTTTTGACCTGCACCAGCAGTTTGAGCAGAAATTTCAGCGTGGGAAGGGAGCTTGGAAAAGGAAGACGGCTAAGCGCAATCCTTGATGAAATGAACATGGTTGCAGAGGGTGTTTATACCACCCGGGCAGCTCAGGACCTTTCTAAAAAGCATGGGGTCAAGATGCCCATTGTCAATGAAGTATATAAGATTCTTTTTGAGGATAAACATCCCACACTGGCGGTAAAAGACTTGATGTCCCGGGAACTTACAAACGAGATAACCTGAGCATAACGAAAACGTGTTTAAAAACAGAATAATAAACAAGTATATCTTTAAAGAACTGTTAAGCCCCTTTATCCTGGGGCTTTTAATTTTTACCTTTATTCTGCTTATGAACAGGGTTCTTAGACTTGTGGACCTAATTGTTAACAAGGGGGTCGGCGTTGGCGAGGTCGGTGCTCTTATTGTATACCTTCTTCCTTCTTTTCTGGTGCTTACCATTCCGATGTCCGTGCTTCTGGCAATACTGATCGCATTTGGAAGGTTTTCCGCCGACGCTGAAGTTGTTGCGATGAAAGCCTCCGGGATCAGCCTCTACCAAATGATTCCCCCGGTTGCAGTCTTTTGTATTATCGGTTTTCTGCTTACTAATATACTGACTCTTTCCCTTTTACCAAAAGGAAACTTTGCCTTTAGGGAACAGCTGTTCGGTTTTGCCAAAAAATATGCGGCCGCAGGAATAGAGTCCGGAACTTTTAAAGATACTTTTGAAGATGTGGTGGTTTATGTCAATGATTATGACCGGAAAAACAACCTTATAAAAGGAATCTTTATTTATGATAAAAGAGATCCGAAACGTCCCACAGAAATCTCCGGCAAAGAAGCAAAACTTTTTTTTGGGGAGGATAACGCAAACATTCTTTTGCGTATTTTTAACGGAAGTCTTCACAATCTGAACAGAGACTCGGGAGATTATCAATATCTTCTTTTTAAAACCTATGAAATGGAAATAGGTCAAAATGCTTCGGAAGAGAAAAGAAGAATAAAAAAGCGTGAGCTCGGGATCTCCGAGCTTATAAAGCGGTCAAAAGAAAAAGACGCTTCTGCAGAAATAGGCATTGAAATACAGCAAAGGCTCGCGTTTCCCTTTGCGTGTATTGTTTTTGGAATACTGGGTCTTTCGCTGGGTGTTTACTGGCGCCGGGGCGGAAAAGCGTATGGTTTTGTTTTAAGTATTCTTATTGTTTTTTTCTACTATATTCTTTTAAGTTTTGGGGAAAATCTGGCAATAAATGAAACGGTTTCACCGTTTGTCGGGATTTGGCTGCCCAATGTTGTTTTTGCTGTTTTTGGGGTCCTGCTTTTTAGAAAAACAGCAAGAGAAGAACCGTTCTTTTTTCAAAAAGTACTGCAAAATAAAAAGCTTGAGTTTCTTGAGCGGATAAATAAAAAGTTTGAAAAAAGGGCAAAAAAAGAGCAAAAGAACTCAAAAAACCGGGGAAATTGATTTTGTTCAGCCATGACAGGGTTGTTCAGAAGAAAAGCATATCCAAATCGGTGAAAAGAAAAGAAAAAAAGCCGGCAAACAAAGATGGTTTTTCGCGGAAATATAGTTTTGGAAAAAGTTCACAAATCAGGCTGCATCAATTATAAAAGCAATAGCAATACGGAATATTTTGGAAACAGAAATGCTGTTATAGAAGCAGTCTTTTATCCCCGTAAAAACGGTAACCTTTAAACCGGAAGCATAAAGTGTCTGTTATAACCAGGTATTTCACCAAAGAGTTCTTAAAGACCCTCGCGCTTTGTCTGTCTTCTTTTGTCGCGCTCTATCTTCTGGTCGATCTTTTTGAGAGACTTGATGATATTCTTGAGCATAAGGCCTCTTTTTCTCAGGTGGTACAGTACTGTCTGTATCAGATTCCAATGATCATCTATCAGGTTCTGCCGCTGGGTATTCTTCTCTGCACTTTTATTACCCTTGGCATTTTTGTAAAGAACAATGAGATCACCGCAATTAAAGCTCACGGAATAAGTCTTTTCAGCGTGTTAAAAGCCTTTGTTTTTATTTCTTCCCTGTTTTGTGTGTTTTCACTTTTTCTTCAGGAGTTTGTGCTTCCCCACACTAACTGGCAGGTAAAGAAAATTAAAAACATTTACATTAAGGGCAAGAAGGAAGCGACTTTTTTAAAAAAAGATGATTTCTGGTTCAGGAACAAAAACAGAATATGTAAGACCGGCTATTTTGATCAGGGAAAAAACAGTATTCACAATATAATTATTTATTATTTTGATCCGGACTTCAGGGTAGAAAAAAAGATAGAAGCTGAAAGCGCGGTCTGGACAAAAGACCATTGGGTTTTTAATAACGGAGTAGAAAGAAGTTTTAAAAAAACCGGTGAGATGAAAATAAAGAAGTTTAAAAGCCGTGAAATAGCCATTGACAAGGTTCCCGATGATTTTATGTCGTTTCGAAAAGAGAGTGAAGAAATGAGCTTTACCGAGATACGGGCTTTTATTAATAAAACAAAACAGGAGGGATATCCGACAGCATCTTTTGAAGCGGATATGCACGCGAAGATATCCTATTCTTTTATCTGCATAATCATGGCCGTTCTAGGAATTCCTTTTTCACTAATGATAGGCCGAAGCGGAGGCATGGCTTTGGGAATAGCAATAAGTATTGCTCTTGGCTTTATTTACTGGACCTTTTTTGCCTTTTGTCTTTCTTTGGGGAAGGGTGGGGAGTTGGCGCCGTTTGTTTCCGCCTGGTCGGCAAACCTTGCTTTTGGTTTCCTGGGTCTCTATCTCTTTCTGCATGTCCGGCAGTAGAAAACAAAATCTTTGAATATATTAGCAGTGTTCAATATAGCATTTAGCCGCTTCAAACCACGATGTCCTTATTCACGGTTATTATAAAAATGGACAGGCCTGTATAAGACCCACAAATTTTTAATTGTCATTCAGAAAATCTTATGCTTGAATATAATAAAACAATGAAAAAGATCAGACAGCAAAGCACAAGAGGAGAGAATAGTTACTAAAAAACAATAACTTTCAAGCTGAAGCTATAGAACCTTCTTACCAAACCTTAAAAAAAGGAAATCAGGTATGGCAGGCAATCAAATAGTAGTACGTTTTATTGACGGCAGCGTAAAGAAGGGTCACACAAATGATTTTGTGCCGAACAAAACAAACTTTCACCTGAACAATACAGACGGCGAGACAGAAGAAATCAATATAGAGAACATAAAGGCGATCTTTTTCGTCAGGGATCTAAATGGGGCCCAAGGCTATATTTACAACTACAAAGATAATATTCCAGGCGGCGGCAAAAAAATCCAGGTGGAATTTAATGATGGTGAAATTATGGTCGGTTATGTCCTTGGGTATTCACCAGAACGGCAGGGTTTTTTTATGACTCCCGCAGACTTAGAGGGAAACAACCTGCGCATTTATGCGGTTGCAGCCGCAGTAAAAAAGACACAGTTCTTATAATCCAACAGCTTTATAGACAGTTTGTTCCCAGGGAGATTAAAAGAGGCAGCAAAAAATTAAAAGGGGTGACTTCTTAGATGGAGCTACCCCTTTTTTGTGTTGTCTATTTCACAAACCATTTCACAATAATATTACTCCTCATAAGGATCAAGCAAAAGGTCCATCTCGATCACTTGCCGTGGACCAGCGTTCAACATCAGGGGTATCTGGACAGCTCCAAAGGAATAGTCGCCAGGCACCGCTGGCCATGGCGGCCACTCGTTACTCTGCAGCAACCCAACATACA
>PVMK01126490.1_pt1 | contig 15039 bp, 14 predicted proteins | sample 1853481 | NCBI WGS metagenome assembly PVMK01 (sample SAMN08533507, study PRJNA380276) | Marine sediment metagenome, whole genome shotgun sequencing project.
GCGGCTTCGGCGTTTGTGAGCCCCGCCGCGTAATGCTACCCCTCGGTCCCGGCCGCGTCCCAGACCGGCCCAGACCGCCGCCATCATGTTCGAACCGGGGAGCGTGCGCAGCAGATCATGACCGACGGATTGCTTTACCTTGCCGTTGTCGTCATCTGGGGAACGACCTGGATCATGATCCAGTTCCAGATCGGGGTCGTGCCGCCCGAGGTGTCGGTCGCCTACCGATTCGCGATCGCCGCGCTGCTGATGTTCGCCTGGGTGGCGTTGCGGCGTTTGCCCCTCCGGTTTTCGCCGCGCGATCACCTGTTCATCGCGCTTCAGGGCGCGCTCATCTTCTCCACCAACTTCGTGCTCTTCTATCTGGCGGCCGTCACCCTCGCCACCGGCCTGCTGGCGGTCGTCTTCTCCACTGCCTCGATCATGACCCTGCTGTTGACGGCGGTGCTGCGCCGCCGGTGGCCGTCCGCGCGGACGGCTCTGGGGGCCCTGCTCGGCAGCGGCGGGATCGCCCTGGTGTTCTGGCCGGAGATTGCCGCCTTTTCCCTCGGCCCCGGCGCGGGGCTAGGCCTGCTGCTGTCGCTCGGCGGGACCCTCAGTTTCTCTCTCGGCGGCCTGGTCGTGGCGCGCAATCAGGCGGCCGGCCTGTCGGTGCGCGGCAGCACCGCTTGGGCCATGGCTTATGGCACGTTGTTGCTGACCCTCTTCGTCGTCGCGCGCGGCGCGAGTCTCACCTTCGACCCCGCGCTGCCTTACGTCGGCTCTCTGCTCTACCTGGCCGCCTTCGGCTCGGTGGTCGCCTTCGCCTGCTATTTTGCCCTCTTGGGGCGGATCGGGGCCGAGCGCTCGGCCTATGCGACGGTGCTGTTCCCGATCGTGGCGCTGACCATCTCGACCCTGTTCGAGGGCTACCACTGGAGCGCGGCCGCGCTTGCCGGGGTCGCTCTGATCGTGGCCGGCAATTTGCTGGTCCTGACCAAGCCGCGCACGAGCGTTCTGCGCGCCCAGGGCGGCTAATACCAAAGGTCCTTGATATTAGCCGCCGCCGGCACGCAGGAGCGCCGATTCGGCCAGCAGACCGGCTAGCAGGATCCAGCCGATGAAGCGGTTCGACTTGAAGCGCATCAGGCAGTCCTCGGGGTTTTCCGTATCGAGGCCGGCGAGTTGCCAGGCGAAGTGGGCGGCGACAGTCGCGACCGCCAGCAGGAATGGCCAGCCGAGCCCGGCCGCGAGGCCGGCCGCCGCCAGCAGCGCCACCGTCGCGATGTAGAAGGCCGCGAGCCAGGGCCGGGTGCGGTCGCCCAACTTGAGCGCCGATGACTTCACGCCGATCAGCGCGTCGTCCTCCTTGTCCTGATGGGCGTATATCGTGTCGTAGCCCAGGGTCCAGCAGAGTCCCGCCGCATAGAGCAGGACCGGCGGCCAGGCGAGCCCGCCGGTCGCCGCCGCCCATCCAAGCAGCGCACCCCAGTTGAAGGTCAGGCCGAGCCAGGCCTGAGGCCAGTAGGTGAAACGCTTCATGAAAGGATAGGCGAAGACCAGCGGCAGCGCGGCCAGGCCCAGGAGGATGGCGAAACCGTTGAGCTGCAGCAGCACCAGCAGGCCGGCCAGGAGCTCCAGGGCGAGGAACACGAAGGCCTGGCGCGGCGTGATCTGGCCGCTGGGAAGGGGCCGCGTGGCGGTGCGCGCCACCTTGGCGTCGTACTCCCGGTCCGCCAGGTCGTTGATGGTGCAGCCGGCGCCGCGCATGATGAGGGCGCCGACGGCGAACAGCAGCGCGAGACGCCAATCGGGCCACCCGCCGGCCGCCGCGGCGGCGAGCGCCAGGCTCCACCAGCAGGGGAACAGCAGCAGCCAGGTGCCGATCGGCCGGTCGAAGCGGATCAACCGCAGATAGGGCCGCACCGCCTCTGGCGCGAGGCGAAGCGACCAGTGATCGCCGCGAATGTCGCTCGCCATGGATTTTCGGCCGCTTGTCATTGTCAAATCCGTGTCGGCGCCCAAGTGAATAGGACTAATCTTGAGGACCGGCGGACAAAACACAAGATTGCACGGTTGGGCCTGACGGTCAGGGTGTGCAGCAGGGATTGGCGGAGCTTGGCCAAGCAAGCGGAACGGGTCGAAACGCGGCTCTATGTCGATGAACCGCTCCAGGCGGGCACCACCCTCGGCCTCGACCATGCCCGGGCGCATTTCCTGCGCGCCGTGCTGCGCTTGAAGCGCGGCGCCCGGATCGCCGTCTTCAATGGACGCGACGGCGAGTGGGCTGCGCGTCTGGATGCGCTCGGTAAGGGCTGGGCCTCCCTGGTCGTCGGGGACCAGCGGCGGGCGCAGGAACCGGAACCCGACCTCTGGCTCGTCTTCGCGCCGATCAAGCGCGCGCGGCTCGATTTCCTGGCCGAAAAGGCGGTTGAGCTCGGCATTTCCCGCCTGCAGCCGGCGATGACCCGGCACACCGCGGTCTCGCGAGTCAATCAGGAACGGCTGGCGGCCAACGCACGCGAAGCCGCCGAGCAGTGCGAGCGTCTCAGCGTGCCCGAGGTGGGCGAGGCGCGGCCGCTGTTCGACCTCATGGGAGATTGGCCCACAGAGCGGCGCCTGCTGGTCTGCAGCGAGCGCGGCGAGGCCGAACCGCTTGGTGTGGTGCTGCGGGCGGCAGCGGGGCGCGAGCAGGCGCCCTGGGCCATCCTGGTGGGCCCGGAAGGCGGCTTCGCACGATCCGAGCTTGACGGGCTCAGCAAACTGCCTTTTGTTACGCCGGTCGGCCTGGGGCCACGGATACTTCGGTCCGATACGGCGGCACTCTTTGCGCTTGCCTGCTGGCAGGCGTTTTTGGGAGACGGTGCGACCCGGCCAGCGATGCGCGGGACCTGAGCGAGCTTTTGGCCATCGAGTTCTTCCCCGACTTAACGGATCACGTTCAAGAGAAAGGCCCGATCGCAACCATGTCGGCCCCACCCAAATCAACCGGCGAACTCATTACCAGCAGGGATCAATTGCTGACCTACATGGAGGCCGGCTGCAAACCCCGCGAAGACTGGCGCATCGGCACCGAGCACGAGAAGTTCGCCTTTACCCGCGAGGACCTGCGGCCGCTGCCCTATCACGGCGCGCGCAGCATTCGCGCGCTGCTGGAGGGGATGGCCGCCCAATTCGGCTGGACCCCTGTGTTCGAGGGCGAAAACCCGATCGCACTCGTCAAGGAGGGCTGCAACATCACGCTGGAGCCGGGCGGGCAGCTCGAGCTGTCTGGCGAGGCGCTCGGCAACATCCACGAGACCTGCGCGGAGGTGCACGATCACCTGGATCAGGTGAAGGCGGTCGCCGATCCCTTGCGGATCAGCCTGATCGGGCTCGGATTCCAGCCTCTGTGGGGTCGCGAGGATATCTCCTGGATGCCCAAGGGCCGCTACAAGATCATGGGCGCCTATATGCCGACCAAGGGCAATCTCGGCCTCGACATGATGCTCAGGACCTGCACCGTGCAGGTCAACCTGGATTTCCAATCCGAGGCGGACATGGTGAAGAAGTTCCGCGTCTCCTTGGCCCTGCAGCCGGTGGCGACCGCGCTGTTCGCCAATTCGCCCTTCACCGACGGCCGTCCCAACGGTTTCCTGAGTTACCGCAGCCACATTTGGACCGACGCCGACCCGGACCGCTGCGGCATCCTTCCCTTCATCTTCGAGGACGGCATGGGCTTCGAGCGCTATATCGATTACGCGCTCGACGTGCCGATGTATTTCGTTTACCGCGGCGGCGAGTATCTCGACGCCAGCGGCCTCTCGTTCCGCGATTTCCTGGCCGGCCGCCTGCCGCTCCTGCCGGGCGAGCTGCCGACAACCAGCGACTGGGGCGATCATCTCTCGACCATCTTCCCCGAGGTGCGGCTGAAGACCTTCCTGGAGATGCGCGGGGCCGACGGGGGGCCGTGGAAATCGCTCTGCGCCCTGCCGGCCCTTTGGGTCGGCCTGCTGTACGATCAGACGGCGCTGGAGGCGGCCTGGGACCTGGTGGCCGACTGGACGCCGGAAGAGCATGCCGCCCTGCGCGCCGAGGTGCCCCGGAAGGCGCTCAAGACCCGGTTTCGCGGCGGCACCGTGGGGGATCTGGCGCGCCAGATCCTGGCGCTCTGCGGAGGCCGGCCTGCGGCGCCGCGCGATTGCCGGCAAGGGCGAGCCCGACGAGACCCAATATCTGGCGCCTATCTTGGAGATCGCCGAGACCGGGCGGACCCGGGCCGAAGAGCTGCTGGCGGCCTATGAGGGCGAATGGCAGGGCCGACTCGAGCCGCTATTCCACGACCACGCTTACTGACGACACCCGCGATACCCACCACACCCTTTACCTCGCCGGGCCGGAGTCGCCGAAACGGCGGATTTGCGGCCGGTCTCAGGATTACGGCCAGGCCGTCGGCGATTCGAGCGCGCGTGGACAAGGGAATTTTCGCAGAAAACCTGGACCCGGATAGGGTGAGAGCCGCGACTGGGGGGAGTCACGGCTCTCTAGGGGAGGTATGAGGGTACAGGTAAAAGAGGAAGCGTTACCGAGGCCTATTTAGCCCTCAAACCCTTAACAAATGGTTAACAGAATTTAATTGAATGGCCCGCGGCGCAGTTTTTTTTCGAAGCGACCGGACCGGGCCCTATCAGGCCGTGTCAGGCCACATCAAGCCGCCGTGCCGCCCACGGTCAGGTTGTCGATCAGCAGGGTCGGCAGGCCGACCCCGACGGGCACGCCCTGGCCTTCCTTGCCGCAGGTGCCGATGCCGCTGTCGAGCTTCATATCGTTGCCGATCATGGAAATCCGGGTCAGCGCATCCGGGCCGTTGCCGATCAGGGTGGCGCCCTTGACGGCCGGCCCGATCTTGCCGTCCTCGACGAGATAGGCCTCGGTGCAGGAGAAAACGAATTTGCCCGAGGTGATATCCACCTGCCCGCCGCCGAAATTGACCGCATATAGGCCTTTTTGCGTCGCCGCGACGATTTCTTCCGGATCGTGTGTGCCGGCCAGCATGTAGGTGTTGGTCATGCGCGGCATGGGAATGTGGGCATGGCTCTGGCGCCGGCCATTGCCGGTCGGCGCCATGTTCATGAGGCGTGCATTCTGGCGGTCCTGCATGTATCCGACCAGGATGCCGTCCTCGATCAGGGTGGTCGACTGGCAGGGCGTGCCCTCGTCGTCGACAGTCAGCGAACCGCGCCGGTCGGCCATGGTGCCGTCGTCGATCACGGTGATGCCAGGCGCCGCGACCCGTTCGCCCATCAACCCGGCAAAGGCCGAGGTCTGCTTGCGGTTGAAGTCGCCCTCGAGGCCATGGCCGATGGCCTCGTGGAGAAGGATCCCAGGCCAGCCGGGACCGAGGATCACCGGCATCTCGCCCGCCGGTGTGTCCACCGAATCCAGGTTGACCAAAGCCTGGCGCAGAGCTTCGTCGACCGCCGCCTGCCAGTAGTCGGGCTCGATCAGTCGGGAGTAGGAGATCCGGCCGCCGCCGCCGTAGCTGCCGCTTTCCATGCGATCGCCCTCGCCGACGACGACCGAGACGTTGAGCCGCACCAGGGGCCGGATATCGGCGCAGCGCTCCCCGCCGGCGCGCAGGATCTGGACCGCTTGCCACTCGCCGGCCAGCGTGGCCATGACCTGGCGCACCCGCGCCTCCTTGCCGCGGGCGTAGGCGTCGATGTCCGAAAGCAGCGCCACCTTGGTCTCGAAGGGCACCAGACCGAGTGGGTTCTCGTCGGTGTAGAGCAGCCGATTGGTGCCGGCCGGGGCCTCGGACATGACACCGCCCCGGCCCGTCTTCACGGCCTTGACCGTGTCGGCGGCGCGGCCGACCGCGGCCTCGCTCAGCTCGCTGGAATGGGCATAGCCCGCCGCCTCTCCGACAATGGCGCGCAGGCCGAAGCCCTGGGTGGTATCGAAGCTGGCCGACTTCAACACGCCATCGTCGAAGCTCAGGCCCTCGGACTGGCGGTATTCGAGGAACAGCTCGCCATCATCCGCGCCACCGAGCGCATCGTCGACCAGGCTTTCCAGGCGCGCCCGGTCGAGGCCGGCCCGATTGAAGAAAAGCTCGTCGGCGGTGGCGAGATTGGACATGTGGGCGCTCCGAAATCAGGTTTGGTCGGCAGGGGGAGCCGCATCAGACGATTCGCGTAACAATTATGGACCTCTCACGCCACAAAATCACGCCCGCAAGAGCGCGACCCAGAAATCACGCTTTCGTCGGCCGGGCCCGCTTGGATCCGGTAACGGCGTTGGTGGTGAATCGGGTGTTGAAAGGCTCTCTGTGCGAATGCCCGGGCGTGCCGGGGCGCCGGCTCAGCGCATGGCCGGCAGCGAATCGCCGAAGCGGCTCTCGATGGTCTTCGGCGGATCGTTGAATTGTACGCCGATGCTCTGCCCGTCCTGCCAGATCAGCTTGGTGGTGAACTCGCCGAATCGCTCGATCCAAAGAATGACCTCAAGACCGCAATTGATCTCTTTGTCCGCGAGAAGCTGGACGCCCTTGAGGGAAAAGTTAACGATGCGACAGTTGGTGAGCTGGCCGGCGCTACGCAGCTTGCCAGACCACAGCACGGAGGCGCGCGCGTCGTCGCGCCGCTCATCGCTCTCAACTGCGGTACTCAAAATGTCCTCGACAAGACGTGCGAACTCGGTGAGCTCGTCATGAAATTCGATCCCCAGGGTGGTGCCGTTGCGCCAGGCGACGCGACCGGCGAACTCCCCGACCCGATGGATTTTAATGCGCACGTGCGCGTTGGTCTCGATCGGCTGGGAAATCCGAATCTTGGCCCCACCGACGGAGACATTGAGGACCTCGCAGTCGACCTCTTTATCCCCGGAGACCAATTTCCCGGAACAATGGGTCGAATGGCGCGGGTGCTTCTGCCGATCGACAAGCTTCGCTAACTCACTCATACGGGGGGATTGCCTGCTGTGATGCCGGACCCGCGGGAATTCAGACTATTCAGCATAGATTCTCTAAGCTGGAATCGTTTCTAATCGCTTAAGGCAGGGGCGAAAATCGCAGAAATTTGGGAAATTGTCGGCTCAAACGCGCAATTCGCCCTGTTCGGGCACTATTTGGGGCTTCGCCCGGTCCCAGGCCGGCTTCGGCGGGGCGCGGCAAGACTGTCCGCTCCGGGCCGTTCCGGCTATCCTCGCGCGCCGCAATGTGGCTATGGCGTGCACTTGTCGGGTATGGCAACTTGGGTTACGGTCGCGCGGATATGGAGAGGGTTTTTGGGGGGCTTGAGCCGTTCTCGTCGGTGCCCGGGGGGTCCACGAGCCCCTTAAGTGACAAGGGGTTCTGAAAGCATGGCTTTCATCGACAAGCTACTGCTTGCATCGCTGTCTATCGCGACAAGCGTCATCGTGTGGGCGGGCTTCGTCGGTCGCGCGGTCGCTAATGGCCCGAAGAACTGGCAGCTGGGCTTCCGGGCGCCGGCCTCGCCGACGGCGGAGGAGATTCACTGGTTCAACGACGTCGTCCTGCTCCCGGTCATCGTCGCCATCGTTGTGTTCGTCACGGGGTTGCTGATCTACGTGATTTGGCGTTTTTCGGAGAAGCGGAACCCCACTCCATCCAAGACCACCCACAACACGGCGATCGAGGTCCTCTGGACAGCGGTTCCAGTGATGATCCTGTTCGTCATCGCCATTCCGTCCTTCAAGCTGCTCTACTTTGCCGACAGCATCGAAGAGGTGGAAATGACCCTCAAGGCGACCGGCCGGCAGTGGTACTGGAACTATCAGTATCCGGATCACGGCGGCTTCGAGTTCGATGCCTATATGGTGCCCGACGCAGATCTGCAGGAAGGCCAGAAGCGGTTGCTCAGCACCGACAACCTGGTCGTCTTGCCGGTGGAGACCAATATCCGCCTGCTGATCACGGCAAGCGACGTGCTGCACGCCTTCGCCCTGCCGGCCATGGGCATCAAGCTGGACGCGGTGCCCGGGCAGGTGAACGAGACCTGGGTGCGGATCAACCAGGAAGGCATCTACTATGGCCAATGCTCCGAGCTCTGCGGCACCGGCCATTCCTACATGCCGATCACCGTAAAGGCGGTTTCAAAGGTGGAGTTCGAGCGTTGGATCACCCAGGCGAAGGAAGACTTCGCAGCGAATAATTCGATAAACGACGACCTTCGTGGTGCCGAGGCGGCGGCCGCCGCCGTGCAACCGGCAGGCGATCAGACGGCACTTGCGGGGGACTGAGCCATGGCGCACGAGACCGGCGACGCACACGATCACCACGACCACACGCCCAAGGGTCCCTTGCGTTGGCTGTGTTCCACCAATCACAAGGACATCGGCACGATGTACCTTTGCCTGGCGATCGTGGGCGGGCTCATCGGCGGCCTGTTCTCCGTCATCATGCGCATGGAGCTGCAGGCGCCAGGCGTAAGCGTGCTCGACGGCTTCGACGATCCCGGTCAGCAATGGAACGTGTTCATCACCGCGCACGGCCTGATCATGGTGTTCTTCGTCGTCATGCCGGCATTGATCGGCGGCTTCGGCAACTGGATCGTGCCACTGATGATCGGCGCGCCGGACATGGCCTTCCCGCGCATGAACAACATCTCGTTCTGGCTGCTGGTGCCGTCCTTCGGCCTGCTGGTGGGCTCGGCCTTCGTCGGTCCCGGGGCGGGGACCGGTTGGACCGTCTATCCGCCGCTCTCCGCGGCGGGGAGCCACCCCGGACCCTCGGTGGACATGGCGATCTTTTCGCTCCACCTGGCCGGCGCCTCGTCGATCCTGGGTGCGATCAACTTCATCACGACGATCTTCAACATGCGCGCGCCGGGCATGACGCTCCACAAGATGCCGCTGTTCGTCTGGTCGATCCTGATCACGGCCTTCCTGCTGCTTCTGGCGCTTCCGGTCCTGGGCGGGGGGATTACCATGCTGCTGACCGACCGGAACTTCGGCACCACCTTCTTCGATCCCGCCGGCGGCGGCGACCCGGTGCTGTTCCAGCACCTCTTCTGGTTCTTCGGGCATCCCGAGGTCTACATCATGATCCTGCCGGCCTTCGGGATCATCAGCCAGGTGATCTCCACCTTCTCGCGCAAGCCGGTGTTCGGCTATCTCGGCATGGCCTACGCCATGGTCTCGATCGGCTTCATCGGCTTCATCGTCTGGGCCCATCACATGTACACCGTGGGCATGGACGTCGACACGCGGGCCTATTTCACGGCGGCCACCTTGATCATCGCGGTGCCGACCGGTGTGAAAATCTTCTCCTGGATTGCCACCATGTGGGGTGGATCGATCAGGCTCGATACGCCCATGCTGTGGGCGATCGGCTTCATCTTCCTTTTCACGGTCGGCGGGGTGACCGGCGTCGTGCTGGCCAACGCCGGCATGGATATCGCCTTCCACGACACCTATTACGTGGTGGCGCACTTCCACTACGTCTTGTCGCTTGGCGCCCTATTCGCCATTATGGCCGGCTTCTACTATTGGTTCGGCAAGATGACCGGCCGCGAGATTCCCGAATGGGCTGGCAAGCTGCACTTCTGGACCACCTTCATCGGGGTCAATCTGACCTTCTTTCCGCAGCACTTCCTGGGCGCGGCCGGCATGCCGCGGCGCTATATCGACTATCCCGACGCTTATGCCGGCTGGAACATGGTGTCCTCGTTTGGCGCCTATATTTCCTTCCTCTCGACCCTCTTCTTCATCGTGATGATCTTCTACGCTTTGGCTAGAGGGCGTCGGGTGGAAGCCAATCCCTGGGGCGAGGGCGCGACGACGCTGGAGTGGACGGTGCCCTCGCCCGCGCCGTTCCACACCCACGAGAAGTTGCCGCGATTCAACTAGGCTGAGGGGCGAGTGGGGACGAACAGCGTGACGGATAACTCGATCCAATTGGCGGCCGGACAGCTCACGGCGAGATTGCCTCACGCGACGTACGAAGACTCTCGCGTGGCTGACTTTTTCGCGCTGCTGAAACCGCGCGTCATGTCGTTGGTCGTGTTCACCGGTTTCGCCGGGCTCTACGTGGCGCCGGGCGAGCTTCACCCGCTGCTGGCCGCTGTTGCGGTGCTGGCGATCGCGGTGGGCGCGGGTGCGGCCGGCGCCATCAACATGTGGTACGACCGCGATATCGATGCCGTCATGTCGCGCACCCGGTCGCGCCCGATTCCGAGCGGCCGGGTTGCGCCGTCGGAAGCGCTCTCTCTGGGCGTGGTGTTGAGCCTGTTTTCGGTCATGATGATGGGTGTCGCCGTCAACTGGGTCGCCGCGGCCCTGCTCGGTGTCGCCAACGCCTTCTATGTTTTCGTCTACACCGTCTGGCTGAAGCGCCGCACGCCGCAGAACATCGTCATCGGCGGCGCCGCCGGCGCCTTTCCGCCGATGATCGGCTGGGCCGCCGTAACCGGCACCGTCAGCCTTGAGTCGGCGGTGCTGTTCCTCATCATATTCATGTGGACGCCGCCGCACTTCTGGGCGCTGGCGCTCTATAAGGACGGCGAATACGCCAAAGCGGGGGTGCCCATGTTGCCGGTCGTCGCCGGCAAGGGCGAAACCCGGCGCCAGATCCTGATCTATGCTTTGTTGCTGTGGCCGTTGAGCTTGGCGCCCTGCTTCCTGGGAACCGCGGGCATCGTCTATGGCGGCACGGCGCTGCTGATGGGCGGCCTCTTCGCCTGGCAGGCCTTGCGGGTCTATCTGGAGCGCAGCGAGCGCAGTGCACGCCAGATGTTCGGCCTGTCGATCCTCTATCTCTTCGTCCTCTTCACGGCGCTCATTGTCGATGCAGGGGCCGGTGGGGCCGGCTGGTCGCTGCCGGTCGGGATCCCGTGAGGCAGGCCGCGATGGAGATGACGGCCGCGATGGATAGAGACGGGGACACCGGAGGAGACAAGCGCGCGGAGGAGGGCGGCAAGGTGCTGCGGGCAAAGCGCTTAAGGGCCAAGAACCTGACGCTTCTGATCGCGCTGCTGGCCTTCGTGGTGTTGGTCTATTTCGTGTCGATCGTGCGCATGGGCGGGGGTTGAGCGCGTGACGCAGAAAAGCGATGCAAAGCGAGGCGCGACCCGCAATTTGAGAACCGGCTTGGCTCTCTCGTTGCTGGTTTGCACGATGACCGGGCTCGCCTTCGCGTCCGTCCCGCTCTATCGCCTGTTCTGCCAGGTCACCGGCTACGGCGGCACCACCCAGGTGGCCGAGGCGGCGCCGGGGTGGGTATCCGAGCGCCGCATCACGGTGCGTTTCAACGCCGACGTGAATCCGAAGCTGCCCTGGAACTTCCAGCCGCTCGAGCGCGCCGTCACCCTGCGCGTGGGCGAGCCGGGGCTTGCCTTTTACCGCGCCGTGAATCTGACGGACCGGCCGGTCACCGGGACTGCCACCTTCAACGTGACGCCGCTCAAGGCCGGGCGATACTTCAACAAGACCCAATGCTTCTGTTTCGACGAGCAGCGCCTCGAGGCAGGCGAAGCGGTCGAGATGGGCGTCAGCTTTTTCATCGATCCGGCAATCCTCGAGGACCGCAACCTGGATGATGTCACAACCGTGACCCTGTCCTACACCTTCTTCCGCAGCCTGGAAGACGAGGCGGAAGCGGGCTCGCCCGCGGCGGAAGCGGACGGCCGATCGCTTGCCAGTCTGCTCGCGCGACCGGCTGCGGCCGGCCCCGGCAACGGGTCGGACTTTTGACGAACGGCGGAGAGCGCCACGAGGATCGACAGTGGTATGGGACTAAGGCCATGAGCGAAGCGCAGACCCACGAACCAGATCATCCCTATCACATGGTCGAGCCCAGCCCCTGGCCGGCGTGCGGCGCTCTCGGGGCGGGGACCCTGGCGCTCGGCGCCGTGCTGTTCATGCACGACGTCACGTCCGTCGTGATGATCATCGGCGCCCTGCTGGTGCTGCTCACCATGGCGCTCTGGTGGCGCGACATCGTGAGGGAGGCCACGTTCCAGGGCCATCACACGGCGGTTGTGCAGATCGGCTTGCGCTACGGCATGATCCTGTTCATCGCCTCCGAGGTGATGTTCTTTGCCGCCTTCTTCTGGGCCTTCTTCAACGCGTCGCTCTATCCCACCGAGGCCATCGCGTTCACCTGGCCGCCGCCGGGCATCGAAGTCTTCGAGCCCTTCGGGGTGCCGTTCCTCAACACCATGATCCTGCTGCTCTCGGGCTGCACGGTCACCTGGGCGCAGCACAGCCTGCTTGAGGGCGATCAGCGCAATTTGGTGAAGGGCCTGATTCTGACGGTCGCGCTCGGGGTTCTCTTCACTTCGCTGCAGGCCTACGAATACGTCCATGCCGCCTTTGGCTTCCGCGAGGGGATCTATCCCTCGACCTTCTACATGGCGACCGGCTTCCACGGCTTCCACGTCATCATCGGGACCACCTTCCTTACCGTCTGCCTGGTTCGGGCGATCAAGGGCCATTTCAAGCCGGACCACCATTTCGGCTTCGAGGCGGCGGCCTGGTACTGGCACTTCGTGGACGTGGTCTGGCTGTTCCTGTTCAGCTGCATCTACCTCTGGGGCTCTTAATTTTCGCATCGCGCCGGCCCATATAAGGATCACCATGGGCCAGGAGATGGATCCGACCAGTGTCTGACAGTGACTACACGTCGCGGATGTCGCCGATCTCCGCAGGGCTGAGCTGCAAGTGCCCGCGCTGCGGGCGCGGCGCCTTGTTCGATGGCTTCTTGACCGTGGCGGAGAGCTGCTCGGCCTGCGACCTGGACCTGCGCAAGGCCGACAGCGCCGACGGCCCGGCGGTCTTCGTCATCTTCATCCTGGGGTTCTTGCTGGTGCCGCCGGCGCTCATCTTCGAGGTAATGGTCGAGCCGCCGCTGTGGCTCCACGTGGTGATTTGGCCGCCGCTGATCCTGGGTGGCTCGCTGGCTCTTCTGCGGCCCATGAAGGGCGTCATGATCGCCTTGCAGTATCATCACAAGGCGAGCGACTCGGGCACCGAAACCTACGACTGAAATTTTCAATATGACGCTTCTGACAAAATGACGCTTCTGGCCGTATGACGCTTCTGGAACACCTGCGGCTGGGGGTGCGGCGCTTTAGACCGACCCTCGGGCCGACCCTGTTCACCCTTCCGGCGCTGATCGTGCTGATCGCCCTCGGCGTGTGGCAGCTCGAACGGCTGGAATGGAAAGAGACCCTGATCTTCGAGCGCCAGAGCCGCAGCCAGGCGCCGGCGGTCCTCCTGCCAGACGGCTTGGACCAACCGCACAGCCTTGAATTTCAAGCGGTTCGCGTGCGCGGGCGGCTTCTGCACGACAGCGAGTTCTACTTGGCGGCGCGGGCCTTCAACGGCCAGGTCGGACTGCATGTGGTGACACCGCTGGCGCTCGAAGCCGGCCGGATTCTGCTGGTCGACCGGGGCTGGATTCCCGACGACCGCCGCGATCCCGCGACCCGGCCCGAGGGTCAGATACCCGGAGACCTGGAGCTCACGGGCCTGGTGCGCCTACCGGGCTGGAAGGGGCCCACCTGGCTCAAGCCGGACAACCAGCCGGACGAGAACATCTGGTTCTGGGTCGATCCGGCCGCCATGGCGGAGGCCGCCGGGCTTGCCTCGGTGATCGGCGGGGTGATCGGCGGGATCTATGTCGACGCCGGTCCAGCGGAAATCCCCGGCGGTTTGCCCAAGGGCGGGCAAACCCGGATCGAGCTGCCGAACGACCATCTGCAATATGCTCTCACCTGGTTTGCCCTGGCGCTGATCCTGGCGGTGATCTACGTGATTTATCACCTGCGCAGCGACACTGACGGAGAAGCCTCGTGAACGCCTACACGCGACTTGAAGACCGATACCGCAGCCTCGGCGCCCTCAAGGAGGCGGCCGGCATGCTGCACTGGGACATGGCGACCATGATGCCCAAGGGCGGCGCCGAGGCCCGGGGCGAGCAACTGGCGGCGCTGAATGTGGCCTGCCACGAGCTGCTCGCCGCGCCGGAGCTGGCCGGGCTTCTGGAAGATGCCGAGGGCGAGAAGCTGGGGTCCTGGCAGCAAGCCAATCTGCGCGAGATGCGCCGGGCCTGGCGTCATGCCACGGCCCTCGACGCGGATCTGGTGGCGGCTCTCGCCAGGGCCGCCCAGAAGAGCGAGATGGTCTGGCGCGAGGCGCGCCCGGCCAACGATTTCAAAGCGACTCTCGCGCCGCTCGGCGAACTTCTGGCGCTCACCCGCCAGGCGGCGGCGGCCAAGGCCGAGGCGCTCGGCTGCGGCCCTTACGAGGCCCTGCTGGACGAGTGGGAGCCCGGCGGCTCGGTCGCCCGCATCGACGAGATCTTCGACGCTTATGCCGCCTTCCTGCCGGACTTCCTGGAGCGGGTGCTGAGCCATCAAGCCCAGCGCGGCCCACGGCCGGCGTTTGCCGGGCCCTTTCCCAAGGCGACCCAGGAGGCGCTCGGCCGGCGCCTGATGCAGGTGATCGGCTTCGACTTCGAGCACGGCCGGCTCGACGTCTCGCTGCATCCCTTTTGCGGCGGCGTGCCGGACGACGTGCGCATCACCACCCGCTATGACGAGGCGGATTTCACCAGCGCCCTGATGGGCGTGCTGCACGAGACCGGGCACGCCATGTATGAGCGCGGCCTGCCGGCCGACTGGCGCCTGCAACCGGTCGGCCAGGCGCGCGGCATGTCGCTGCACGAAAGCCAGTCCCTGCTGATCGAGATGCAGGCCTGCCGCAGCCCGGAGTTCATTGGCTTCGTGGCCCCGCTCATCGCCGAGGCCTTCGGCGGCGAGGGACCGGCCTGGCAGGCCGACGGCGTGATCCGGCACTATCACGCGGTGGAGGGCGCCGTGATCCGCGTCGACGCCGACGAGGTGACCTATCCGGCCCATGTGATCCTCAGATACCGCCTCGAACAGGCGATGCTGAGCGATGACTTGCCGCTCGCGGATCTGCCGGCGGCCTGGAGCGACGAAATGGAGCGGTTGCTCGGCGTCGGCCCGCCCGACGACCGCGACGGTTGCCTGCAGGACATCCACTGGTACGACGGCGCCTGGGGTTATTTCCCGACCTATACGCTCGGGGCGATGA
>PVMK01116419.1_pt1 | contig 15038 bp, 19 predicted proteins | sample 1853481 | NCBI WGS metagenome assembly PVMK01 (sample SAMN08533507, study PRJNA380276) | Marine sediment metagenome, whole genome shotgun sequencing project.
TTTCATCTGCCAAAATAATATTAGCAAAAATGGGCCCTTTAATGAACCTGAAGTTTCTATCCTTATCTAAGGTTTCTGCTCCCAGAATATCAGAGGGCATTAAATCAGGGGTAAACTGAATCCTGCTAAAGGAGAGGTCGAGAACTTCGGCCAATGTTTGAATGAGTAGGGTTTTAGCTAAGCCTGGTACACCGATTAGTAAAGAATGGCCCTGGCAAAATACCGACATCAGCAATTGCTCAACTGTTTCTTCCTGACCAATAATTGTTTTGCCAATTTCAGCTTTCAAAGCATAAAATGCTTTGGCCAGGGCATTGGCATTTTCAACCTGCCCAACCTGTTCACTGGCTTCAGTCTGAGGTGTATTCATGTGCTTTTTTAAGATTAAAAAATATCTTCTGAGTTAACGTTGAAGTAGATCACAATGTTCAAAATCTTCTTCAATGTAAATATAGACCTTCTCTTTTGAATCCTTAACCCATTTTGCTTCGGCTTTGGTCTTTTTCTCATTCAGTGCAGCGTCCTGAATTTTTTGCCAATCTTGCTTAAGGTTGGCCTGATGTGGGGCAGTTTTGGATTTATAAAACATTATTCTAACAGCTTCTTTACCACTGGACATTCTGAACTGAATTGGCTTGGTAATATTACCTACTTTCATAGTATCAAGCATAAAATATACCGTTGGCTCAAGCTGGTCGACAGCAATACTTGTTGCTCCGCTATTATTAAGAAAAAACCCACCACTTGGAGCCGACATCTTATCATCCGAGAAATCTTTGGCCAGTTTTTCAAAATCCTGGCCACCGGTAACTACAAGATCACGAATACTATCAACTTGATGTATAGTGTAATCTATATCAAGATCGGAAGAATTAGGAGTGATTAGTATATGGCGAGTACGAAATTCATTACCACGGCGTTCGATTACCTGTATTAAGTGAAACCCAAAATCAGTTTCTACAGGGCTCGATATCTCACCTGTTTTAAGTTTAAATATAGCTGCTTCATATTCAGGGGCCAATTGTCCACGCTTATACCACCCTGGTAATTCACCGCCCTTTTTGGCAGAGCCGGGGTCCATTGAGTACATTTCAGCCATTGTAATTACAGGTACAGCCTGTAATCAAGGATTTTACGTTGAATTTCGTCCTCATCAAAATCTATCTTAGCGGATGCTTCGTCAATTAATAATTGCTTTCTAATCCAATTATTCATATAGGCACTCATCAGGTTGGCACTATCTTCTGCTGAAGCATTTACAGACACAATACCGGCTATTTCTGAAGCATAAAGGTAATTATCGTTTACGCGGGCGATTCGCAGCCTGAGGTCGCCCTGTTCAGGGACAGAATCTTCTTTAACTTTTAAAAGGTCACAGGAACTAAGTATTACTACTAAAAGAATATATAAGAGATTATAAGTTTTCAATTTGTGTATAAACCTTCTTTAATATTGATTCATCTATTTTAACAATATATACCTCATTAAGTTCTCTAAGCCAACGCTCTTCAAGTACTTCCTGATAACCTGCTATCAATTTACCCATCACCTCTGGCATGGGTACAGGAAGCTCAGGATTACTCAATGGCAGTACATAATGCCACTTGTTATCTACATTTATAATAGTTTCCTTATATGGTAACGATAAATTTTGTAAAACCGGATGTTGATCTATAACAAATTCACCGCTATCAAGTTGCAAAGATAGTTGAGGCGTTCCATTGTATTGAGCTAAAAGGCCCTGTTTTTCTTTCATCGTTAAGTTATTATACGCCTTAGCATTAGGCAGTTTTAAGGCGACAGAGTCAATTATTCTTCGTTCACTCACCGAGAATATAGCTGCAGAAAGCTTTGTCGAGTCAATAAAGTCAGTTTTGTGTTGCTCATAATATTCAACTAATCCCATGGAGTCCCTCCCGGCCTTAGTCCAAACTTCATCCTCCATTATCGAAAATAATAGTATTCCATCGTAATACTCTTGCTTCAAATACTTGTAATCATCATATTTTTCTGCAAGGTGGGCTTTTTCATAGTCAATAAGGCTTTCATCCTTAAAGGCTTTGTATCGCTCGTACAAATATGCTTTGGTTTTTTTATGCTGGGTCAATTTATTAATAAAAGTGTATAAGTCGGCAGCATAATAGCTTAATTCCTGAATCTTAAACAATTCTATACTGGCTATTGAATCCTCTTCAAAAAGCCATTTGTCTATTTGGTAAAGATGACTTTCTGGTTGAATAACCAGTTGAACATTTTTTGTGTTTTCAAGCCAATTATTTTCCAGCGCCAGCCGCTCAATCATTTTATATTTACTTAGTTGCGCCCGTGAATCACGCTTTACTTTAGCTCGTAATTGGTACTCGTTAGCTTCAAAATTTCCTATTGGTATCTTTTCAAGTAGTTTTATAATGTGCCAGCCATAGGGTGTTTCTACAGGATCTGATATTTCGTCTTTTTCCGTAAGGCCAAAAGCAACTTCAGCAAATGCTGGCACTATTTGTCTTCGATTAAATGGTGCCAGAACACCACCATTAGCCGCAGATTGAGCATCCTCAGAATATTGCTGACAGGTTTCATCCCAGCTGGCGCCGGTACTTAGTTGATCATATATAGCAAATATTCTAGCCTTCGCATCCTTGCCATTGCGTATCATAATATGTGCTACTTTAACCCGGCCTTCATTAGGTTTTTTATCAACAACATTAATTAGGTGAAACCCAAATCTAGTTCTTGTAGGCATAGAAACCTGGCCAACAGCAGTGTTGTATGCAGCAGACTCAAAAGGGTAAACCATTTGAAAAACTGAGAAATACCCTAAATCTCCCATATTTTGTCTTGCTGAGGGATCAGTGGAATATACCTTCGCCATTTCTCCAAAAGAGGCACCACTTAGAATACTATCTCTTACCATTAATGCTTGCTCGTAAGTAGCCAGGGTATCAGCAGGCGAAGCACTTTCTGTTACCGCAAACAAAATATGTGACGCCCTGATTTCAAATTGCAGTCGGTTATAAGCCTCCTTTACTAAGTCATCGTTCTCGCTACTCGTGTGCAAGTAGCTATTATCTAATTGATTAATATATGATGAATATTCTTTTCTGAACTCACTGGTGGTATCCATGCCACGGGCCTTTGCCTCCGTGACCTTAAGCTTAAAATTCACATAGAGCTCAAGGTAATCATCAATATTGGCTTTATTTATTAGTGAATCGGCCGGCCTGTTTTTATTAAAAGCGTAGATAAATTCATCCATCAAAACAGGCTCATTAGCTACGGTGAATAATGTGCTATTTTGTGGAGGCTGAAGAACTATCACACTGGAGCATGCGGTAATAAGCCCTACTAAAAAGAAGGTTAGTTTTTTCATTTTGCTAACAAAAGTGCAATGATAATAAATTAACCGATAGGTTATAGGTTCTTAGTCAGCCGAACTATGTTATAATCTTTATTAGTGATAAAATCGATATCATCCATAATTCTCTTTACTAACAGTAGACCAACGCCTCCCTTCTTCCTCTTGCGGATAATTTCTTTTAAATCTGGTTCAGGATACTCTCTTATATCAAATCCGCTGCCCTTATCTATGATATCGAAGACAATTTTACTATTACTTTTTATATTAATTTCAACAGCTATGGAATGGTTTGGTGAACAATTATTAGAATGGATCATTAAATTTGCGCATACCTCATCTACAGCAAGCACCATTGAGTGAACCTCAACATCTGATAAATGCTGCTCCCTTAGCACATCAATAATAAATGCTCTGATGCGCTGTAAGTTACTTTTTTCACTTGGGACTGAAATATTAAACTTCATTCATTTTCGATTGCGCTTCTCTTTTTGTTTTTACAATAGTTAATAATTGATCTAACCCCAGAATTTCAAAGACATTCATCACCTTATCATTTAAGCCAAAAAGAGCCATTTTGATATTCTTGGAATTAACATCTTCAATATATGACATGAAAACGCCCAACCCAGCAGAAGAAATGTAGTTCAGGCCTCCACAGTCAATTAATATTTTTGGATCCCCATTAGAAATTATTGCTCCTAATGATTCATCAAGTTGAATGGATGAGCTGGCATCTACTTCGCCATTGATGTTAAGGATTGTCACGTCATTTTCTTTTATTGTATCTATCTGTACCATAGGTTTATTTAAATTTTACTATTACAGTAGTGTAGTCATCATCAAGCTCAGATTGCCCGCAGAACTCATATAAATCAGAAATTATTTTTTTCTGAATTTCTACTACATCGAGTGCAGCGTTTTTATCTATTATGTCTGATAATCGGTCATAGCCAAACTCTTCGGCTTTAAAATTGCTGGCTTCAGTTATGCCATCCGTATAAAGAATTAATATGTCGCCGGACTTGTAAGAAAAATCACGTTGCTGAACATATTTAGCATAACTATCATCACGAACAATACCAAGCCCTAGTCCTTTGTTGGTAAAGTAGCTGGCACGCTTCTTCTCGCTGTCATAAAATAGAGTAGGACAATGACCAGCGCGAGCAAACTTTACCTTCTTTTCAGTTCGGTCTAGTATAAAATACGAAATTGTTACAAAGGAGGTTTTGTCCAGGCTAGTGTTAATTGCCTTATTCGCTTTAATCAAAAATTCCTCGGGCGGCAAATCAAGCTGCGCCAGCCCATGAAAAATCCCCTTCATTTGTGACATATGAAATGCAGCAGATGTGCCTTTCCCGCTCACGTCACCAATAATCAGGGCAATCTTATTGTCATTAACTTTAAAGGAATCATAATAGTCGCCTCCTACCTCATCGGCAGCTTCTGAAAAGGCAGCAATTTCAAAATCTTCATTCGCATCCAATACTGTTGGTAGCAACTTGCTTTGGACATTCTTGGCTATGTGCAGTTCTTCCTTATATCGTTCGTTCTCGATTGCTTCTGACATTAGCTTGAAGCCTTCAATTGAGATGCCAGCCTGATTGACAAATGTTTTGGTGATATCCACCAACTCCTTATTAAAACTTTCTTTCAGTTCTTTTAATAGCACAATCATGCCTACATGCTCTCCTGAAATTATGATTGGGAAGGCAACAATCGAATTATATAAATTTCCTTTCAGCTTTTTTAAATGCCTTCCGGGTCGAATTCCTTTATCAATATTATCAAAATCAAATAAATTATTATCCCGTTGAGATTTTATGAAGCTTTTAATATTGAGAATAACTTCTTTGCCAATATTGTGCCTAAAAACCATTTCTTTGCCATCTACCTTCGCCTCAATCCATGCTGCATCGGCTTTACCCGATCTAACTGAACTCTCAAGAAGTATTTCGTATACCTGGTTGGCACTTTGCTCTGTTTGAATGGATTGACTAAGTCTCTGAAAATTTACTACTTCTTCCAGTTTTTGTTCGAAAACTGAAGACGTTGGCAGGTTAAATAGTATTACAAGTAAAGAAAAGGCTGCATAAATAGAAGTAAAAATGAATAAAGCCGTGATAAATACACTATCCAGAGCAACCTCCAGATAATCATACTGCACGAGCATTTCATCAAGTTTTACATAAAATTCATCAAGATTTATATAAAAATATATCAGATAAAGCAGGGTAAGCACCAGCAAAAGAATACTCTTCCATTTTTGCTTAAAGTTGAGATAAGCAACCCATTTCATATTTGCTGAGAGGAATACAGCTATAATTACCAGCGGATAGATTAAATACCCAGATATTTCTGTCGGGAAAGAAAGTACTTATAAGACTAGCTAACAACAGGTATTCAAAAATTGTCCAAATCCCTAATAACAGTTTCGATTTCTGATAGAGTATAAGCCTTTTCCAAACCACATAGGTAGACACTAAAAAGGCCACTAACAGCCCAAGGTGCATGTGGAATAGAAAATCTACCATGATAGGATTCTTGATAAGACTGGTGTTTCCCATCAAAAAATCCATAGATTTTAGTACTAATGATACTACCGTTGTGAGCAGGCCGGTTACAAATATCTTCCACAGCAGTTCTACGAAATTGCCACCCTGTGCTGACTCAATTCGATAACGATAAAACATGAACAGAGCGATTACATATGCCATGAAGAATATATTGGGCACATATTTCTCTATACCGGCATTGAGGTCATTTACTTCCCCAAAAAGTATGGTTAAGTCAGTAAATGACATGGCCACCCAAGATAGGATAGCCAAGAATAATGAAATCCGTATAATACTTTTCTTCGACAACGGAAATTAGTTAGGGCGGTGAAGATACAACTTTTCAGTTTAGCTCTGGCCTTTAAAAGAGGCCAGAACAGCTATTATCATTACGAAAATGCTGATAATTAGTTATCGGGAATAATTTGGTGCTTCACGCGTAATCTGAATATCATGCGGGTGGCTTTCACGCATTCCGGCATTGGTAATCTTCACAAATTTTGCCTCCTGCAACTTTTCAATGTTAGGTGCACCACAGTAACCCATTCCAGCTTTAAGGCCACCAACCAATTGGTAAAGTACTTCGTCAACAGAACCTTTAAATGGCACCCGGCCAACAATGCCTTCTGGTACTAATTTTTTAATGTCATCTTCAGCATCCTGAAAATATCTGTCTTTAGAACCCTCTTCCATTGCCTCTACAGAGCCCATGCCTCTATATGACTTAAATTTACGCCCCTCATAAATGATCATTTCCCCTGGAGCTTCTTCAGTACCGGCTAATAAAGAGCCAATCATAACACTTTGGGCACCCGCAGCCAGCGCCTTTACCATATCACCGGAGAAACGTATGCCGCCATCAGCTATTAAAGGCACTCCTGAGCCCTTTAGACCTTTTGCCGCTTCTAATACGGCTGTAAGTTGCGGCATTCCTATGCCGGCTATTATACGTGTAGTACATATACTTCCGGGTCCAACACCAACTTTAACACCATCGGCGCCGGCTTTAACCAAAGCTATGGCCGCATCTGCAGTCGCTACATTGCCAACCATAATATCCAAATCTGGAAATTTTTGTTTCGCCTGCATAGTAGCGTCAACAACACCTTGTGAATGACCGTGAGCGGTATCAAGACCAATAACATCTACGCCTGCCTTAACCAAAGCCTCTATTCTATCCATCAAATCAGTTGTCACGCCAACGGCAGCACCAACACGAAGACGACCAAACTCATCCTTACAAGCATTAGGCCGGTCTATTTTCTTAAGAATATCTTTATAGGTAATTAAACCGGTGAGCTTAAAATTTTTATCCACAATTGGTAATTTCTCAATTTTATGTTCTTTGAGAATGTCTTCTGCTTTGACTAAATCAACACCCTCACTGGCGGTGACCAAATTATCTTTCGTCATCAGTTCAGATATTGGGATTGAAAAGTCTCGTTGAAAACGTAAATCCCGATTAGTAATAATACCTACCAGGGTATTGTCATTATCAACAATAGGAATACCACCAATTTTGTATTCCCGCATCATTTTATTGGCATCGCCAATTAAATTTTCCTTATTAAGCGTTATTGGGTCCAGAATCATCCCACTTTGCGATCTTTTAACCTTACGCACTTGCGAAGCCTGTGCTTCGAAGGTCATATTCTTATGAATCATACCAATACCACCCTCTAATGCCATAGCAATGGCCATATCAGCTTCAGTAACTGTGTCCATGGCAGCAGATACTAATGGAATTTTTAGGTCTATATTACGCGTTAGCTTAGATGTTGGATCAGCATCTTTTGGTAATACTGTAGAATAGTCGGGCACTAATAGGACATCATCGTAGGTTAGTGCTTCAAGAAGAAATCGGGAATCTTGCTTAGACATTGTGCAAATATTGAAGGTTCATATTTGCGGGACAAAAATAGCATTTGTTTAAGAATATTGGAATTTTATTCTTTGTTTTCTTTTTACCATGAGATGAAGTAATGGATAAACCTAACTGATGAGGAGGTCTAACCACGGCGGTTATACTAGCATATTGTTATTAACTTGTTTAATCCTGGTACTTGTTTATAAGCTCTTAGTCTGGTTAATGCCAGGTCAGTAGCAGTCCAGGTGAATAATCAGGTGAATAATAAAGAGTCTTTTGAAAAATGTAGGATCATAGTTTTGTCCAAGTTTTCCGGAAAAGAATTTTGCTTAATAAACCTTGTTACAATAAAAGTTAAAATTGTCTTTATCGGTAGTTCTACAGAACTGAGAAAAACTTAGATAAACTTTAACAGGCCTGCAAATGAATATTAGAAATCACTTAATCAACATAGATATTAATCGGCAAATACGCAAAAATTGGCAGATTATGGAGCTCAGATTGGTAGTTATTAAGAAATAATTAACTTAGCGCAGTTAACAGATGAGTTGCAGAAAGCTAATAATGATCGTATATTTATTCAAGCTTCTATAATTCAGGAGGTTATATGCTATAAAATCATAGTCTTCGACTTATAATAATGGCAATAAACAGGCTAAATAAATGATGGATTAAAGGAAATCTATTCTCGTAGTTTTGTCATAAAATTTTAAGTTTTTAATAGATTTGTTTTATACTGAGAAGGATTTGTATAAATTGAGCGTGCAATTAACAAAAATAGAGAACCTAAACTTACTACCTATTATAACATCAACCCTGTAAACAATGGAATATAACGAATCGTATGTAAATTTTTTAGATGTCTGGAATGTCTGGGTGTTTTATTTGGCTGTGGTCTTCATTGCGCGGAGTCTTAATATCTTTATATTATTTCGCTAAACAAATGACCATCTCAGACCCGAAATTGAAGCACGACTTTATCAATGATAATGAAATTAAGCTATTCTGGTACTCTATGCTTGGGCTTACCATCGGCGGCGGGTTGTGGCTTAACATTAGTTTTAATGATACTGTAAAAGAGGAACTTATCTGGTTTTTCGTAAGAGTTTTGTGACGGCTAGTTTTACAACAATTTTTGGGCTTGTCTTTAATAGCTTAATAAAAGTTTACTATCCTTTCCAGGTTGAGAAAAAGCTTAATACGCTTCGTCATAAGCCCAGAGTTAATCCTAATAATGGCAATAAGATGAAGCTTTTAGGAGAAGATGTAGAAGATGATTACCTCACCTCAGATATGATTAAAGAAGAATCAAGTCATTCTGTGGATTATGATGTTTGGTTGGATGATGAAACAGGCTATACCAAGATTGAAAAATATGATGGCAGTGCCTTAGCTATTGAGTGCCCATCATGTGGCTACCGTACTTTACGTGTTGAAGATGAAGAAGTAGTAAAATCTCCTACCGTAGACTCAGAAGGTGAGTTACTAGAGTATTTTAAATGCTCATATTGTGATCATAAAGAACGACAGACTATTATTACTAAGCGATTGTCTGCGCCACCAAGAGCGGTAGAAGAATAATCACTAAGATTACATAAGTACTCGATAAAGGCTGCTATACTTATAGCGGCTCTTTTTACGCCAGTATCACATCCAGAACCTCTTTCACCACCCGCTCTGCAGAATCTAAGGCTCCCTGTACAGTGCCATAATTCCCTTTCAAAGCAGTTGCTTCTCCAGCAAAAAACAGACGATCGTTGATGGGCCTGGCATATTCTTCAGCAGCGCGGTGCCACTAACCAGCGGGTATGACTTTACCCTTTGATGTATTGCATATCGCCCCAATTTGTTACATAGGTTGTCGACTCATCAAATTGTTGAGAAGCCTCACCGTCGTAAAGCAGGTCCAGGTCAGCCAACAGTAGCTGGATGATTTCTGTATCTGTCTTGCCAGTCAGGGCTTCGGCTTGCTTGCCCATAATTAGCGCTGATAATATGCGGTTCTCATCATTCAAACTCCTGCCTTTACCGGGCGCATAATATTCAGGTGCCACACCATCCGTATAGATAGAACTAACCTCTTTACCCCAAAAATTTACATAGAATCCTAGCATCACCTTATAGCCAATATCCATGCCTATTCTATTCATGGCAGAGGTTGTATTGATGGGTAGATTAGGCACAAAGTTGATATCCCCAGCCTTTAGAACGGCCACTGGCACAGTAACTATCAGTATTGTACATTCATGAATATTACCTCAGCGTCAGTAAGCCTGATAATGATTTATATCTGAATAATCAACTTGTACTATAGGGGTATTTATGACTAAATGATTACCTACTACTTGACTAAAGGCCCTCCCATTAGATTTACCAGGGCATGATTACTTGAGAAATACCTGCCGTCACCATCAGCCCAGGCTTTTTCGCCATCGGACACCCTTTAATGCTAACAGACTCAAATGACGTCCCCGCTCATTGGAAGTAATTGCATCAACTATATGGTGAACCGTGGTTGTAACCGGCACTAAAGACCGCATTTACCATTGTAAGATCCGGGCCATTATAATTCGGTATATCATTAATAAAATTCATGGCACTAAGAAAATCCACATCGCTGGTTAATTCGCTTTCAGCTTTTACTACTCCATCCAGCGTATAAACCGGATTATCAGGATAGTCTATAAGTGTAGCACCAGAGTTTTCAACGGTTGTATACCAAATATTATTATTGCCATATACCAATCAGCGCCTTCTTCCATTGGGAAATCAAAAAACTCCTTGCGTAACCTTATTCTACCACCATACCTGTCTGAGGCCTCCAGCACCTTTACATCAATGTTTTTATCTAAAAATTGTTGGGCAGTATAAAGGCCAGAAGCACCTGCCCCAATGACTATTACATTACCGTCATAAACAGGTGTTGGTATTATCTTATTTTGGTCGCAAGATGACAATAAAGATGGGAAAGCCATTCCGGCAGGGACTGTATAGACCAACTTTTGAATAACTTCACGTCTTTTCATTTTAAATATTTACTTAAGCAATAAGGATGGCTCTTATTAATGCCAAAATACATGATTTTTATTAGATTGATCTTGAATAGTTCAATTAGGTAACCCATATAAGCCATTAATAAATAACGTTATCCTGCCTTTATTCCATATACGAAGCGGTCTTTATTATTTATGTCTTTAACGGCTTCAATTTTATGAAAATTGCTCTTTTCTAACAATTTGGCGACCTCCATACCAAACGCTTCATTTATTTCAAAAAAAATAGCGCCATTGGCTGCAAGAGCTTCTTTACCAAATTCAACAATACAAGAGTAGAATTTTAATGGGTCATCGTCAGTTACGAACAGCGCCTTTGCCGGCTCATGTTTGATAACATTAGTATTCATGAGTTTTTTCTCTGACTCTCGCACATATGGGGGATTGCTGATTATAATATCATAGGTTTTATTGGTACGGTATGAAAAAATATCTGCCTGAAAAAAGTTAACCTCGGCTCCTAGCTTTTCTGCATTTCGCCTGGCAACCACCAGAGCCGACGTGCTAACATCCAGGCCATCCACCTTAGCCTGGGGTAAATTCAGGGCAATGGAAGTAGCAATACAGCCGGAACCAACGCCAATATCCAATACTTTTATTGCTAATCCACTTTGGCAAAAGTCTATTACCAATTTAACAAGTTCTTCCGTTTCAGGCCTGGGAATTAAGGTGCTTTCGTTCACTTCATACATATTATCATAGAAGTATGCTTTACCTAAAATGTACTGAATAGGCTCTTGTCTTTTGAGCTGTAGGATATATTTGGAAATCATATATCTGAAATTAGGTCCGGTCTGAAACTTGTTATCTACAAGTATATCCGTGCTACTGAAACCGGATACATCTTCTACTATTAACATCGCCAGCATATCAGACTCCGGCCCGTAGATGGGCTTTATTTCATCTCGTATTTGTCTGAATAAGGTTAATGTAGAGGTATATACCATCTTACAATGGTACAAAAGTTTCTAAAAATTACTTGTAAGTCACAATTGGCCTATGTTTGTGTTATGACCCATAGGCAATATATGCAAAGAGCCCTTGACCTGGCATTAAAAGGCCAGGGAAGTGTTAGTCCTAATCCAATGGTGGGTTGTGTAATTGTCTATAATGATAAGATAATTGGCGAGGGTTGGCATGAAAAGTTTGCTGAAGTTCATGCTGAGGTAAATGCCGCTAATTCTGTTCAGAATAAAGAATTGCTCTCAGAATCAGTTTTTTATATAAACCTCGAGCCTTGCAGTATTCATGGTAAGACTCCTGCATGCACTGATCTAATATTAAAATATAAGCCAAAGATGGTGGTAATTGCTACTAAGGACCCAAATCCAAAGGTTAGTGGGAGTGGCATAAATATTCTCGAAAACGCTGGTATTGAGGTAATATATGGTGTTCTGGAGCAAGAATCTGTTAATCTAAATCGTAGATTTTTTGTCTCGATGAGCCTTAACAGACCATACATTATAATAAAATGGGCGCAAACAGCAGATGGTTTTATTGCCAGGAAGAATTATGATTCGAAATGGATAAGCAATGAGCAATCGCGGCAATTGGTACATAAGTGGCGTACCGAAGAAGATGCCATATTGGTAGGCTACAACACTGTGATACACGATAATCCCAGACTCACGGCCCGCAACTGGCCGGGCAGAAACCCTGCAAGAGTAATTATAGATCCTGAACTTGCACTTGCTCAGTCCCTGAAGATATTTGAAGGCGACGAGAAAGTTCATTTAGTAAATACTATAAGCGAGAAGTCGTCAGGGAATATTAGACAGGTTAAAGTGAGTTCTAATAATTTTTTGGCAGATATGCTGGCTTACCTATGGGAGCAAAACATTGGCTCGGTAATAATTGAAGGCGGTACTAAAACTATCAATAATTTTCTGGCTGAAGGTTATTGGGATGAAGCACGGATATTTACTGCTGAAAACAACTTTGGAGAGGGCATCGCAGCCCCATTAATAGAAGTTGAACCAAACGAAGAACAAAATATTATGGGTGATCGTTTAAGCACTATCTACAACCCTAAAACTAAAATGTTGTGGCAGAAGAAATAATTATTGCAGCAACCGCAGACAAAGAAGCGAAATACCAATCACTATTACCTCAAATAGAAGCTCTTATTGCCGATGAGCCTAATACTGTGGCTAATATGGCTAATGTAACTGCTGCCCTAAAGGAGGTATTTAACTTTTTCTGGGTGGGATTTTACCTTGTGGAGGAAGAGTCACTAGTTTTGGGACCATTTCAAGGACCAGTTGCTTGCACCAGAATAAGCCAGGGCAAAGGAGTTTGTGGCAAGGCCTGGTTGGATAAAAAGACCGTGTTAGTTCCGAATGTAGATGAATTTCCCGGTCATATTACCTGTAATAGTGGCTCAAGATCAGAAATTGTTGTACCGGGTATTGACGGCCAGGGTGAAGTTCAGTTTGTACTGGATGTAGACAGCGATAAGCTGGATGATTTCGATGATACCGACAAGCAGTATCTAGAGCAAGTGGTGAAATTAGTGGTTTAACTTTCTAACGCTAAAAAAACACTGGTCTTCTGGGCTTCCACAGTTCTTCTAACTCAGGAGGACCACCAAAATACTCACCCATAAAATCATCCAGTTGATCGATGGTTTCGTTAGATAGCAAGTCAGAAACGGCATCCATTACTTTACCACTTAGGAGATAGGGCATTGATGATTTAACCATGGCATTCCCTCTAAAATGGCCATAAATCATATATTCATCCATGTGAGCTTTGGCTTCACCTGTAATAACGCATTTATCAGGAATGAGCTCGCCTTCTTGCTCTTGCCAATTATTTTTATAATCACTAAGGTTTTGCATAAACAAGCTTTGATCAGAGAAGTAGGCTTGAATATTCTGCATAGATTCTGCTGACATCTGGCCATTCATATCATGAGCACAATGCCAGCAAATAGCATATTCATATACTATGTCGCTAACATCATGTTCGTGATAATTTCTTACTGCTTTTTCAATGAAATAGTCTACATCTCCCGAAAGAAGATCGGCTTTACAAACCAAGCAGTTTTCAAATGGTTGATTAGAATCGAAAGAATAAAATTCTTCCGGAATAGGCGTTAAATCACTATCCATTACAATACTGAGTAAGCCTAATTAATATAGTTCAGGCTTCAGAAAAGGCACTAAGGCCAAAATAACAGCTTGTTTATAATAGTCTGATCTATCGATAATATCGTTTGTGAGCAAACCAACAGCGCCATTTTTTTGTTTTGAATGCGATTGATTAAATACCTTGTCATCGGCCTGGCCCAACTCAAGACCAGAACGAACCAGTAAACTCACCTCATGTGGTAACACAAAGCTTGAGGTTCTGGCTTTACCTTTGCCACCATCAGCTCCTAATATCACCATCCAGGCAAAAGCCTCCAGCTCATTTTCATGATCTTCAATTCCACCCTCAATTCCTACCCAAAAATCGGCTTTAAGTTTTTCCTTGGCGTGCTGTGCACGGTTTTTTGCTCCTAGCAAAGTTTCATCATTAGACATGGGCTGGTCTCTTACATCAGAGACCACTGACACCCCTTCAACCTCGAACTCTTCTTCCGGGAAGGCGGCTTCAAAAGCAAGCTTAGTGCTATTGATCTTCACCGGGTTTGTAGATCCAACAATAACTTTCATCATGTGTATTTAATTTATATGTATTTCCTGTAAAAATCACCCATTTGGCGATTCACAATTTGGAAGTTTGAATTTATTAATTAAAAATGAGAAATAATAGTATTTATATCATCTTGTTTTAGCAAAAATATACCTAGTAACTCTCATAATTTCTACAAATCAATAAATATTCCGGATTCTTTAACAATAATGGCATAGCCGCTCATTGATCGACATTGATTGTTAGCTTCCATGCCGGTCTGCAAGTTAAATCGATAATGATGTAGCCGGCAAACCACTTCATTAAAGGCGGTTAGTGTGCCTTTATGTAGAGGCTCATTTTGGTGTGGGCATTCATTCTCAAAGGCATAAAAACCGTCTTCAGAGTGGGCCATCGCTATTTTCTTGCCATCAATAATTAATAGCCTAAGACTGCCAACAGGTATTGAGTTAGATGCCTCTTCAAGCGAAGAAAATATTTTAATCATTAACTTCTAGAACTCGAAATGAAGATCTGTACCTAGAGGCGAACCGTCTGGAGGAGATAAGGGCTCTAGCCGTTTAAATCCATCC
>PVMK01122832.1_pt1 | contig 15038 bp, 15 predicted proteins | sample 1853481 | NCBI WGS metagenome assembly PVMK01 (sample SAMN08533507, study PRJNA380276) | Marine sediment metagenome, whole genome shotgun sequencing project.
GACAACTCGTTTTCTCCCAAGTCACCGACCATTTGCCCTTGCACACCTTTCGCCGCTCTGTGCAACGCTACCATGGCGAACGCTATGTGAAACATTTCCGGTGTCTCGATCAATATCTGGTCATGGCGTTTGCGCAGTTGACGTACCGAGAAAGTCTGCGGGATATCGAAGTCTGTCTGCGTGCTCAACAGGCCAAGCTCTATCATATGGGGATTCGAGCCACGATTTCCCGGAGCACCCTGGCCGAGGCCAACGAACAACGAGACTGGCGAATCTATGCCGACTTTGCCCAGGCCTTGATCAAGCTGGCCCGTCCCCTGTATGCCGAAGAGGACCTGGGGTTCGATCTCGACCAGACCGTGTACGCGCTCGATGCTTCGACCATCGATCTCTGCCTGTCTCTTTTTCCCTGGGCACACTTTCGTTCCACGAAGTCCGCCGTCAAACTCCATACGTTACTCGATGTACGAGGCAATATTCCGACCTTTCTCCATATCTCGGATGGCAAGCTGCACGATGTCAACGTCCTCGATATCCTTCTCCCAGAGCCTGGCGCATTCTACATCATGGATCGCGGGTATCTGGACTTCAAGCGACTGTTCACACTCACGCAATCGGGGGCATTCTTCGTCATTCGCGCCAAGCGCAATACCAGGCACCAACGCCGATACTCTCATGCCATCGACCACTCCCATGGACTGCGATGCGATCAGACGATCGTGCTGACCGGAGCCACCACCCAGGACGCCTATCCGCAGCCGTTACGACGCGTCAAATACTACGACCGCAAGACCGACAAAACCTTCAACTTTCTCACCAACAACTTTGCCATTCCGGCACAAACGGTCGCCGATCTCTATCGCTCCCGATGGCAGGTGGAACTCTTTTTCAAGTGGATCAAACAACACTTGAGAATCAAATCGTTTTTCGGCACCTCCGAGAATGCCGTGAAGAGTCAGATCTGGATCGCCATCTCGGTCTATGTTCTTGTGGCCATCATCAAAAAACGACTCAATGTCAAGACCGATCTCTACACAATGTTACAGATTTTGAGCCTGACCCTATTTGAGAAAATGCCATTGAATCAAATACTTACAAATAGAGGCTACAATGACGAGGGCTTGACCATGCGTAACCAATTGCATTTGTTCGATAATTTAACCGGACAGTAGTGAAATGATATAACAAAAGTGGTTTCTGGGAGAAATCAGAAATAGATCATTGAGAAAGAAGGAAAGCGAAGCACTTTGGAAAGTTTTTCTAACCTACGCTAGATGGTTCACTCAAGACTTTCTTGCTAACTAAAGGAGGCCACCATGCAAGTTCAAGATGTCATGTCCACTGGAGTGGTCTCCGCACGATCTACCGATACTCTTCGGTCAGCTGTCATTAAAATGCTCAGTCGTCATTGTGGGGCTGTACCGATCATTGACGATGAACAAAATCTTATCGGACTTATAACCCTTCGAGATGTCATGCTTCCTCTGTTCCCTCAATATGGGGATTATATTCATGATAATGTCCACAGCCGAGATTTTTTGGAAATGGAAGAAGGGTATCCAGAGGTCTTACGTCGCACCATTGAATCCGTGATGACCCACAATCCCATTACTATTTCGCCTACCACGTGTATTTTGGAAGCCGCATCCTACATGGGCGTAAAAAATTTTCGGCGTATCCCTGTCACTGAGAAGGGGAAGCTTGTCGGAATGGTGAGCATCGGGGATATTAACCGGGGTTTATTTTTCAATAGGGGATTTCTGAATCAATAACTGAGGGAAAAATTCTGGAAACTCGGTCCCCAATCAAGCAGCCACGCAAGCTTCGTGAAAAATTTCTTCGTTGGACTCGACAACGACCAGGAGGGGTTGAACTCCCATTGTGTTCTCGAGATTCATTTCATTGCCTGGCTGTGGCTCATAGGGATCGTGGCGTTCTTGGTCCTCGTGGGCTACTTGTTGCAAGGGCGTCGAGACGAGCAGTCTTCCCGTGGGTCGCATGGTTTAGGAAATCGCCACCTTCCAACTCGCCTGGATTTATTTCAACAAAGAAGACGAAAACGATATATCATCTTCAAACGATTGTCCCGTCTCAACTGAACTCCTGTCATCAATCTCTCTGGTCGTTCCTACCATTATCATCCTGGGGCACCGCCTTATAGGAGGGTCGTATGCCTGACCCCCGTTGACCCCGTATGGTCAAAAAACTCATCCAGCCTTGCGGTATATAAAAAATTAAGCTTTTTAATGGGGATGAGTTTATAGAGGAGACAGGTTCGTTTAAGGGCATGTTGGTTTATTTCGACGAAAGGCGTAGCATACGGTCACATAGAAGCTAGATAAGGAGCGCACATGGTGGTGTAGGAATGAACCTTCTTGGCCAGATGGGTTTGTGTGTTTTGCGTACAAGCTGAGAGTATCAGCCCAGACCAGCCCGGAGTGTTGGGGAACATTCCCTTCCTCACCTGCCGTGCGAGACATTCTCTTTTTAGCAAGAGTACATACAAAGGAGGTGCGGTCATGATCAAAACAGATTTCTGGTGGCGAACCCTTTTTGCTATGTTCACGTTGGTCACGTATGTGGGCTGTTCCTCGGAAACGAAAGAAGCGAGTGGCGAGGCGGGGGTTGCCCCAAAGGTGGTTGCAGACTACCTCCATGCGATCATTGAAGCGGACCGGACCCTGTATGCCTCCCTCGTGGTGGAAAGGATGCAGCATTATGGGAAAGTCCTGGCGTCAGAAGACTGGGCTGAAAAGGACCAGCTTCCCCTTCCAGCTCAATTTCTGCAGTTTGCAGGGCTTGAGGTGGAAAGGAAGGGAGCCGGCCTGAAGTACCGGCTGGCGAGCCTGTGGCCGTTGATAAGACCAATGGGCCGGCCACGGACTTTGAACGAACAGGATTACAGGCGGTGGCGGATGATCCGAATATAGTAAAAACGAGAATGATCAAAAGACCAACAGGTCCCATCTTCAAAGCGATCTATGCGGATAAAGCGGTCTCTCAAACCTGCGTAACCTGTCACAATGAACACCCGCTCAGTCCAAGGAAGAACTATAAGCTCAACGATGTCATGGGGGGCATCATTATTGAATTCCCTCTGAAATGATCGGGCCAATCTCTTGAAACGTTACCAGTACCCGAATTGGGATCAATCTATGCATCGAGCTGACTACCTAAGCCCTGACAAATCAATAGATTAGAGTCCGGTAAATTTCTGTTCAGCATTCATTTCTCGTTCAATTGACAATACCCCGTGAGGACACCCCGTATGGTCAAACAACTCATCCAGCCTAGCGGTATTGGGGAAAAGCAAGTTTTTCAATGCGGATGACTTCATAGAAGGGACAGGATTATTCCATGGGACAAAAGAAGGATGTACCCGATTCAACGGGGACGTATTTTGACCGATTGAGGGTGGCCGACATCATGGAGCAGGAGGTCCAATTGGGCCATGAGCAGACCAAAGGGGATGTGTTAGCCTCATTGATGATTGAGGGATTTGGCGGAGTGCCGATTGTGGGCGGCAACCAACGGTTGGTTGGAATTGTCACGGAATTCGACCTTCTTGCTGTGCTCGATAGCGGCAAAAAATTGAGTGACATATCCGCTGGCCAGATTATGACCCGCGAACCGATTAGTGTGACGCCACACACGGATATACGGACACTGATATATGTGCTGCAGACCAATCATGTTATTCGGGTGCCGGTGGTAGATAATAAAGATGGAAAGCTGCTCGGCATCGTCGCAAGGCGCGACATCCTTCTAGGCTACGTGAGTTCTAACCCTGAGTAGACCAGTAACGGCTGTCTCGAATAGTCAAAAAACTCATCCAGCATTGCGATATCTGAAAGACTAGCGTTTTCCAATGCGGATGAATTTATAAAATGATTAGGTCAGGACGATGTCGCACAAGGCACAACCCACAACTCCTAAGTAGCCAGCCCCACAGCTTAGGCCTTGGTGCCTGAGGGATACATGGCTTATGAGTTGTGGGAACACCGCACAGACAGTTCTCCGATTCTAGCTCCAAACCCCAATCTCTAATTCATATTCCCACATCCTTTCACCTTTAAATCAGAGTCACCATTCTTTCACCACAACGAATTGAGTCAGAACCGTAAGGCTGGATTCTCGGTTCTGGCCCACAAGCTTGCCCCTTTTTTGTATGACACTTGAACTTCTACGATAACCTACTTCACCGTCATTTCAGGGGAAAGACTTGGGGCAGAATCGCTTGGATGATTCACATGTAGCTATGGCCATGAGGAGTTTTTCGCCCGCTGCCAAAACTGTTTGTTTTGGTCAAAAGACCACCAGGTATTCCGAGGTGCCCATGGAAAGTCTTGTAAGGTGCATGAAACTTGAAAAACAAGCTTTTCATGGTTATCTATATAGTAGGAGAGAAAAAGAAGTTAGAAGAAAGGAGGTTAGGCCAGGATAAAATGATCGGAGTACAACAGGCGGCCTTTGGAATGGAAAGGCCCCAGCGGAATCGGTCGAAGTCTCAAGGCCGAGGACGAGCTTGAAGGAATCGCTGCTCTGACCCCAAGGTGAGGTTCCAGAAGGAGACTCAGAGTTAGAGACTGAGCCCGAATGAAGAGGTTAGCGAAATCCGGAGTCAAGCGGTTAGAGACACACTGGGAGCCGAGGCCATTCCAAAGGCGGCGTTTTTGTAACACTTTCCTCTATCCAAAAAATTCTTAGTTTCCCTGCCAGTTTTTCTATAACACAGGGTTTTAGAAAATAATACACTAGTTGAAGCCGCATGAGTTATTGTCGAGTAGACTGGGGACTCCCGATGCTGCAGGTCGATGTTTGTTTTCTCAGTTGCCACCTGGTTTCCCGGTGGTGCCACAATATCTCGGCCATACATCAGTTGTACCCCAGCCCCTCACAGAACCGGACAAGCGGCTTTCCCACATCCGGCTCTTCACTCAAACATTCAGCTTCAGGCTAAACGGGTTCATGTGCGCTTTCGCCTTCCCACCTATCCGTGTTCGATTTGTGCTCACAGGGTTCTCACGCCTTGAATCGTGTCTGTGTTTCTTCTTGCACGGACGTTCGAGCGCGGGACCTTTCACTCCACGAGGATTAGTCGCTTCATCGCTACACCAGGTCCCGTCCCGCTACAAAGACCCCATGTGAACCACTCCTGTGACGTTGCGCATGCATACTCGGGCACCGCTGCCCAAGAGGGTCTCTGCACGCCAGGATTGCTCCATTACTGTTGGTCGACTCGATGCTGTCTGAGACCCCGGGGGCTCGTCAGTCACTGTCCATAGTGTGAACTGACGCATGGCTTGCGCGTAGGTCAACACGATCAGCAGGCACCCAAACTTTCCCGTTCTCGGGGCTATGTGTCAGATTCAGCGCACGCACGCTTCACCTCGTCGAACACCCACTGCCAGAGGCAGCAGTTCCGGGCGGTTGGATCGACCTTACCCAGGAAGGCTTCTCCTATGCTTATACGGTTCGCATACGTTCCTCCTCAGTAATGGCTCAGAGCCTGGTTAACTGACCATACGGGATGGCAGACCAACTCGCAGGGCTCAGACAAGGTCCGCCCCTTGGTTTGAGCGTCAGCCCGGTTGGCTGACCTGCAGGTGGTGGGAATTACCTGGATGCGAAGATGGATGTTCGATGACGACTGTCGGGGATGTCGGAGAGGGGTGGTGACTTTAACTCCCCTCCATTGGTTTGCTGCATACCGCAGGGTGCGACCGTTGCTTACAAAGGAGGGGAGGAATGAGTTTTTCGCTGGTATCTCTGTTTAGCGCCTTTTTGATTGGGCTTTTCCACGAGGAGAAGTTGTTTTTCTCTGAGAACTCTTTGCAATAGTCTTTTTCGGTGACCGTACCGTTCGGTGTTCGGCAACGATATCAACAATCTTCCCATCTCGAAAGACGTAGACCGGGGTGTTTGTGTCATACCCTAATTGTCTGGCTTTTGCTGCCGCACGTTGTAATGCCACTCCGACTTTGGCAAGGTCCGGGTCTGTGATCGCTATTTTTTTATTGCTCACTCATTCTTCCTTTCCGCCCGAGTCAACATATATGGGCCTGTCTAATGCATTATCATAGAGGATCCACGCGTTCACAAGGGGCCTGTAGATCTCTTGGAAGTTTCGCCATCCCGCCACGAATCTTCTCCGAATGACCTCTTCCGGTACAGCATGGCCCCCTTGGGCTATTCGGGCAGCCACGCGCGCGATGGCCATTTCCGGATTAGGCAGCTTCAAAAAAACGAGTTTAACGGAAAACCCCTTCTTTCTCCATTGAGGGATCAGTCGAGCATACCGAAGTCCGCTTAAGGTGGTTTCAAAGGCAAAACTTTCTCGATGACGGACACGTGCGGCAATTTCTTGAACCATGAGACGACCTGCCTGGAATGCGGCTATTTCCGGGTCGAAGGGAGAGAGTCCTTCCGCAATAAGATCCACATTGATAAAGCGTGGACATGCGGCTTCTTGGGGAAGGAATTCGCGCGCGAATGTTGTTTTGCCAGCACCATTCGGACCGGCAAGTATCAGGATTTTTTGCTTTTTGGCGTTCGGCATTCTCGTTAAGTACACAGCGGAACAAAAACGTCATGCTATCCAACCCCTACACAAAAGTACAGAATTATTGTTGATGCAGGGTTTGGTCTCGACCAACTGCCGATTGTAGGTTAAAGAACAAAGATGGATTTCCGCCAATAGCCAGCGGGAATGCCAGCAGAGGGGGAGGACGGAGAAGGATGGATTCCCGGTGGCTACCTGCGGGAACGACGGATGAAGGAGGAATGATATGGAATGGAACAGGAATGTAACTATCTGGCTGAGATAAACAGCGCCAGACTCGAACCCTGCGCGAGTTAATGGGAATTATGGAGCGGGAAAGCCGTTGAAGAAGAGCGTCAAGTCGGAAGGCGTGTCACGAACACTTGCCTTAGGCGAGGGTCATAACTTCCACTTGAAGCCGCTTTTGTTTTGCCTCGTTGACGATAATTTCCAAACGAGCTGCAATATCATCTTGAATCCAGTCGGCCCCACACAACGAACATCGTAAAGCCGGCACACTTCTGACCACAACGATGCCAAATTCCAACTCGGCCGTAAAGGTGGTCGTGCCTGGTTTTTTTGTGCCACCACATAGCGGGCATTGAGATGGTAGGTGATTTCGTGTCAACGATTCCTCCGTTTCCTAAAATCAGGATTGAAATGCTCAAGATCTGGGCGATACACAGTAATAATGTATCCTTGTTGACCGATTGAATCAAGGGCCACGACGACATGGATTGGCTCATCACCCTTCCATCCGAAGAGTAAGGCACTTGGGAATGGGGTGTCATTGGCGTAATCTTCGATTTCTTCACCTGTGAGAAGGACGTTGAATACATCTTGTCGCGAAATGTCTCGCTCCAGGATTCGCTCCAAGGCATGACGTTGCCACTCGATCCGACCATTCTTAATTGCCGCCTGAAGGATATCCTGGTTCAGAGTTTTCTCCTTATATACTAATGGGGAAGCATTTTATGCTTCTGAGGGAAATCTTTACCACAAAAAACCTTTTCTCGTGCATCGTGATGTGATATCCCCTTGGTCTGGTCTTATGCTATCCAACTCATTGAAAAATGTACAGAATTATTGTTCATGCAGGTTTGTCGGTGGGAACTAAGGAATAAAGATGGATGCCCGATTACTAATGTCGGACATGACGGAGGGGGAGAGATAGCCCACCCTCCTAGCACTGGCGTCCATCCCATCCGATGAGGTCGTAAGGGACGCCACTGTTACATGGTGCGTCTCAAAAAGCACGACCGTTATTGGGCCCTTTTGCTCCACACAAAGGTTGCGCTCTTCGGGACGCGGCAAGCAACAAGCTGGGTTGCCGGGGGGAAACCCGGCAATACAGAAGATTAGATAGCCCCCAATCGTGGGTCACCGACTTAGACACCTTCCCAATACCAGTCGATTTTCCGCATTTACCCAAAGACCGCAATCCTAAAAAACCAAGATAGATTCCCGATAAAAAATGTCGGGAATGACAGAGGAGGAAAATAGGTTCAGGACAACCGCCGTTGTGAATGACGACGGGGGATGGATTCCCGATTAAATATGTTGGGAATGACAGAGTGGGGCATGATGTCGGATTGGTGATGAGGAGGCAACGTGTTAGCGCTGAGCTTCGGGTTTCCAACTCAAGCCGATATTCAGAATGCGTTGGATGAGTGCCTCATAGGACATGCCCGCGCGTTCAGCAGACTCGGCAAGATCTTCACCATAGGCTAATTGCGCGTTGGGATTGGCTTCTAAGAAGTAGAGACGATTCTGGGAGTCTAATCGAAAATCCATCCGGGCATATCCACTAAGTCCTAAAATGTGATAAGCCCGCTTGGCGGTGCGTTGAATGGCTCGCACAAATTTTGGATTCAAGCCTTCCACTTCTCCGGATTGGATATCATATTTCTTTTGATATTTGACACTCCATTTCACACGAGCCGTAGCGATCGGCAACGCATCAGGCGGCAAGTTTTTTAAATCCAACTCCCACACCGGCAACACCTGCAAGCGGCGGTTACCTAACACTCCCACATACAACTCTCGTCCTTCAATGTATCGTTCCGCTATGGCACTGGTCCCGACATGTTGGTGCACGAATTCCACGCGTTCTTTTAATTTGTCTTCGTCATGGACAATGGACGCCTGGGAAATGCCCAACGAGGCTTCTTCACTGATCGATTTCACAATGACGGGAAACGGAAAACCTCCTGTCCACTTGCTGACCCGTCCCATGGGAAAGACGGCAAAGTCCGGGCAGCGAATCCTATGGTAAGCCATGATTTTTTTGGACCAGCCTTTATCGCGCGTGAGCACCAGGCCTTTGGGATTGCAACCGGTATAGGGCACACCCAGTAATTCCAAATAGGAGACGACATTTTGATCAAATGCAGGATTGCCGTTAAATTCCTCCAACAAGTTAAAGGCAATATGGGGTTTCCATTCGTTGACGACTTGATCAATCACCCGCAAATCATCTCGAACGCCTAAGGCTGTCACGTCATGGCCCAAATCAGTCAAGGTGGTCAGCACATCAAATTCCGTTTTCCACGCGACTGCAGACAAATCGACTCCTTCCGGTTTATCGGGGGGAACCAAATCCTGATGCATGAGGGTCATGACCCGAAGTTTTCTCATAGCACCAACCGATGCCGTCCTCCATGCAAATAATTCATGGTCTGCACCGTTAACAGAATGGTGAAATCGACTTTGGCTCGATCTTCAGAAATAGCCAACCGTAAATTATTCTGGCGACAATGGGTGATCATATCTTGCAAAACCTGGTCGATCGTGTATTGATATTCTCCTGTCCATTCCGCCACCTTGCGACGAACTTCTTTCCTGAATTTCCTAATAAAATTGGCTGCTGGAGGATTATCTGTTTTATCCGGATCGCCGGAAAACAATCGGCGTAAATCCCGAGCATAAAAATTTGGATAGTCCAATCCATAGCGTTCCCGTTTACTTTTGTAATGCTCACGGAGGGTTTTCTGTAGACGCCCAATCGGATCCATGCGTTCTTTTTTAGTGACAGTTGGAGACACTCCCTCCAATTCCTTCATGAGCTCATCCATATATTGTATTTTTTTAATTGCAGGCCACCCCGCATAGCGTTCACGCCAATCCGACCCTGGAGTCAGCCAAACCGCAAACGTTTCCGCAAAATCTTCGTCGGGGTGGCTTTGGGCATACCACATATCCAAATGCAACACGAAACTTTTGCTGTAAGGTTTGGGGAGATAGCAGTCTGGATAGGGAACCGAACTTTTGCCAAACATCTGCTGACGAGTGCGGCGACGACGCAAGAAGTAAGCATTCTCAATGGCATGTCCGGTTTCATGGCGAAGGATGCGCATACACCAGGCAGAGGTCCCGCCCTCGACCTCAAGCATTTGATTTAATTCCAATTTCGCTAATCGCGGGTGCCCCATATAAAACGGCACGGCCAGACCAGACACACCATCGGGCGAATACCAATCGTCCGACAACCACACATGGGGACGAAACACCAAGCCATGGCTTTGTAATTCCCGGTATAATTGTCGCACACATTTATTGAGTTCCGTGCCAGGGATGCGCAACTTCAAATCGCATATTCGAATATCCAACAGTTGTTCATCGGGCAAAGAGACCCAATCAGGTTCGGAAGATTCCACGCTTGGTTCAGCAGATGACATTATAAAAAGAACACCACGTATTTCTTTAGATCGTGAATTCCATTTCGAATATTACAGGATAAAGACCCTGTCATGTGTACCATAAATTATCCAACTATTCATGACTATTCATTGGTCAATCAATGGGCAAACTTCATCTAAATCATAGCCCATTCCCCTGTCACGTATGCATAAACCCTGCCGCCAACCCCTCCGCACAATCTGAGTATGTGGTCCGTAGATTTTCCACTTGAGGCTATGGTAGATTGCCCCTCTTTTTTGAAGGGCTTTATTTATTCATTCATCGTTCGGTTGTTCTATTTTTTCCCTTTTATCCATGTCGTAGCTTCTAGAGGAATTTTTCATCTCCAGCTTTTCTGCACACCAGCAAAAGCATGAAGATTCACTGTCTCTTGCCAATGTTGCAGGACCTGTAGATCACTTTCTCTCTAATAGCTAGACGGGTCAAACCATGGAGTGCTCAAATGTATACTTGTGAAAAGTGCCAAGGAAGCATGTTACTCGATCGAGAAGTGGACATGGAATCAGGCATGTCTCTTCTCGTGTTGGTCTGTATTAATTGTGGACGACGGAAACAAGCTGAACCCGCGCCCATTCCCTTGATCGAAGCGTCCTAAGGGCTCGCGAAATACTATTTTTGAAATTGACGGAAAAGAATGTTCTAGTCTTACTGCCTCTCCTTATATCCTAAACAGAGAGGGGCTCACAGGACTGGAAAGATTATCGAACGAAGATAAATCAGGTTTTCGCAAAGGATAAAACCCTTGGAAATCACGAGACCTAGGAGCCTGTCGGGCTCCTAGAGGCTAGATAGAAGAGAAATGATATCACGCTAAGAATCGGCATCCAATTCCATATTCCAATAGAGATAATCTCGCCAACTTTCTGGAGCATTCCGAATTCCGATCATCAGGGTTAATCGTGGGGTCCATCTTGGCTTGACCGGGACCTTCAACAACTTCAACCCCGCTTCTTTGGGAGTTCTACCGCTTTTCCGATTATTGCATCGCCAACAAGCCGTCACGATGTTTTCCCAAGTTTTTCTCCCGCCCTTCGCAATTGGAAGGACATGATCAAAGGTGAGTTCCTCGCTTGGAACCTTTTTATAACAATATTGGCAGGTATACCGATCACGGGTGAAAATATTGATCCGTGAGAATTTGACCGCATGATGCCGGGATCGTAATTTGACAAAATTTAGCAGCCGCATGACGGAGGGCAGCTTAAAAGAAATCGAGACTCCCCGAATGTCACGATCATGAAATTCAAGGACCTCAACCTTCCCCTGCCATAACAAATTAATGGCTTTTTGCCAATTTACAACCCGTAAGGGTTCATAGCTGGCATTCAGCAATAGAGTCATTTCCATAATTCGCCGTTCACGAAATATAAGAAAATCGACAAACCGCTCTTCCTATATCATTCGGGAATGAAGAGAATCAAGAGAGCCGTTTTTCCAGTTGTTGCCTTCACACGAAGTTGATATATTAAGGGTTTTGCTCTGCCACGACCTCCATGTCATCAAATTTCATCCCTATCGCCAATATGGAAGACCTTCCACCCGGCACATGCAAAAGCATTGAGACCAAGGATTGGGGCATTGCCCTCTTTAACCTAGATGGTCACATCTTTGCACTTGATAACACCTGCCCCCATGCCGGTGGCCCTTTAGGAGAAGGAACCATAGAAGGAGAACACATCGCCTGTCCGTGGCATGGCTGGAAATTTCATATCCCCACCGGCGTCTGTCAGAAAAATCCCACCCCAAGTCTAAACGTGCCCTGCTATGAAGTCCGCATCGTGGAAGGGACTATCCAAATTGCCTTACCGCCTGAATCTTATTAGGCAAGGACGAAATTTCTTCTTGGTGCGGAAGTGGGGGCAAATTTTCGAAAGGCATGAACTGTTGTGCCGCTAAGGAAATTACGCGAATAGACTTCTCCTTCACATCGACTCGCCAGGCAAACTCCCGCTCAATCCACTCCACCGACCCCTTTTCTCGAACAATTTTCCGCACGACATATTTACCATTTTTTTGAAGAGCCACTTGCCATTCTTCCTCTCGATGAGGAACACCGTCCGCTTCTAACTGATCAACAAAAAGTTGGAGCTCTTGTTCCAGGGTATACCCCTCTCGGGACAAATGCTTTTTAACCAATTCCAAAGCTTCTCCAGCCAAAGGATCGGTGTCTTGCAATCGAGTCACAGTTGGCTGAATAGAACTATACAGTATCCACACCCCTACTCCGAGAACCACCACAAGCACCACTCCAATAGACTTTTTAACCAGATCCGTCACAAGCACGTCCAATCTTCATGTTTTTCGTTTGTAAGTCATACCCCGAATGATCTGGTTATACCATAAATGCATAAGGCGTAGCTGATCCTTAAGAAAGGACGGGATTCCTGCATCCGAATCAAGCCATGAAGTACTCGCCGCATTACTCTTGAAAACAGTGGCCGCAAAAGGAGAATGTTATGCCTTGGGTGATTTTGCCGGTTCTCGTTCCCACAAGAATTCTGCCTCTCCTTGTTTTTTCGCCACCCAACGCGCAAACACAAATAAGGCATCACTCAGCCGATTGAGAAATTTCACCAATTCCGGGGGAACCGATTCTTCCTTAGACAAGATGACACACACACGTTCGGCACGACGACAAATCGTACGGGCAACATGGAACAACGAGGAAGTCTGTCCGCCACCAGGCAAATAAATTCTTTCAAGGGTGCAAGATCCTTTTGACATTCATCAATTAGATGCTCCAAATGGACGACGTCTTCCGGGGACACTGTCGGCATATTCGGAAACGACTCTCCCGGCGCCGTAGCCAGAATACCACCCAAATCAAATAACTTATTCTGTGTCCACTTCAGAAGGTTCTCAATGAACTCAGACGCTTCCGCATTCGTTCCGGTCTGCTCATTCGAAACACGAGCCAAACCAAGCATGGAATTCAATTCGTCCACCGTGCCATAGGCTTCCACCCGCACGGAATCTTTCCAGACTTCTTGCCCTCCAGCTAACCGGGTTTTCCCGGCATCACCCGTGCGTGTGTAAACTTTTGAGATTCGCATCAGTAGCTTTTCCTTTCATTTCTTCACTCGCCGATACCATCCGACTTCGAGGAATCGATCACACGCACCTTCCCCCATGAAACGCTATCAGAAGCGGTAATGCCACCATGGTTTCCCGCTTCACTATCGCGTACCGGCAATTAGGATTCGCGGAAGATTCATGTAGTGCCATTTCCGATCGGAATATCAAAATTCATTCGAAGCCCGCCATACACTGATCGGACAGGCGTTCCCAAGAAAAGAACTTCTTCATAATTCCTGTCAAAAATATTTTCAACCCGCACATATCCTTGCATCGAAGAAGTAAAATCATAGGAAGCTGCCATATTGATGACATGAAAATCAGGAAGCGGCTGTTGATTATTTGCGGTATTAAAACGAGACCCGACATAACGGAATATTACGGAAGCCGCCAAAGACTCAATTGGCCGATAAGTCAGTATCGCATTGGCTTGATGAACTGGCCACCGAGCCAAACGAGCTCCTGTCGTCAAATCTCGCGTCATGGTATAGGTATATTGTCCCTGAATATCAAGTTGCTTGATAAAGGGTCGGTCGGTCACTATCAGCCACTTCAGGTTCGTTTCCCAACCATGTGTCTTTGCTTTTCCGATATTCTGTGCACAAAAACCAAATGTAGTAAAACCCGCACAGCCAACCGGATCAAAGACCGGTGTGATCAATTGACGAAATCGATTCCAAAAATACCCCGCGCCGAATGTGAGCCGACCCTGAAATAACGATTGATCCACCCCTACGTCCAAACTCTGACTTTTTTCTGGCTCAAGGTTCGGATTCCCGAATTCAGGGAAAAATAATTCATTAATATTCGGTGCTCGAAATCCGGTTGCATAACTGGCTCGTAGCTTGGTTCCGGTTTCTTTAAGCAAATATCCACCAGTCACGCGATAGGTCGTGGAATCACCAGCCCTATTATGAGACTCCTGGCGAAATCCACCCGTTGCAAAAAACCGATCCCACAGGTTGAGCTGCACTTGCGCAAATCCCGAATTGCTGGAAACCACTTTCTCGGAGAATTGTCCCTCGTTTTTCCCCAGTTGCTCCCGAAATTGATAACCGACCGTCAACAGCCACAGATCTCCAATTCGAAAATTATGCTGCCATTCAATACGATTATTTTTGGTTCGAATATCAGAATTCAAAAAACTGCCGGGGATAGACTCCAGGCCGGTCGTCACACTCCGCTGATTATCGCCAGCCCGGGTAATGGCTTTTTCTTGAGCGCGAGAAAGCGTAAGCTTCTGATCCCACCATTCCGTAATGGGTTGGAAATAATTTCCACTAAACACAAAATTGTTCGTAGAAGCCTTTGACTTGAACACATCAAACGGTCCACCAAAAAGGGGATTGGCAGGATTATCAAGATCTAAATCCGTATTAATCCATCGAAAAGCAAACTCAAATCGTCCATCTTTTGGGAGATTCACCCCTAATAATGAAGAGGCTTGCCAATTACGATAGGCATCCCGCTCACTTGCCCCTCGACGATAGTTTACTGTTGAGAATCTTGCCGAATCCCAACGAGACAGCGAGGCCGTAAAATCCACAAAGCCAAGCTTCCCACCGACACTTCCACCTTCCCGGATCGTATTAAATGATCCATATTCAACAAAAGCTCCTGCAGTGTGTGTGCCGTCTCCTAGTTTGGTTTGCATATCAATCACCCCACCCATGGCATCAGAACCCCATAACATACTTTGGGCACCTCGGAGGATCGTAACCGA
>PVMK01161550.1_pt1 | contig 15038 bp, 13 predicted proteins | sample 1853481 | NCBI WGS metagenome assembly PVMK01 (sample SAMN08533507, study PRJNA380276) | Marine sediment metagenome, whole genome shotgun sequencing project.
CTTAGATCCCTGACCTTGGATGCATGGTCGATTCCGATTCGGTTGACGGTTTCTTCAAAATCGATATTGATATCGTGAGCGCCGAGTTCCTCTTTGGTTGACGGCGTAAAAATTGGCTCCGGCAGTTTGTCGGATTCCTGCAGCCCAGGAGCCAGGGCTATTCCGCAAACACTGCCTGATTCTTGATAGGATTTCCACCCTGAACCGGATATGTAGCCCCTGACCACGCACTCGATGGGCAAGGGGGTTTGTTTTTTTAACCAGCATGCTGCGTTCGCGAAGGGTTTCCGCGTAAGGCTGACAGACAGACGGATATTCATTGACGTCGGCCGATACCACGTGGTTTTCAATAATCGGTTTCATAATCTCAAACCAGTACAGGGAAATCTGGGTTAAAATAATTCCCTTATCCGGAATAGGATCCGGCATGATCACATCAAACGCAGAAATACGATCCGTGGCCACCATCAACAGGTTGTCACCAAGGTCGTATATATCCCTTACTTTTCCCCTCTTGATCAGGTTTAAATCTTGAAAATCGGTTTCACTGACGGGTGTTTTCATTGCGAAAAAATCCTTTACTTTAGGGCAAGTGCCGATTATTCGTCTTCGGCGGCGGACGATGTTTTTGGAACGCCGCCTTGATTGACGAACTTTTTTATAATTTGGGAAGCGCTTGGGTCCAGTTCAACAAACTGGATCCCGATTTCATATTTTCCTGGGTCGCGGGGCCGAACATGGACCGGTTTTCCCTTTAATGTCAAGCAGGTCCTCTTCCAAACTAATTGTCAACTGAACCACATGGTTGGGTTCGATCGGAAAATGCGTTTCCAGCAAAATTCCTGTTTCGGAAAGGTTCAATGTTCTACCCATACCCTGTTTTACAATGTTCTCATCCTCATCTAGGCATATGTAGGACAGGTTGAGGGATTGAATACGCTCGTGCTTTCTTTTGTTTTCAGAAGTCATGGCATTTAGTTTCCTAATAATTCTATCTATTTTAATTGATTGATTTTATCCTTTAATCCCTCAATCCCTAAATTCCTAAATTCCCCAATTCGTCGTTAATAAATATAAATAGTGTCCAAAAAATTGACTCATTTTTAAAGTTAATTACAAAGTCTGGATATACTATTTACTGTAATTAGTTGGCAAAAGACTTTTTATAATATTCACATGCAATCAGCGTCGTAACCGAAATGCAGGTGGCCAGATGCGCTAAAACGTATTGTAGAGTCGACGAAAGGCTTTCATGTTCTTTTTGCAACGCGTTAGGGTCCAACGCGGCTAATTTAAGATTCGGTGATGCGAAAACGGATGCCGCCTGGGGTTCGTTGCCCATGTCCAAAAAAGGCACACGACCCAAAAAATCGCCTTTTTCGAGGTGGGCCAGGGGCACAATTCCGTCATCGGTTTCCCGGGCAACAATCGCATTGCCGGAAGTGATTTTAAACAGGCGCTCTTCATTTTGCCCCTGTTTGATGAGCGGTTTTTTCCCCTGGATGAATTCGACAACCTTTTTATCTTGAGCATAAATGTCAACGGCCATGCTGGTAACCTGTTTCAGTCGTATGTCAAGGGCTCTGACAAATTCCCGGTAATCAAGGGATAGGTTTGCCAGTTCACTGGTCATCAGCTGTGAATCCAGCATGCCCAGCTGAACGTTTCCGGCCGCAGTAACCGTGGCACTGCGAACATTATCAGCCTGTAATAACGATGAGACGCTGCCCAAAAAAGCACCGTCGCCAATCCTGAGAAGACTTAAGGTGCCCTTGGGCGTTTCTTTGACGATTTCGGCCACTCCCTCCAATATCACCCAGATCCAGTTTCCATGGTTGCCTTCCTGGACAATTTCATCACCGTCGTAGAAGCTTTCCTCATCAACGACATAGGAATAGTCCACCAGGGGTCCTTTTATCAGGGGCAGTGACCCTGATTTAGCAGTTGTGTGTGTGGGCTTTGATCCTGCGGCAGCAGCCGGTCCGAGAATCTCCACCTGACCCTCGTCGAGCAGTCGCAGTCCATCCAAAATAATTTCCATCCGGCTCTTGGTGATGGTTTTTTCGCAGGTGACCTCTTCCTGGACGAACTCGAACTGGCCGTCTAACCAGCCAAACAGCGCGAACAGGGCATCAAGGCCGGTCTTGGAACCGTTGGCGGCATTGACCGGAGTTGCCCTTGTCAATGTAAATGAGAGCGGGTTGCGCAGCGTGGGCGGTGTGTATGGATACGGTGCCGGAACTTCCGGTTGTGCCAAGTAACTGCAGCAGCTCACCCAGATTGAGAAAACTTAAATTGCCTGCAAATGCTACATCGCCGGACATATTGAAAAATTAATCTCCCCAAATTAAGTTCGTTTTGAAGTGATTTTAGTACCAATTTCAAGCAGGCGTTGAGGCTTTTCCAACGCCGTCACCCTTCAAGGCACTGCCCGGAAAGGCAGGGACCTTTAACTGTCGGTTTAAATCCTGCTGCAATTTTTCAAGCGGCATCAGGGTAATATTGGCATCGCTGAGGTCGCGTTTGTTATACTGCATCACCAGGGGTATTTTAAATATACTGACGTTGTATTCTTTCAGGTTCTGCTGAAGATCTTTTAGTGACAGCATATTTTTTTCACGCCGGACCTCCAGAGAATCGGCGACGAAAACAATACCGTCAGCACCCCGCAAAACCAATTTTCGAGTCGAAGCATAGCGCACCTGTCCCGGCACGGTATATAGCTGGACCCGAACGTCACATCCTTTCAACTTCCCGATCTCCAGCGGAAGAAAATCAAAGAAAAGGGTTCGGTCGCCATCCGTTTTGATAGAGACCATATCCCCCTTGACTTGATTTTTAAAGGCTTTGTGAATATACTCCAGGTTGGTCGTTTTACCGCAGCGACCCGGCCCGTAATATACGATTTTACACTCAAAGAAAAGGGTTCGGTCGCCATCCGTTTTGATAGAGACCATATCCCCCTTAACTTGATTTTTAAAGGCTTTGTGAATATATTCCAGATTAGTCGTTTTACCGCAGCGACCAGGCCCGTAATATACGATTTTACACTCGATTTGTCTTTTCTTTAAATTAACTATCGCCATCTGAATTAGCTCTTTAAAAACTCAACTTTTTATAATATCACAATCACACCGTGCCTGAAAGACAAAAGATGTAACCGTTCAAAGGTTCAGGGTTCACCGTTCCCTTCGGGCCGTAGGCATGGTTATGTTTCTTCGTTAACGCAGCTCGTAAGCGAGCTCATATTTTCGGGCTTCCATCGTGACGCGGCACTGGCGCGGTAGGTCAGAGTCCACGAGTCAACCACCATCCTGTGCACTGCAAGGGATGGCTTGAGTTTCTCCGCCGGAAGCGGGGAAAGGCAAAAGCGCGTCCGTGCGCTACGTTGTACTTGTAACCGGGTGCAAAGCACCCGGATTGTATGGCAAGAATTAACAGTTCGAATTTGACGTCAACCCTGAACCTTTGAACCCCTGAACGCTTAAATCCAGATCCAGAGATACTTATATTATTTTGATATCTCCTGTCAACAACCGGTGACCATATAAATTAAGTTGACAATCCAATGATTTGTAGTAACAATCGTTTCATTTTTCAGATCAATATTTTAGATTGTGGAGGAAATTGTCATGGATAAAAAAGTTACCGTAATCGGCGCTGGAAATGTTGGGGCGACTGCGGCCCAGCGACTGGCTGAAAAGCAATTGTGTGATGTTGTTTTGGTGGACATCGTCGAAGGCGTACCCCAGGGCAAAGCCCTGGATTTGAATGAGGCGGCTCCCATAGAAAAACATGATTCCCATCTCACCGGAGCCAACAGTTATGAAGATTCGGCTGGATCGGATATTGTCATTATCACAGCCGGTATTCCGAGAAAACCGGGGATGAGCCGTGATGATCTTATCAGCACCAATGCCGGCATTGTCAAAAGTGTCACTCAGGAAGTGGCATCCCGTTCTCCGGAAGCCATACTCATCATTGTCAGCAATCCGCTGGATGCCATGTGTCATGTGGCTTTTGATACCTGCGGCTTTCCCAAAGAAAGAGTTATAGGAATGGCCGGGAGTGCTGGATTCTGCGCGCTTCAGAGCGTTTATTTCCATGGAACTGAATGTGTCCGTTGAAAACACCCATGCGTTCGTACTCGGTGGACATGGCGATACCATGGTGCCGCTGCCCCGCTACTCCACAGTCGCCGGTATTCCCATCACCGAACTGCTTGCCCAGGGATCGCATCGATGCCCTCGTGGAAAGGACCCGCAACGGCGGAGCGGAGATCGTGTCCCTGTTGAAAACAGGCAGCGCCTATTATGCCCCGGCATCCGCTGCGGTGGAGATGGCAGAGTCAATTTTAAAGGATAAAAAGAAAATCCTGCCATGTGCCGCCTATCTGCAGGGAGAATATGGCTGTCAGGACCTGTTTATCGGTGTACCGGTGAAGCTGGGTTCCAAAGGCGTTGAAGATATTATTGAGATAACTCTGACCGATGAAGAAAAACAGGCTTTGCAAAAATCAGCCGCTGCGGTGCAGGAACTCAAGGATCTTTTAAAGACGCTGGGGTAATGAGGTTCAGGGTTACTTCGTCCCAACATTCTCAAATTGATCTATTCTCATGTATTTTACCCTGAATGAGCAAGGGCTACAAAGATTTACATAACGAGTTTAACACACTGTAGAGCAAGAAATATCCGTTCTCATTTGCCGTCAATCTCTAACCTTTGAACCTCTGAACCCTGAACCTCTGGGCCCTGAAACCTATTTTGTAGACAGCGCTTCTATTACTGATTTCGCTGCGCGGCGATTAAATCCGGGCAGTGAGCGGATCTCGTCGAGATCTGCTGCCCGGATATTTTTTATGGTCTTAAAATGTTTAAGCAAGGTGGCTTTTCTTTTTTGGCCGACACCTGGAATGGTGTCCAAGGCCGATTGCAGCGATATCTTGCCACGCCGGCTGCGATGAAACGAAATTGCAAAGCGATGGGCTTCGTCCCGGATACGCTGTAAAAATAGAAGAAGCTCCCCTTCCCTGCCAAATCCTAAAGGATTGGCCCTGCCCGGTTTAAAAATTTTGTCCCGGCTCTCGCCTTTTTTTTCATCCTTTTTGGCAATGCCGATAATATCGAACTCGCGCTCAAGCCCCAAGTCTCGGATAACCGCCAGCGCAATATTAAGCTGCCCTTTGCCCCCATCGACCATTAACAGATCCGGATACGGTTTCGATTCGTCGCCTTTGCCGAAACGCCGTTTTAACACCTCGTCCATATAGGCATAGTCATCATGCTCGTCAACCGTTTTGATTCTGTATCGGCGATAAAGGGGTTTCTTGGCCCGGGCATTTTCGAACACGACCATCGCCGCCACCGGTTCGGTCCCGGAAATATTTGAATTGTCAAAACATTCAATTCTTTCGGGCAATTGGTTCATTTTCAGTTTCTTTTGGAGTCGCAATAGAAGATCCATTTCAGCCGAATGTGAAGCGATGACATTTTTTAATTCGTTTTCCGCATTGTGGACCGCTAATTTTACCAGTTGTGCCTTTTCTCCGCGTTTTGGATAATTGATGCGGATCTTTTTCTTTTTGACATCCTGCAGCCATTCTTCGGTTAGCCGGGTATCTTCCAATTCGATAGAGGTCAGCAATTGATCCGGCAAAAACAGATGGCGTTCATAATACTGCCTGATAAAAGCGGCCAGCATTTCTTCTTCTGTGGCTATGGTATCTGAAAAGCTGTAATGCCGGGTTCCGGTGAGAAACCCATTTCGCACGGATAAGACCGTAACCACCGCGAATTCCGGGGACCGGGCAGTGGCAAAAACATCCCGGTCTTTAAAATCAGTCGTGACGGCAATCTGTTTTTCAATGGTTCGCTCCAGAAAAAATATCTTGTCTCTCAGCCTCGCTGCTCTCTCAAATTCCTGGATACGGGCGGCGGCCGCCATCTGTTCTTTAACTTTTCGAATAAGATCCGGCGTTCGCCCCTTTAAAAACATGATGGCTTCGTTGACCTGTTCATGATACACCACAGGATCCACATCGAGACAGCACGGTGCCAGGCATCCTTCCATCTGGCAGTGGAGGCAGGGACGGGTCCTGGTTTTGAAATCTTTGGCCTTACATTTGCGCAGTTTAAATGTTTTGTTGATGGTTCGCAGAGTTTCGCGCACCGCATGGGCGGATGCAAACGGTCCGAAATACAAGGCATCGTCAAGGCCTATTTTTCTGACGATAGAAAAATTGGGATATTTTTCTTTCAGGTCAATCCGCAGCGAGGGATAGCGTTTATCATCTTTTAGTATGACATTGTAGCGTGGCTTGTGCTTTTTGATGAGATTGGATTCGAGAATGAGTGCTTCTTTTTCCGTGCGGGTGATGATGGTCTCTATGTCATTTATTTTATCCACCAGGATGCCGGCTTTTATGTCCCGGTGTCCTGTATTTTTATAATAGGAGGCCAACCGTTTCTTCAAATTTCTGGCCTTGCCGATATAGATCACCGTTCCCGAGGCATCTTTCATCAAATAGACACCGGGCTCGTTGGAGACTCTGCTCAGTTTTTGCCGGATATCAGCTTTCTGGATTCATGGGTGGTTTCAAGATAAGAAAGATTATTTCCAACTAACGAGTCAACCAATCAACTACTCAACTATTCAACCAATCAACTAACTATACTTCCAGCACGATTAACTTTTGTAGTGCTCTGATCTGATCTCTTAAATCTGCGGCTTCCTCAAACTCAAGATCTTTTGCGGCCTGGTGCATTTGTTTTTCCAGGGATTTTACAGCCGCATCAATATCATCCAGGGACTTGTATGCTGCGACTGCTTGCGCCACATGATCGCGGCCGGTGTCTTCCTGCTCATTTCCGAAATTAAAGATTTGGGTAATTTCTTTTTGAATGGTTTTAGGAGTGATGCCATGTTTCTGATTATAGGCCTGCTGAATTTTTCGGCGGCGATTGGTTTCATCAATTGATTGCTGCATCGATCGCGTCACTTGATCCGCATACATAATGACTTGGCCCCGGACGTTTCTGGCCGTGCGACCACAGGTTTGAATTAATGACCGCGCTGACCGCAGGAATCCCTCTTTGTCTGCGTCCAGGATCGCCACCAGAGAAACTTCGGGTATATCGAGGCCTTCGCGCAGCAGGTTGATTCCCACCAAGACATCAAATTTGCCCATTCTCAGGTCTCTGATAATGTCCATGCGTTCAAGGGTGCTGATGTCGGAGTGAAGATAGCGAACCTTGATCCCAAGATCCGAGTAATATTCGGCCAGATCCTCCGCCATTCGTTTTGTCAGGGTGGTCACCAGTACTCTTTCATTGCGCTTCTGGTGAATTAAGATTTCTTCAAGCAGGTCGTCAACCTGATTCTTGGCACTGCGAACATGGATTAGCGGATCAATCAATCCGGTGGGCCTCACGATCAATTCGACTTTGGCCTTCTTGGCCTTTGAAAGTTCATATTCCGCCGGTGTGGCTGAAGCATATATTACCTGAGACATTCGCGCTTCGCTTTCTTCGAATTTCAGTGGGCGATTATCCAGCGCGGATGGCAAACGAAAGCCATATTCAACCAGGGTTTGTTTGCGGGATCGATCGCCCCGATACATCCCCCGCAACTGCGGTACGGCGATGTGGCTTTCATCGATGAACAACAGAAAATCATCCGGGAAATACTCCAGAAGGGTCGGCGGCGGATCACCGGGCTTTCTTCCTGTCAGATGGCGAGAATAATTTTCAATTCCATTGCAATACCCAAGCTCCTGGATCATTTCCAGATCGAATTGGGTGCGTTCTTCAATTCGCTGAACTTCTATCAGTTTGTCTTCATTGCGAAAGTATTCCATTCGATCTTTCAACTCCTCGATGATGGAAGCCATGGCCTTTTTCAGGGTTGTCTTCTGGGTGACATAATGGCTGGCCGGAAAAATGGCGGCCTGTTTCAGCCGTTTGGTGACTTTGCCGCGAAGGGCATCGATTTCTGAAACGGCTTCGACCTGGTCGCCGAAAAAGTCAATACGGATTGCTTTGTCTTCTTCGTAAGCCGGGAAAATTTCCACCCGGTCGCCTCTGACCCTGAATACACCCCGGTGAAAGTCGATATCATTGCGCTCATACTGCATGGCCACCAGGTTGAAGAGAAGCGCATCCCGCCCTAACTCCATATCGCTTTCAATGTCAATCCGCATGCCCAGGTAATCTTCGGGTGCACCCAGTCCGAAGATACAGGAAACACTTGCGACGACGACTATATCTCTGCGGGACAATACCGAGCGAGTGGCTGAATGCCGCAGTTTGTCGATCATTTCGTTAATTGACGAATCTTTTTGAATGTAAGTGTCACTGGAAGGGATATAGGCTTCCGGTTGATAGTAGTCATAGTAGCTGACAAAATATTCAACGGCATTATTCGGAAAAAGCTGTTTGAATTCGCTGTAAAGCTGAGCCGCAAGGGTCTTATTGGGGGCAAGGACCAGGGTGGGCTTATTTAACCTGGCGATAACATGAGCCATGGTAAACGTTTTGCCGGAACCGGTCACCCCCAGAAGGACGTTATGGCGTTTTCCCTTGCAGCAGATTTTGACATAATTTTGCAATTGCCTGGGGTTGGTCACCGGTAGGTTCAAAATTAGATATTAATTCAAATTCAGACATAACTAGTATCTTTTAAATTTGGTAAATATATTAGCTATCATCTCTTTAATTACCATGAAAAATTGCTATATCGATTCTATGCGATCGTGTAGTACATGGAGCTCGCATCCAGTATCAAATACCGTTTAAAGAAGATTCGTCTGCTCTTTTGACATTGACTAGTACTGGACTCGCATATACTGCGAAAAGTTTCTCGGATTATCCGACTTTGGGCTGGTTTCACTTTGGAAACAGATTATGGAGTCTGATGCCGTGCATGCTCATTCACCAGACACACTCATGGCACCGATCCCCTCTCCCTGGCCGATGATTCCAAGTCCTTCGGTAGTGGTGGCCTTAATATTAATGCAACTGGCGTTAACTTCAAGCGCGTGGGCCAGATTTTTCTGCATGGATTCTCGATAAGGACCAATTTTTGGGGCTTCTGCAAAAACAATGGTGTCGATGTTGCAGATGACAAAACCCTTTTTGCGCACCATGGCGTTGGTTTGGGCAAGAAGCGTTAAACTGGATATGTCTTTATATTGGGGATCGGTATCCGGAAAATGCAGGCCGATATCACCCAGTCCGACCGAGCCCAGCAGGGCATCACACACGGCATGCACCAGGACGTCCGCGTCCGAATGTCCCAGCAACCCTTTTTCAAAGGGGATCTCGATACCGCCGAGGATGAGTTTGCGTCCCGTCACCAGTCGATGGACATCATATCCTATTCCGGTTCGCATTAAATTTTCCTTACAAATTTAATTGATTATCAGATATCGAAGCGATACCACAAATCGTCAATATTCAATTCCGGCTCGTCCGGGTTAGGGTAAAAGCCTAGGATCAAAAGCAAGTTTCTGTGGTAAATGGATAGCAACTTTTTCAAAGTCAGGGTGCGATGGATTGATTAGATAGTTGTATTCAACCGGAATGATGGCGCTGGGAACCTTCAAAATGACCGATTCTTGATTTTGAATCCATCGATCACCCACTTTTTTGACTGACTGCGGGATTGGGTCGGCCTTCCAGTTATCGGGCAAATCCTTTATCGTAATCAACTGTGATAAACTGGGATCAAAATCGATAGGAATACAGACATAATATTTCAAGGCACTGTAAAAATGAGTATGTACCATCACCTCAAGGGTTGCCAATGAAAGCGATCCGGAAGTATAAACAACACGAACACCCTTGCTGTTCCACCGACCACCTCCGCGTCTGGCTCCCTCACCGGCAAAAGCATCATCGGCATGTTCGGTTTTAATGAGTCGCCAAGCCCGGATCATTAAGAAAACACCCCGTATTCAATCCGAACCAGAAGATCCTCAACCTCCTGCGCTCCAGGTTCAGTATCAGCGTATTCTAGTGGTGTTTTACCTCCCAGTGCTTTTGCCGGCATCTTAAACCACTGCCGGGTAATTTCGTCATCTTCCAATACGTCCAAAGCTTTTTCATAAAGCTTGGCGATGCGTAAAACCCGCTCGGATTCATCCGTTTTAAATCGGCCTTCTTTTTTGCGACGACTCAGCGTCCGGTAAGCGATGTTTACCGTTGACGCCAGCATTTTCTCCGGCACATCGAGTCTTTCTCGCAGACGGTCAAAGGCTCCAACGGGCAACCCGTGTTTTAGTTTTCCGATCAGATCATTCAAATCCCTGGGATGAACCCCAATTGATCTACCTTGCATAGCGGTTTCCTCCAATGTTGTTGCCATACTGCATAATATAATTGTCATATGGCAAATACAAAGTCAAGATTTAATTTTAGCCAAAGCAAGAGGAAAAATTTTGGAATTAATAAATCCTTGGCAAAACCGATGCAAATGGTTATGCTCAATTTTTATGACTTGGTCAGACATGTAACCAGCGCAACTGCCTATCAAAACAGGCAGGCTAGATAAAAACGCGATCAAAATAATTGAACATTTGGCGATTCAGGAATCGTAACATGCCGAATTGATGACTATAGTTTACCTAACCGGATAAACCGGAAAGTGCCTAAAATTTCAAAGTGCCTAAGAAAAAAATTGCACTAAAATGCCTAAATTGCCTAAATTGCCTAAAGTAAATGTATTCTATCTATTTTATGAAAATAGAAACTCACGCTAAGTTGTCATTTCAATGTTCTGTTTTCTGGCCTCCCATACTGCCAGCATCAACGACTTATAAAAAAGACGGAGCGAAGCGACACCATAATTTTAGGCACTTTAGGCACTTTAGTGCATTTTAGGCATTCTGTTTTTAGGCATTTTTTGGGGTAACTTGATTTTTACACAAAAAGATCTTGCCACATAATGCAAAAAAATAACAATTAAGATACTAATCAACCTGTCAACTATTCAACGAGGTTTGTAGATGGGAGTTAATGGCTTGCACCAAGATACAGAAAAATATAAAAAGACCGCTCTAAGTGATAATGAAGCCAAGGGGCTGCTTGAAAAATTCGACATTGCTTTCCCTCCTGAACGATTTGTCCCGCAGCGAAAAGATGTGGCGGCAGCCGCAGCCAGCCTCGGATATCCGGTCGTATTAAAAGGAATTGGCACCGAGTTGATGCACAAAACAGACCGCGGCCTGGTGCATCTCAATCTCTTGGACTCTCAAGCCGTCGAAAACGCGGTTCGTTTAATTGTGGCGGAGGCCTCAAGCGATCTGGATGGTTTTCTGATCCAACCCCAGATTAAAGGCCGGCGGGAATTCGTGGCCGGATTATTTCAGGATCAGCAATTCGGCCCGGTGATCATGTTCGGCGTCGGCGGGGTATTCACCGAAGCCTTTGCGGATGTTGTTTTTCGCCTGGCACCGCTGAGTGAAATCGATGCCGCTGAAATGCTCGAGGAAATTCAGGGCATCGCCCTTCTGGGTGATTTCAGGGGCGAAAAGGCTGTCCGGCGAGATGAGCTGATTCAAGCATTGCTGGGATTATCCCGCATCGGTGAAGCGCATCCGGAGATTTCCGAAATTGATATTAATCCCTTGCTGGTTACCCCGCAAGGTCGGGTGGTAGCGGTGGATGCCCTGGTGGTCACCGGCGGACGCCCTGTCGAAACCGAATTTCTTCCGGCCATAGCTCCGGATGCCGTCGGCTCGCTTTTTCATCCCAAAAGCGTCGCCATCGTGGGGGCTTCCGCTCAGATAGGAAAATGGGGCCACACCCTGATGGCCAATACCATCAGCGGCGGTTATGAGGGGCCAATTTACCCGGTTAACCCCAAAGGCGGCACCATCGCGGGTAGAAAAGTTTTTCGATCCGTGGCCGAGATACCGGGAAAAATTGGTCTAGCGGCTGTAACCGTACCGGCCGATAAGGTACTGGATCTCATACCTGAATTCCGCAAAAAAGGGATTCGAAATATGCTGCTGATTACATCCGGTTTTGGAGAAATCGGAATGCACGGCAAGGACCTGGAAGATCAGTTGGTCAAAGCAGCTCAGGAGGCAAACGTTTTGGTGCTGGGGCCCAATACCATGGGCATAAGCAATCCCCACAATAATTTGTATTGCACCGGTTCCCCGGTAATGCCTCAACCCGGCTCCACGGCAATGGTTGCCCAATCGGGGAATATGGGAATTCAGCTGCTGGCCTTTGCCGAACAGCAGGGTATCGGCATCCGGGCATTTTGCGGATCAGGTAATGAGGCCATGATGACCATCGAAGATTATCTGGATGGTTTTGAAGTGGACACCCTGACCCGCACGGTGATTCTTTATGTTGAAAGCGTTAAAAATGGCCGGCGCTTTTTCAACAGTGCCCGCCGGGTCGGAAAAAAGAAACCGATCGTGCTTTTGAAGGGTGGCAGAAGCGCCGCCGGCAACCGGGCTGCGGCCAGTCATACGGGTGCCATGACATCCGATATTAAAATATTTGAGGCCGCTTGCCGGCAGGCCGGTATTGTAATGGCCCAGAAACCGATGGATCTTCTCGATTTAGCCGCCGCCTTCTCCTCGCTGCCCTTACCCGACGGCAAACGCGCCGCCATCGTGACCCTGGGTGGCGGATGGGGGGTTGTGACGGCCGATTTATGTGCGGATTACGGCCTGGAGGTACCCGAGCTTTCTTCGAAACTGATCGCCAAAATGGACCGGCTGCTGCCGGCCTATTGGAGCCGGTCGAATCCCATCGACCTGGTTGGCGACCGCGATCCCTCCATTCCGATAACTGCCATAGAGGAACTCGTAAAGTGGGACGGCTGCGACGCCGTCATCAATCTCGGCATAATGGGCCGCCGGATCATGGTTAAAAGATTCGGCCAATCGGTACTAAAGTCAGATCCCCAATATGATGAAGACTTTATTGATCAGCTGAATCAACAGTTTCTCAAATTTGAAAAGGAATATATCGAGCGTATCGTCAAATTAATGGAAAAATTCAAAAACCCATATTTGGCGTCAGCCTGCTGCCCGACGAGAAGAATCAGACCCTTTACCGGGTGACCGGCAGTGAATTAAGGGGGTGTTTTATCCACCCCGGAACGGGCGGTAAAATCATTTGCCAAAATGGTCGAATATAACCGATTTTTAAAAAAGTTCTATACTAATGATAAAAAAAAATTTTAAATATAAATACGATTTTGAAATCGGATATCTCGTAAAGAGTCCCTGCAAGAAATGTGTCCTAAAAAATACTTTTCCCAAATGTGCCTCTAAATGCAGCCTGCTGGAAAAAATCCACACAATCTTATCCGAGGCCGTGTCCTGCACCCGGCGTAAATAGCCCACCACTTTTTTGGATCTATAAATTATTTTTATGCGTCTTATATCAAAATCAAATCCGAAATCCGAATTTCGAAATCCGAAACAAATTCGAATATCAAATGACCGAAATTCGAAACACTGAGCGCGCCTTTGTATCAGGGTGAGGACTTCTAACTGTCAACTTCAATATATTTTAAACATTGAAACATTCGAATTTAGAATTTGTTTCGTATTTCGAGTTTCGTGCTTCGAATTTTCGCTTTAACAGCCCTAACCAACCAATTTTGAAATCACGGCTCCCCAGGTCAATCCGGAGCCTAGCCCCAGGAATAAGACCGTGCTGCCATCGCCGATGAGGTTCATCTCGATGGCTTCATCCAGCGCGATGGGGATACTGGCCGCGGTGGTATTACCGTAACGCTGGATGTTGTGAAACACTTTGTCTTCCGGTAATTTCATGGATTTCTGGAAAAACTGATTGATGCGCAGATTGGCCTGATGGGGAATGAACAGATCAATGTCATCCAACGCAAGTTCAGCTTTTTCCAGGGCTTCATTGACCACCTCGGGAAGTTTCTGGACGGCTAGTTTGAATATGGTTTTGCCGTCCATCGTCGGAAAATGCCGTCCTTCTTCGATGTGCTTATTGCTGATGCGGGGCTTGAGCCGGGAACCTTCCACTTCAACCATCAGACTTTCGGCAAACCCCCCGTCGGCATGAAGCGCTGATGCCAGTACTCCCACGGATTCATCGGTTTCAACGCCTTGCAGGCATACAGCCCCGGCACCATCACCGAAAATCACCGCGACATCTCTGCCGTTTGTGGAAATATCCAGTAGCGCTGTTCAATTCCGGTTCGCTGCCGGATCCATTCATCCGAAGTTTCCATCCACTGGGATAAATCGTCATTGGTCACCAATCGCGGCGGAAGATAACGTCCGGTTCCTCGAATGACTGTTCTTTTCATCGTTATTGCTCCATCAGTAAAGGTTAACAGGTTCAGGAGTTCAAGGTTCAAAGGTTCAGAGGTTCAAGGTTACCTTCGGAAAGGTTCAGCGTTCTGGGTTACTATGCTAAAGATTTTCAGTATAAAATTCTGACCCACAAGCACGAGGACGAGTACGAAAAGAATCCGATTAGATCGTCTACATACGCTCTGCGCCTTCAACCTTATACCCTATACCTTATACCACTTCGCTTGTGTGAAACTACATAGTTTCTTTTTCGATTAGACTGGCCGCTTTTCAGGCCAAGGCGGTGCTGACACCTGAAACCTTCTATTCCCACAACGCATCGCGCAACCCTGATGTTCGTTCAATTTATACCGGATTGACACGAGCCAGGAAAATGGTCTCTATCTGGGGAACTGAATCTGTGTTCAAAACCGCTATCGTGCGAAAAATTGAACGAACATCAGGGTTGCGCGATGCGTTGTGGAATTGAGAAGGTTCTGGGTTCAAAGGTTCTGGGTTCAGGGTTCAGCGCCGCCTCTGGCCGCGAGCGGCCAGTCAAATCGAAAAAGATACTAATGAACATCGAACGTCCAACATCCAACATCGAATAATGTATTCTGTCTATTTTACAAGCCTGAGCGAAGCGATTCCACCATTCGTCAATCGACATTCGACATTCGTCATTCCCTGTAGTTTCATACGAGGATCTGGCGGATGACTCAACGGCTTTGGCGGGTCCGT
>PVMK01162432.1_pt1 | contig 15038 bp, 12 predicted proteins | sample 1853481 | NCBI WGS metagenome assembly PVMK01 (sample SAMN08533507, study PRJNA380276) | Marine sediment metagenome, whole genome shotgun sequencing project.
TCTTCCATGAGCGACTCCTTGGATTGGGTTTGGGTCCCACCCCGCGTGGGACCCAAACCCAATCCAAGGACAAGCGAGGACAAAGTAGGCTCAAGGCCGTGCCCCGTGCCCGTGCTCAGTGCCGGTGCCCAGTGCCCGTGCTCAGTGCCAGTGCCGGCGCCAGTGTCAGCGTCGGCTTGTCGGGGGGGGCGGGGTCGGATAGGCTGCGCGCCGTCCTGATTCGGGCGATTAACTCAGGGGTAGAGTGATTTCTTCACACGGAATAAGTCGCTGGTTCAAATCCAGCATCGCCCACCAATAACGGAGACGTGCGTGGCTGACCTGTCGTCGGTGGTCCGGGGAATACAGAGCGGGGACATGCGCGCCCTCGCACGGGCTTGCCGACTGATCGACGAGCGAGACCCTCGGGCGTTCGAGCTACTCAAGCAGGTTTTCATTCACGATGGGCACGCGTACGTGGTGGGCATCACCGGCACGCCGGGAGCCGGCAAGAGCACATTGGTCAGCGGGCTGATTCGGCTCTACCGGGAAGAGGGTAAGCGGGTCGCGGTCCTCGCCATCGATCCGACGAGCCCGTACTCGGGCGGTGCGATTTTGGGCGACCGGATTCGGATGCAGCAGCACTTCACCGACGAAGGCGTCTTCATCCGATCGATCGCAACGCGCGGTCATCTCGGCGGAGTGTCCCGATCGACGGGCGATGTCCTGCATGTGTTGCACGCGGCGAAATTCGACGTGGTGTTGCTCGAAACCGTCGGCGTTGGGCAGGCCGAGCTCGAGGTGACCCAGCTCGCCGACACCACCGTGGTGGTGATGGCGCCCGGCCTTGGCGACGACATTCAGGCGATCAAAGCCGGCATTCTCGAGGTGGCCGACGTGTTTGCCGTGAACAAGGCGGATCGTATGGGCGCAGACGCGACGGCGCAAGATCTTCAGCAGATGCTGTCGCTTCGGCCCGTGCCGCAGGGCGTGAGCAAGATGCAGGGACACACGGCGGTCTCGACGCTCACCAAAGGGCCCGAAGCCGAGGCGGGCGAGTGGGTGCCACCGATCCTCAAGACCGTGGCGCACAAGCAAGAGGGGTTGGCCGAGCTGGTCGCGTCTTTTGCCAAACATCGGGAGTTCCTGATGACGACGGAGGCCGGCCGGGTCATCCGGGAGCAACGGCGAGCCGCTGAGTTCCGGGCGATTCTCTATCAAGCGTTGATCGACGAGGTCGACGCACGCTTCGCGGACCAGATCAGCGAGAAGCTGCAGGACGTCCTCGATGCAAAGGTCGATCCCTATACGGGCGCCGAGGCTCTTTCTCGGAGCGCGATAGGCGACGAAACCTAGTCGTAGTAGAGTGCGCGATATGACCTCCTTTGTGGAAGTGACGCACGACGGCCACGTCAGCACCTTGACGATCAACCGCCCGGACAAGCTCAACGCTCTCAGCCAAGAGGTGCTGTCGGATTTGAGCTCCGCGATAGATACCCTTGGGTCGAATCGCGACGTTTGGGCGGCGGTGATCACCGGGACCGGAAAGGCGTTCGTAGCTGGCGCCGACATCGCCGCGATGAAAGACATGACCCAGGCCGAGGGCATGGCGTTTGGCGCGCTCGGCCACGCCGTGTTCGCCGCCATCGAGAACCTTCGGTGTCCCGTCATCGCGGCGGTCAACGGATTCGCGCTCGGTGGTGGGTGCGAGCTGGCGCTGGCATGCGACTTCATCTACGCGTCGAGCAAAGCGAAGTTCGGCCAGCCGGAGGTCAACCTTGGCATCATTCCCGGCTTCGGCGGCACACAGCGGCTCCCGCGACGCGTCGGCTCCGCGGCAGCGCGCGAGCTCATCTACACGGGGAGGCTCATCGGTGCCGCCGAAGCGCTCCGGTTGGGCTTGGCCAATGCGGTGTTCGAGCCGGATGAGCTCGTTGCGGCCGCCACGAAAACCGCCGCGGAGATTGCTAGCAAGGGGCCGCTGGCGGTGGCTGCGGCGAAGCGGTTGATCCGCGATGGCGCGGACCTGCCTCTGCCCGAGGCGAATCGGCTAGAGCAGGCTGCCTTTGGTGACGCCTTCGGGACCCAGGATCAGAGCGAGGGCATGGGGGCGTTTCTAGAGAAGAGAGCGCCTGCCTTCAAGGGCGTGTAGCTCGATTGTGCCCGCTAAACGCCTGCACGACGCCCGGCCGGTAGACCTGGGCCTTTTCGGCGCACAACGCGATCGCTTCGACTGCGCCGGCTAGGTTGCGTGGCCCGCCCGCCAGCTCCGCTACCCTCGGTTCGAAGAACTCTTGCACCTTTGCAGCCGCCGCTTCGCTGCAGAATGAGGCTGCGTACCAAGGCATTCCCCCGCCTCGCGAGGCACCGAACCGGACGGTCAGCTCGTCGAAGTGCGTGATGAGCCAGGTCCACGCGCGTTCGCGCGTTCGCGGATTGCGAAACTGCCCGCGCAGTAGCTGACCTATTTCGTTGACTCGAATGCGCGGGTCGAGAGCGAGGCGCAGAGCGCGCTCGCAAAGGATTGGATCTTCGGCGTGTCCGAGGGCCGTAAGCACACGGTTGCGCGCCGTGGCATCGGTGCTCGAATCGAGGAGCGTGAGTAGATGCTCGAAAAGCCCCACGCCGCTTTCCTGAACGGCAGTGGACAGCACGAGCCCTGCGAGCTGCGGATCGACGACCGCCGGTTTTGCTTTGGTGCGATAGCCTGCGTAGCGGCGGCCTAGTCGCGCCGCGCGAGCTCGGGCCTCCGGGTCGCGAACGTCCATTACCATGAAGCGGATCACGGCCTCTCGAAGAAGCTTGGTGTCGCTCGAGTCATCTCGGCGCGCTCGCCATCCGAGTTGGTCGTAGTGCCTGCGGTAGAGTCGCCTCGCGTATGACGTGACAGAGCCGCGAAGGCTCGGTGGCGCCGCGTTGTGGATCATGAAACGAAGGGGTTTCATCGGCGCTCCGGCCACCTGTCTCAACGGACTCGCGACGAATTTCGGGAACCAGGGGAGAAGGCCCGCCACGTCTACCGCCCCGCGATCGAACGCAGCCCCAACGCTGTCCGCAACCGCCATCCTTCCCCGTTCTGAGAGCTTGCCGAAACCCTTCTTTCTGAGACTCGACCAATCGGCCGGGGACATCGAGAAACGGAAGTAGCCCGCGCCGGCCTCGTTCGGCATCCACCAACCCGGGCATCCGGGGAGGTCGATGTGACCCTCGGCGCCCTGCAAAAAGCCGCAGGTCGTTCCTGCTTCATGACGAACACAAAGCGGCATCTCCCAAGTCTGTCCGGCGGCTCCAGGCGACCCGAGTGGCAAATCGCGTTGCTGTGCGAGCTGCACGCGGCGGGAGCCGCCCGCACAGGATTCGGCCACACCGCTGATGAGGGGAACACCAGGTTGCGTGAGAAAGGTCAGGAAGGGCGTCGTCACGTCCCGGTTGCTCGTCTCATCGAGCGCAGCCAGCAGATCGCCCGACGTGGCGGTGCCACCTTGATGCCGGTGCAGGTAGACGCCGATCGCTTGACGAAAAACGTCGGCGCCCATCCAGCGCTCGAACATCCCCAGGACCGCCCCGCCTTTCTCGTAGGTGATCGCGCTGAAGGCGTTGTGGATGTCGTGACTGGTGAGGACCGGCTGCTGGATGCTGCGCGCGCTGGTGAGATTGTCGAGCCCCATGGCGCGGTGCGCGGATGCGAGGCTCCCAAGGTCGGAGCGGTACTCGGGGTGCAGCGTCTGTACGACCTTGTTGCCCATCCAGGTCGCGAACGATTCGTTGAGCCAGATGTCGTCCCACCAGGGCATCGTCACGAGATTGCCAAACCACTGATGCGCGAGCTCGTGTGCCAACACGTAGGCGAACGCGCGACGCTGGCTTTGCGTCGCGTGTTCCCCGTCGATCAACAGGAGCCACTCGCGGAACGTGATGAGACCGACGTTCTCCATAGCGCCCGCGGCAAAATCGGGGACCGCGACCAGGTCGAGCTTTCGATAGGGGTAGGGGATGCCGAAGTAGTCTTCGAGCACCGCGACGAATTTTCCGGTGCGTTCGAGCGCGTAGGCCAGTTGCGCTCCTTTGCCTTTGGCTGCGATGCCGCGCAGCGGCACCGGGAAAGGGCGTCCCTCGGTCGGAGGGATGGTGGGTCCGCTCACGACGTCCAGTGGCCCCACGGCCCATGCGACGAGATAGGTGGGGAGAGGCGGAGTGGGCATGTAGCTGATGCGCTGAAGCCCCCCGGGGAGCTTGATCGCCTGCTCGACCGGGGTATTCGCGGCGGCGATTTGGTCGTCCGGCACGGTGAGAGTGACGTCAAATGGGGTCTTGAACCGTGGCTCGTCGAAGCACGGAAATGCCAAACGTGCGCTGATCGATTCGAACTGCGTGAAGGCGTATGCATCCCCGGCGGACTCGACGCGATAGAGCCCACGCAGCGGTGAATCGAAACGAGCCGTGTACTCGATGTGGAGCGTGCTTCTGCCCGCCGGCAACGCTTCCTGTAGCTCGACGCGCACGACTCCATCGGAGGTTTGCTGCTCCCAGAGCGCTGGGATACGCGTGGTAGCGTGGGCTGCATGGATCGCTGTGACGTTCAGATCTTGGCCGTGCATCCAGATCGTGGTCGAAGCCTCATCGAGCTCGATACCGATCACCGCCGTTCCCGAGAAGGTGTCCTGGTCCGGGATGATCGTGAGGCTCAACCGATAGTCCGTGGGCCGGACGCCCGTCGGCAGCTTGCCCTCCGGGGGCTGCGATACCATGGGCGTCGACGGCACTGACTCTCTCGCATTCGCGCATCCCCCCGAGGCGACGCAGAGTGCGGAAACGGCGAGGGCGGCTCTGATCGTCATCGGCTTCATGAGTCTGGCCTTCTTCCGGGGTCGTGGCCCAACGCGAACAAGCGGTCGTAGAGAGCCGAGCTCAGCGGCTTGCGTGAGGTGCGGGGCAGGGCTTGTCCGAGGGCGGGCGGCAGGCGGCGGAGCGTTTGGGCCAGCTCCTGCATCGACGGTCCGTCCGCGTCGAACGTGGGCTTCGACGACGGCCCTCGGTTCGCGAACCAGCTTGCGGTGGCCGTGAAGAACACGGCTAGAACCATCGCCGCGACGAGCTCGCGTGGTTTGCCGGTGCCGACCGCCCCCGCTCCAATGAAAACGATGACCGAAATTGGAATCGCGACGGCCCACCGCGCAGCGCGCTCGAGCCGGGAGCTCGGCGAGCCGCCCACTTCGTAGCGGACCAAGGTCAGCCAGTCGCGTTCGGGAGCACGGTTGACGAGGCCGTCGCTCACCAACACCGTGCGCAACCAGGGCATTGCGGCGGTGTGGGTCAGAAAGGGTGTGGGTGCCGGCAGGTGGGCGACACGCCAAGACGCGCCGTCGGCTTGGAGCCGTCGTGGGAAGGCAGGCCAGAGGCCGAGCTTCATCACGAGCCAAGGGCTGGCCACGACAACCGCGGCTACGGCGAGGAGAGCCGCCGCCAAGGCTCGGACGATAGGCCCAAGCGGGAGGAGTGCTTCGACGCCAGCCAGTGCGAGCAAGGAGAGGCCCGTAGCCAAGATCGGCGCGGCCGACAGTTGCACCGCGCGGCCCGCCGTTTCGAGATTGGACATGGCTGCGGCTTCTTCGGGGGTGCGCCGGAACAGGGCGAAACTCACCCAGGCCGTTACGGCGCTCAGCGTCGCGAAGAAGAAGGAGCCGGCAATCGGCCACCGCGTCGACAGCAGCGGGTCCACGAGCAGAGCGCCGGCAACGGCGCAAGCCGGGATCATGAGTAGAGCGCCGAAGAACGTCGCGCGCCGACAGTGTCCGAGTGCTCGATCACGCATGGCAGGTGGCGCCGAGTCTCCGACGGCGAACAGCGCGCGGAGCATCGCGCAGAGCATGGCCGGGACGAAGGCGCATGCGACCAAGACGAGCAGGGACGTCACGCGAACTCCACCACCGCGGGGGCATGGTCCGAAGGCGACTTCCTTCCCCGTTCCTCCCGGTCGACGACGGCGCCTATCGTGCGCTCGGCGAGCTTGGGCGTGCAGTAGATGTGGTCGATGCGAAGCCCATTCCCTCGCTCGAACCCCCTTCCGCGGTAATCCCACCACGAGAACACGCCGCCGGTCGGGTGAAACGGGCGCACGACGTCGTGAAGCCCGAACGACGCGATTTGGGTCAGCGCGTCCCTCACTGGATCACAGGCGAGCACCGATGCGCGCCACTCGGAAAGTCTTCCGATATCGTCGTCCCAGGGGGCGACGTTGAAATCGCCGCAGAGCGCGAGCTCGTCGGTCGCTGGATCGAAGCGCCGTGCCAGCATCCGGCCGAGGCGCGTCATCCAGCGAAGCTTGTACTCGTACTTGTCAGAGCCCACCTCGCCACCGTTAGGGAAATACGCGCTGAGGACCGTCACGCCGTTGATGCGGCCGCTGATCAAGCGAGCCTGAGGGTCGTCCTCGTCGTCTCCGAGGCCGTAGACGACGTCCGCGATCGGGTGCCGGCTGAGGATGGCCACTCCGTTGTAGGTCTTCTGCCCCGAGACCGCGGCCTCGTATCCGCACTCCCGAATGTCGTCGTAGGGGAAGTCCGTGTCGGTCACTTTCAGCTCTTGCAGGCACAGGACATCGGGCTGTGCCGCGTCGAGCCAGTCGATCACGTGCTGCCGGCGCGCCCGGATCGAGTTCACGTTCCACGTGGCGACCTTCATGCCCGCATGAAGTAGCATGGAATCATGACGAAGAAGCCAATCGAGACCAATCGGGCGCCTGCGGCCATCGGCCCGTACTGCCAGGCCATCGTCCACGGAGGGTGGGTCTACTGTTCAGGCCAGATCGCACTCGACCCCGACCATGGCCAAATGGTTGGCGGCGGAAATATCGAGGCTGAGACACGGCAGGTGTTACAGAACCTCGATGCCGTCCTGCGCAAAGCTGGGGCCAGTCGAGGCGATGTCGTGAAAGCCAATGTCTATCTGATGGATATGGATGAATTCTCGAAGATGAATCAAGTTTACGCGGTCTTCTTCGAGAGGCTTGTTCCGCCCGCCCGCGCGACGGTCCAGGTTGCAGCCCTGCCCAAGGGTGCGCGGGTGGAAATCGATTTCATCGCCAAAATCGAAGGCTAGACCGGTCTAGCTGAAGGGGTCGCGCAGGTCGGCGGTGTCTTGGCGATCGGGGCCTACGCTCACGACGCCGACCCGGCACCCGACTTCCTGTTCGATGCGTGCGAGGTACCGCTGTGCCGCGGGGGGGAGGTCGTCGCGCGTCCGGCATGCCGTGAGATCTTCGCTCCAGCCTTCGAGGGTCTCGTAGATGGGCTGGACCTCTTCGACGCGCTCATAGGGCGGGTAGGCGATGCGCTCGCCGTCGAGCTCATACGCCACGCACACCTCCAACTTCGGAACGACGGACAGGACGTCGAGCTTCGTAATCGCCAACTCGTTGAGGCCATTGACCGCCACGGCGTGCCGAAGTGCCACGAGATCGAGCCATCCACAACGGCGGGGCCGCCCCGTGGTGGAGCCGTACTCGGCGCCCGCATCGCGGAGCTTCTGGCCCGTTTCGTCCTGGAGCTCGGTCGGGAACGGGCCGCCGCCGACGCGAGTCGTGTAGGCCTTCGCGATGCCGATGGCGCTGCGGATGTGCGTGGGGCCAATCCCGGCGCCCGCGCAAGCCCCGCCCGCGACTGCGTTCGAGCTCGTGACGAATGGGTAGGTACCGTTGTCGACGTCGAGCATCGTGCCCTGTGCGCCTTCGAGGAGGATCTTCTCGTCGGCTTCTATCGACGCCCGCATGACGGCTCCAGCGTCGCCGATGTACGCACGGAGCGCTTCACCGAGCTCGGCATACCGTGTCGTGATGTCGTCGGCGCTCGGAAGTGTGCCGCCGAGATCCTCGGCCACGGGGCGCCAGCATTCGAGATTCGCGTCGAGCTTGGTGCGCAAGCGGTCGACGTGGAGCAGGTCGCCGATCCGAACCCCGCGCCGCGCGATTTTGTCTTCGTAGCAGGGGCCGATGCCTCTCTTGGTCGTTCCGATCGCGCCGCCCGACTTCTTTTCCCGGAGCTCGTCGATCAACTTGTGGTGGGGCAACACGACGTGCGCGCGCTGACTCACGAGAAGCCGGCCCTTCGTCCCGACGCCGCGCTCGTTCAGGGTCTCGATCTCTTTCAGGAACACGGCCGGATCGACGACCGTGCCTTGTCCGACGATGCACCTCGTCTGCTCATGAAGGATTCCGGACGGGATCAGATGAAGAATCTGCTTCTCGCCGCCGACTACCAGGGTGTGACCCGCGTTTGCCCCACCGGCATATCGAACGACGAGGTCGGCGTATGGCGCGTACAGATCGACCACCTTGCCTTTGCCCTCGTCCCCCCACTGGGCTCCGACCACCACCAATGCGCTCATGATTCGTTCCCAACCCGCGCCCAAGCGGACAACTCCTCGAAGAGCGCGTCGCTGGGCTCCGTTCTGAGCGCGCGCGCGCGGCCGTCCTGGAGGCGCGTGAGCCGCCCGTTGCTGCCTTGCTGCCAAATCAATAGATCGTAATCCCACGCCTTGGCGTACTGTTTGGCTTCGTTTTCGCTCTTGGCCGCCAACACCGCAACGCGTGCGTCGCGCTTCCGCCAAGCCTCCGCCGTCTTGCGGCGCCGGGCGTAGCTGCTTCCTGCGACGACGACTCGCAGTGGCAGCTCGCCGCGGAGCGAGACCCCAGCATCGGAGAGCGCCCAAAGGACGTTGTCGACCTCGAAGGCGAAACCGGTCGCCGGTGCCGGAGCGTCGTACCGGCGGAGCAGGTCGTCGTAACGACCACCCATGCCGAGTGGCTCCCCGGGCCCGGCGGCTAGAAGGGTCATGCTGACGCCGGTGTAGTAGCTGTGTCGCCGCAAGTCGCTCAGGTCGATGGCGACGCGGTCGCCCAAGCCCGCTGACTCCAGTCGTGCCACGACGCGTTCGAGCTCATCGAGCGCGCGCTTCGCTGCCGCGTTGCGGAGCCGCCTCCGCGCGTCCGCGATCACGGAGCGATCACCGTAGAGGTCGCAAAGCGTGATCAATCGCTTACGCTCGGCCGCGACGACGCCCGCCTCCTTGAGGAGCTTTTCGAGGTTCGTCGCGTCCTTGGCGGCGAGCGTGTCGATGACGGCGAGCCGTGCGTCTTCGGGGACGTGGTCGAGCACCTCGGTGCCGATTTTGACTTGAGCGAGCTCGACCAGGAAGTCCTGGAGGCCCACGCCCTCGCAGGCGCGAACCGCCACCTCAATCACCTCGGCGTCCGCCTCCGGGCCCTTCACGCCGACGCATTCGATGCCGCACTGCAGAACTTGACGCTGTTTGCGCGCGCGTCCGCGCCGGCGCCGCACGATCGTCCCCTCGTAGCAGAGGCGCCAAGGCGCGGGACGGTCCTGGAGTCGTGTGGCAACGATACGGGCGATCTGCGGCGTGACGTCCGGACGTAGGAGCGCGACTTCGCCGGAGTCGGGTTCGATGAATCGCACGAGGTCTCGCCGGTCGACGGTGCCGAGCCCGCGTTCGATCACCTCGGCGTACTCTACGGGCGGCGTGGTGACGCGCTGGTAGCCATGGCGGTCGAACGTCTCCATCAGCCGCTGCCAAAGCAAGGTCCGCGTCATGGACGCAGGTGGCAGCAGGTCGCGCATTCCGCCAGGCGGGGTCATCGGCAACTCGGGAGTCGTGTTCTCGAGCCGCTTGGCACCCGGGGGGCGTCGCTTTCGCGCGGATGGGGGCATCTCAGAGCCTCAGGGTATGCACACTGCTGACGTAGTCGATGCCGCGAAGCGCGTCGAGCGCCTCGTTGCCGACGGTCGAATCGACGTTCCAGAGCGCCAGCGCTTGACTTCTCTTCTCGTCGAGCCCCACCTGCATCCGCGAGACGTTGATCCCTTGGCTGCCGAGCAGGGTGCCGACCGAACCGATGACGCCGGGCCGGTCTTCGTTGCGCATGATGAGGATCGAGCCTTCCATGACGGCGTCAATCTCATAACCTTCGAGGCCGACGAGCCGGGGCTCTCCCTTGCGGCCGGGCGTACCGGTCGCAGTGTGGATTCCCTTCTCGCCGGTGACCGTCACGCGCACGGTGGTCGCGTATCGGTCGCTCGGCTCTTTGACCTCTGCCAGCCTAATGCCGCGCGCTTGCGCTTCGTACGGCGCACTGATGGGATTGACCGGCTCTTCCAGATGCTGTTCGAGGAAGCCGGCCAGGGCCGCGCGCGCGATCGGCGTGACGCCAAGCTCACCGGCTTCGCCCGTGCAAGTCACTCTGATCTCGCGGACGTCGATCGGATCGAGCTGACCAACGAGGCTGCCGAGCGCTCTGGCGACGTCGAGGTACGGCGTGAGCCGCTCCGCGATTTCTTGTGGAAGCGCGGGGACGTTGACCGCGTTTGTGATGATCCCTTGCTGGAGATAGCTGACGGCTTGCTCGGCGATTTCGATCGCCACGCGCTCCTGCGCCTCCGAGGTCGAAGCTCCGAGGTGCGGCGTGCACAACACGTTGTCGAGCCGGAGCAGAGGGTGATCGGGATCGATGGGCTCCTTCCCGAATACGTCGAGGGCGGCGCCCGCGATCTTTCCTTCAATGATCGCGCGTGCCAGTGCCTGCTCGTCCACGATACCGCCGCGGGCCGCGTTGACAAGCAGGGCTCCGCTCTTCATTTTCTCGAAGGCCGCATCGTCGAACATGTTTTTCGTGTCAGGAGTGAGCGGCGCGTGAATCGTTACGAAATCGGCGCGCTTCAGTAGCTCGTCGAATTCGACCAGCTCGATCCCGAGTTCGGCGGCGCGATCGCTGCTCATCACCGGATCCACGCCGACGATCTTCATCTTCAGCCCCTGGGCGCGGTCCGCGACGATTCGACCGATGTTCCCCAAACCGATGATACCGAGAGTCTTGTAGGCGATCTCGCGGCCCTGGAACTTGCTCTTCTCCCACTTGCCGGTGCGCATCGAAGCGACGGCTTGCGGGATCTTTCTGGCCAGCGAGGCAAGGAGGGTCAGCGCATGCTCGGCGGTCGTCACCGAGTTGCCCGTCGGGGTATTCATCACCACGATGCCGCGTCGGCTTGCAGCCGGGATGTCGACGTTGTCGACGCCGATGCCCGCTCGACCGATGACCCTCAGCTTGTGCGCCTCCTCGACGACCCGCGGGGTCACTTGGGTGGCGGACCGGATGATGAGTCCGTCGTATTCTCCGATGACGCTGCAGAGCTCATCTTCACTCATGCCGGGGCGAAACTCGAGTTCCACGCCCGGGGCCTCACGCAGGACGCTGAGGCCCGCCTCGGCGAGCTTGTCAGACACGAGAACACGTACGTTGGACATCGCTACTCCTATGGAATTCAGCCCCAAAAAGCCGGGCGCAGAGCTAGCAGCCGCCTATCGGTGGGTCAAGGAGGGATGCCGCGGTTCACGCCCAGTGAATGGCGCCGAGGCTCAGCAGCATGGCGGTCACCCGGTACCCCCGTTGAGGGTCGGTGTTACCCGGCTGTTCCGCCACGAATTGCGCTACTTCCTCCACGGTGTGTGGTGTCTTGCAGAGCCGGAGCGCGGCGCGCAGGTCCTCGGGAAGGGCCGCGGTCGCCACGGCCGTATCGATCCGATCGGCTTGAACGACCGGGTCCTGTCCCCGCTCTAGGATGAGTGTGCTCTCGAAGCCCGCCGCGATTCGCCGCTGCAGTCCGCGGTCGAGAATCTCCCAAGCGTCGAGGCTCAGGGGAAAGCCGCTGCTGGGCGGGTCGACCCCTTCGTAGAACGTCGCTGTGCCCGAGGCCCAGGTGAACAGGTCGAGAAGCTTCTCGCGGACCTGCTCCGCGATGTGCTGAAAGAGATCCAGTGGCTCCACGAGTCCGAGGGCCACGAGGGTATCACCGAGCTTGCCTTCGAAGCGCGGCATCACGGCTAGCGCCATGTCGAGTTCGCTGCGGTTGATGACTCGCTTCTTGACGAGGTACTCGCCGAGTAGCTCGCCGGCGAGATTGCTCGTCACGAACGCCGGCACTCCGTGCTTCGTATACACCTCCTTGCGGACGCCACCCTGCTCGCAGAGCCAGAGGCCCGTACGGCGTGTTACCAGAGTCCGGATCAGCGCCGCTACAAAGCCGCCGTCTTCAAAGTCCATGCTTCGGTCCGCTTCCGCAGCGGACTCGACGCGTGTCGTCGTAGGCGTCATGCGTGACGCGGGAACGTGACGGTACAGATCCTTGACGGAGGACAGCGGTTGGAAGTCCCCGCCTGCGATGCTGATGTCGTCGTTGCCGTCGATCTGCCCAGTGGCGACCGACTCGACGATCTTGGCGTATGCAAGCGGCCCGACGGTGGCGCCGTTCGGCTTTCGGATCTTGTACTCGAGCGGCGTGACGTTCGTCGTGTTCGGGTGGTCGTCCGCGAGCACCACCGGGTTCGGCGGCATCGTCGACCTGGCCAACTCCCCGGCGGAGGTTCTGCGGGCGCGGTTTTCCGTCGCGATGGATCCGACGATCGCGGCCAGCTCCGCGCGCAGGACCTCTTCGGGCCGGCTCTGCCACGGTTCGAGGGCCGCCCAAAACGCGCGCGCTGTGGGAGGACGTTCCTCGATATTCATCGACAGCGCGTTGAGAATCACGGCCCCGAGCCCCTCTGGGAGCTGCGGAAGGAACTCGACGAACGGATGCACCTCCGCGTCGCGAATCGCGAGCAGTACCGCGAGCTCGCTACCACCGGCGAACAAGGGTCGCCGCATGAAGAGCTCCGCGGCGATGACACCCGTCGAGAAGAGGTCGGCACGCTGATCGACATGACCGCCCGAGACTTGCTCCGGCGCCAGGTAGCCGAGCTTGCCGTTCGCGCGGGCTACCGTGTCCGCGTCGAATGCGTTGGAGTCGGCACGCGCAATTCCAAAATCGGCGATCTTCACGTCGCCGTGGATCGAGATCAGCACATTCGACGGGCTGATGTCCCGATGCACGATTCCGAGCGCGGAGCCGCCGTCGTCGGTCGCCGTGTGCACAGCCTCGAGGCCGCTCAAGATCTGACGTACCAGGTACACGACGAGGTCGTGTTCGAGCCTCTTGCTTTCGAGCGTGAGGCGACGGTTGAGACGCCACAGGTCGCAACCCGGAACGTACTCGAGCGTCAGATACGGTTGGCCTTCGATTTCACCGTGGCCGAGCACATGCACCACGTTTGGATGGGTGACATGACCCGCGAGTCGTGCCTCCTCGGCGAACATTTCCTGCGCGTTCGACTCGTCCGCGATGTGTGGGAGCATTCGCTTCAGAACGACGACACGTGGTTCACCGACCGCACGCGGCTCGAGCGCGCGAAACACTTCCGCCATCCCTCCAACTGCAATACGGTCGACCAGTGTGTAGTCGCCCAACGGGGTGTTCGGCGGCGGCGCCGATGGCGGTGACGTCGGTCTTGGCACCTCTGGATTGTAACGGTACCAACGGAAAATATCGATATTAGGGCAACAAACTTCACAGAATTTCGGAGAATTCCATGGCTGACCAAGGTTCCAGGGCGGGCGAGCGGTACGCTACCCCACAAATCCTCGACTACGCAGCCCGTACGCACCACCCGGACGACGCGGCGCTCTCACGCGCATTCGACGCCCCGGCGAGGCACGGCATGCCGGAGATCCAGCTCGGGCCCGCGGAGGGCAGGTTGCTCGAGCTCCTGCTGCGCCTCACGAACGCCACGAAGGTGGTCGAGATAGGCACGCTGGCCGGATACTCGGCGCTCTGGATGGCTCGGGCGCTTCCTCCTGGCGGGCACCTGTGGACGATCGAGTCCGACCCCAAGCATGCCGAGGTCGCTGCCGAGGTCGTTGGCGAAGCCGGGTTCGGCGATCGCGTCAGCATCATTCGAGATAAGGCGTCTGAGGTCCTTCCAAAATTGAGTGATTCCGGGCCGTTTTGTGCGGTGTTCCTAGACGCAGACAAGGGTAGCTACGACCTGTACGGACGTTGGGCGACCGAGAACCTGCGGTCGGGTGGTCTGCTGATAGGTGACAACGCTTATCTATTTGGAAGGCTTTTGGACGACACCGACGAGGCGAGGGCGATGCGTCGCTTCCATGAGGAGATGTCTTCCAACTACCGATCGGTCTGCCTCCCCACGCCGGACGGGCTGGCGGTCGGCGTCCGCGTCGATCCGAAGGCTTGACCATTTCGGGTTGTCCAGGGATATAGGCTTCCGCGTTTAGGATCGTTCCCGACTGGACTGGGTCTGGGAGCGGCCCTAGCGGCCCGGCAAGGAGAGAAGAAGTCGAGTGCAGCACGGCTGCGCGAACGCCGCCTAGGTGTTGTTCGTCAAAAAGTGACGAACTGGCTTGTCTGACCCTCGAGCTTCGTCTACATGGCGGCCGGTCGTTTAGAGGACTCAAGAGAAAACGCAGCATGCAGATTTTCCCCCGCGAGATGAACTCCTTGCCCCTCGCACTGGCGCTCGTGGCCGGCGGCCTCGGGACGGGCGTGTTCATAGTGTTCTGGGTCTACCTCACCCCACCCAACCTTCAGGTTGGCTACACGCCGAAGCAGCCCGTCGATTACAGCCACCGCTTGCATGCCGGCGAGCTCGGCATGGACTGTCGCTATTGCCACTCCCAGGTGGAGCGCTCTCACGAAGCGATGGTACCGCCGACGCAGACCTGCATGGGCTGCCACGCGATCGTCCATACCGAGTCGGAGAAGCTCGCGCCGGTACGCGAGAGCTGGGAGACGGACGCGTCGATCGGGTGGATTCGCGTTCATCAGATGCCCGACTACGCCTTTTTCGATCACAGTGCCCATCTTGCGGCAGGGGTTGGATGCGCTTCCTGTCACGGGCGCGTCGACCAAATGGAGGTCGTCGGGGTCGTCGAGCCGAGCGCGATGCAGTGGTGTGTGGATTGTCGCCGCAATCCAGAAGAACACGTTCGCCCGAAGAGCGAGGTCACGAATATGAAGTGGGAAGCCGACGAGGCTTGGCTCGCACGGCGTCCTGAGCGCCGTTGCCTCCGCCCTCAATCCACCGATGCATTGTTCGGGGTGCCACCGATGACCCGCCGACAAGTCCTACGAGCTGAATGAAGGCAAGGGCCCGTCCAT
>PVMK01121881.1_pt1 | contig 15035 bp, 16 predicted proteins | sample 1853481 | NCBI WGS metagenome assembly PVMK01 (sample SAMN08533507, study PRJNA380276) | Marine sediment metagenome, whole genome shotgun sequencing project.
CATCATAGCCAGTTTCGTTGATGAATATCCTGATGTACGAGTTAAGTTAAGAGGCTATGATGGCGAGCAAATAAAGCTTGTTCAGGATTATAGTGCCAGGGGAGCAACTAAGAAAGAAGCTATTGACCACGCCAGAGAAATTCGCTATAATATCTTACAGCAAGATTCGGTATTAGTCTTCGATTCTAACATTGACTTTGGTTCTGTAGCACGATTTAGAGATCAGGATTTACTAATGACAATGTACATCCCATATGGACAAACATTTATCATGAAGAATGATTTTGATAACTTAATTTACTATTCATTCGGCTATCAAGGATTTAGCTCATCACAAATCATAGGTAATACCTGGATGTTTAACCCTACCGGTTTAGAGTGTATCACCTGCACCAATTATTCATCATCGAATGAAAAAAGAAGGGAGCAATACGAAGAACTCTATAATGAAAATCTTCGCCCTAGTAATAATGATACAATCTATGATTATAATGATTTTAACGAAATAAGGATTAGTGGTCCTTATAAGGTTAACATAGTCAGAGGTGAAAAATACCGGGTTGTACTCAGTGGTTACGACCAGTATTTAGAGAAGGCTGCGGTATCGCAAGATGGTAATAGTATATCTATTCATTATGACGATGATGAAAACATTGATTTACACCGCTATAACAGAAAAGTTACGGTTAAAATAATGTGCCCTAATTTAAGTGATGTACGCTTACTAGGAGCCATAACTGGTAATATTAGCGGTTTCGAGGAAGATGAGTTATATATCAGGCTTGATGGCGCTTCTGAAGTAGAGCTGGATGTAGATGTCTACTCGCTTGATGTAAGGCTTTCTGGTGCCGCTCAACTGGATGTTACCGGATCCGGCAAGGAACTAAATGCCAATATTTCTACTGCATCATTCCTAAATACCTATAATTATATGGCTGAAGATGTAACACTCAAAGCGAGTGGAGCATCAAAGGCACGAGTATATGCCTCAGAGGAGTTAAAAATAGAGGCATCCCTGGTTAGTGAGGTAAAATATCGTGGTGGTGCAAAAGTTACCACAATCAAAAGTTCTTCATTTAGTAACATAAAGGAAGATTAATCTAAGCTTCACAATGTAAAAGCCTGCATAAGTAATCTTGTGCGGGCTTTTTTTTGCTTAAATTATAATTCAAAGGCCGTGCAACCTCTACCCCAAAAGAAGTATCTTAGAAGTGAGGATACCTAAAATGAAGTTGATTATCAACAAATCAAGTACTGAGGAGTCATTAATTAGTGGTTGCCGTAAAAAGCATCGACAGGCTCAACGCGATGTCTATAATTGGCTGGCACCTAAGATGTTGGCAATATGCCGCAGGTACATTAGAGACGTTAATGAAGCCGAAAGCGTAATGATTACAGGATTTATGAAGGTATTGGACAAGATAGAGCAATATTCAGGTGAGGGAAGTTTTGAAGGTTGGGTGAGAAGGATTATGGTAAATGAATCATTACTTTATATACGTAAGAACAAGGGAATGTATATTGAAGTAGACATAGAGTATGCGGATACTGAACCCAATTACGAGCTGGCATCTGAAAATCTTGAAGCGGATGATTTGCTGAACTTAATTAATGGTTTGCCCATTGGTTATAGAACGGTGTTTAACATGTTTGCTATTGAAGGATATTCACATAAGGAAATTGCTGAAAGTCTGGCTATTTCCGAGAATACCTCCAAATCGCAACTAAGTCGCGCCAGAAAAATGTTGCAAAAACAGATTATTGAAAAAGAAGCGATGTGGGAAGAAAAATTGAGAAGAAATGAAAAAGCATAAACTAGATAAGTTATTTTCCGATAAGCTAGATGATTATCAGAATATACCGAGCCCACAGGCCTGGGAGAAGCTGGATGAATCTTTAAAGCAACAAGCTCCAAAGCAAATCTGGACCTGGATAAGCATTGCCGCCAGTGCGGCGCTGGTAGTTGTCTCTTCATGGTATATGTTAAGTACTGATAATTCATCAAACACAAATGAATACGCCTATTCTGTAAATCCAACTGAAGATGTGGCTGTTCCTTTAGAAATAGTACTAGTTCCTGTGTTTATTCAAGTACCTGTAACTAATACACCAACAGAGGAACCAATTAATTACCAAAAGTATCAGGTGGCTCATAATGATGCAGAGACGGTGAAAGTAGTAAAAGACATGCAGCAAGCACCTGTTACTCTCACAGATAATAAAGTACTTGAGCACCAGCTGGCACCCATTATACAGGAACCACTACCGCTAGTTGCCGAGGCTGATGAGGAATTGATTATGGCATCATCAAAAGAGACTATAGCTGAAGAACAACAAAGTGGCCTTGAACCGTTAACCATCATTTATAAACAGGGTGAACCTGAGCCTAAATCGAATTTCACCAAAGCCATAAACTATATGGAAGATGTAAGGAAAGGAGACAAAAAGCTCATTAATTTCAAGAAAATTGGCGAAGGCATTAAATCAAAATTCAAATCAAATAAAGAAGTAAACTCAAAATAAATAAGTCATGAATAAGTTAAATAAAATTTTTCTGTATGGGATCGCTATGCTCATTTCTGTAGGAACAGTAGCTGGCAGCCTGGCAAATTATACTGACCCTGACAGGGACACGGTAATCCTTAAGTTTGGTAATAACAGTCAGATTGTGATATATGTTGATAGTAAAGAAGACCTGAGCAAACTTACTCAGTATGATATCAACAGAATTCTGGAAGATCTGAATTTACAGGTAAATGAATTGAATGATAGTGTACAGGTTTTGGAAATGAGAGATGAAACCGGTGAGAAATACTTGAAGGACACATCTGTTGTATATCAGATTGAGCCTACAACAAGCTGGGAAGATGATGACAAGGATAATAAAAGATACCGTTACTATCCACGCTCAAGATTTAATTTTGTTCTGGATGTAGGTCTAGACAATTATCTTGAAAACGGCAGTTTCCCTGCGGGTAACGAAGCGCACGCATTAAATCCTATTGGCTCATGGTACTGGAACCTGGGGCCAACATTTAAAACACATCTTTTTGGTCCTGTCTTCATTGATATGGGTGTCACATTCGCGCTTAATGTACATCGCTATGATAATCCAGCTACGAGATTGATAGCCGACGAGACTGGTGTAAGCTTCGTGCTCGATACAAGCAATGTAGCACACCGTAAAAGTAAATTATCAACATGGCATATTCAGGCCAAAGCGGTGCCAATGTTAGCCTTTGGCACTAATAATCGCCGGGGATGGAGAATGTGGAATAATATTGATAAAGGCTTCCGCATTGGCGCCGGGCCATACGTTGGTTATAGAATCTGGAGTCGTACTAAATATGTTTATGACGATAGTAACGGCAAACGCAAAGACAAAAAGACCGCGGGTCACCTAATATCCAATGTGCGCTACGGCATTAGAGGGCAGATAGGAATCGGCGGTGTCGACTTTTTCGTTGAGTATGACCTTAACGAAATGTTTCAGGAAAACCAGGGAGCACCGGAGCTGCAAAGAATACAGTTTGGTATAACTTTTTAAATAAATAGGTCGATTAATCCTTATGCAAACCATCCAGATATAGATTCTGGATGGTTTTTCTAGTATAGCGCAACCTATAAAGTCCAATACCTATTATAAATGGTGCAATCCCAATCAATGACCATCCTAAATAATCTATGTCTTGGAAAAACTCAATATGAATTATAGATAATCCCGTACCAAGAAAGAAAATTCCGGTTCTGAAATAAGCCAAAAAGGTTCTCTCATTTGCCAACTTGGTTCTCTCAATAGCAAGTTTGTCTCTAAGAATTAGTTTGTCCATAGTAATATTTAATCAAAAGGTTCTTTATTTAAAAATTTCAATCTCTCCTCATCCTTTAAATCAAACAGGTCTGCCAAGCTGCGTAGTGTTGGACGAAAGACCGACATCCAGAATAACATATAAGCATATATAACCGCAAAGGCTAAGTGGGCAAATAGAAAAAGTAAGGCAGCCGATATTATGGATAGGGCAAACGCCGACCAATAATAAAAACTTGCCAAACTAAAGTAAGCTGCCATTTTTGCCTGGATATCATCAAAGACCGTAAATTTTCTTGATTCCTTCTTAAATTGTAGGCTTACGAAGGTAATAAGGACTCCAAGAGCAGTTATCATGCCTATTACAATGGCATTTGATGGTTCCATCAAGGCACTCCATGAGCCAGTACTTATTTCGAGGTAGCCAAAGCCAACTACAAGCAATGGCAGGGCAATGAGCCCATTGAATAAGTTATTTAGTTTATTAACAAAGGCCTGGCTATCAATGAATTTCATCTGTTAATTCCATTTGACCACAAATCTACCCTTTTCTGGTATTTTGATTAAGCAAAGTCTAATAATCGTTCAAACAAGAGCAATTGCAATTTTAAAATCTTGCGAACGAACGTTCGTTCACTTATATTTGAAAGATGGTAGTAATCAAAGATTCACGTAAGAATCAAATAATTGAAACAGCAACTCAATTATTTAAATCTAAGGGATATAGTGGAACATCTATGCGCGACCTTGCTACTGAGGTGGGCTTGGTAGTAGGTGGTCTTTATTCGCACGTAAACTCTAAAGATGAAATATTACAAAACATATGTTTTGATATGGCTAACAAATTTCTTCGTCATATAGATAATGTTTTGTCTATGGAGAACTTTAGTAATAAAGAGAAGCTCGATCAGGCAATCCAAGGTCACGTGAGAATAATTTCTACCGATATAAACGCTACATCAGTTTTCTGGAATGAGTGGAAATATTTGCCTGATCCCTGGTTATCAGATTTCTCGAAAATGCAGATTGAGTATGAGAGTAAATTTAGGTCGATACTGGAAGATGGTGTAACTGCCGGTGATTTTAGTATAGACGACCCCAGCTTTACTACCATGGCAATCCTATCGTCTTTGAACGGATTGCAAAAGTGGCGTACCTACTCACAATCACCGGAAGAACTGGGTAGATCATTTGCGCAATTATTCATAACTGGTATTAAAAATTAATCGATGTACGGAGGAGGATATTTATTCGAAAAAACGAAACTCAGCGAGCTTGAAAATGAAGATCAGGAAAAATTGGCAATTTTTGAAGCGCGCATTGAACGGGGAGAAAAGATAGAGCCACACGACTGGATGCCTAAGCTCTATCGTAAGCAGCTAATCCGTATGATTGAGCAGCATGCACACAGCGAAATAATAGGTGCTCTGCCTGAAGGTACCTGGATTACCCGCGCTCCTGGCTTTAAAAGAAAACTGGGGCTAATGGCCAAAGTACAGGATGAAGTAGGTCATGGTCAATTATTATACAGTGCTGCTGAAACCTTGGGTAAATCAAGAGAAGAAATGATCGACGACCTCTTAAATGGCCGCTCTAAATATTCGAATATATTTAATTACCCGGCTTACACCTGGGCCGACTCATGTTTTATCTCCTGGCTGGTAGATGCCGGTGCCATTGTGAACCAGGTTGCCAACTCTAAAGGAAGTTATGCCCCGTATTGCCGAGCCCTGGAAAGAATTTGTATTGAAGAATCATTCCATTTAAAATTTGGTCATCATGCCGTTACCTATCTGGCAACCGGCACCGCCGAGCAGAAAAAGATGATGCAGGAAGCCCTCAACCGATGGTGGCCACCAATGTTACAGTTCTTCGGCCCGCCAGATAAAGAATCAGCTCATTCCGAAATACTCATGCGCTGGAAAGTTAAAATTCTCTCAAATGACGAAACCCGTCAACAATGGCTCGACATGTATGTGCCAAAAATTTGGGAGCTTGGCCTGACCATACCTGATGATAAGTTAAGGAAGAATGAGGATACCGGTAAATGGGAATATACAGAACCCGATTGGGAAGAGTTTATTAAGGTAATTAATGGTGGCGGCCCCTGTAATGAAGAACGGTTAAATGTACGCAAAACTGCTGAAAAAAGAGGTGAATGGGTGAGGAAGGCAATCCTTGGAAATTCTGAATATAACGAATATGTAACTCCACTGGCATAACATGATTGAAATTCTAGATCCTCGCTTAAAACGGCTCCCCCTGCAAACAGGTGAAGTTCCGTCTAAACCTAAATTAGATCAACTGCCTACTTATGAGGTGTTTGTACAAGCTAAAGAGCCGAGGCCTTTCAAGCATGAAGGCGGTGTGCATGCTACTTCCATAGAAATGGCCCTGGTGTTTGCCAAGGAACAATACACCCGTAGAGGAATATGTTCAGGCATTTGGGTTGTTGCTACGAAAGATATAGTTGTTACTGACTTTACGGATAATGCCATAGATGTTTATGATCAGTTTAATGAAACAAGTGACTGTGAAGGGGATGAATACAGCATCTTTCATCTAGTCAAGCGTGGCACGCAGCATAGTTTTACCGGTGTTGTTAATGCATCCACTCCCGAAATGGCCCTTGCTTGTGCAAAAACGAGTATTGAACGTAAAAAACCCGTGCTGAACGTATGGTTGGTTAAGACCGCCAATTTTCATAAAACCACTGAAGCGGATAAGGCAATGTGGGAGACAACCCCTGAAAAGCTCTTTCGCGAAGCGATTGATTATAAAACACAGGATAAGCTCAAAGCATTTAAAGAAAGTAGAAAAAGATGAACATACATGCAATAAAAGATTTATTGTTCAAAATTGCTGATGACCAGTTAATCCTTGGGCATAGAAGCTCAGAGTGGATAGGCCTTGGGCCATTATTGGAAGAAGACATTGCTTTTGCTTCCAAAGCACAAGATAAGGTAGGCCAAAGTCTGGCTTTCTACAAACTACTGGAAGCACTTGGTGAAGCTGATCCGGACATAACTGCATTTAGCAGAGAGGCTGCCGATTTTCATAATTCTACTTTCGTGGAATTACCTAATGGCGAGTTTGATTTTAGTATTATTCGCCATTTTTTATTCGATACAGCGGAGTCTATAAGATTTGAGGCTTTGTCGAATTCAAGTTATCAACCATTGCGCAATCTGGCAACTAAACTTAAAGGCGAGGTCAGGTACCACATAATGCACGCCAATGAGTGGATAAAGCAACTTGGCAATGCCGATGAGGAAACTGTGGCTCGAATGCAAAAGCAGTTAGATTATGCTCTGCCATATGCATTGGGTGTTTTTGAGCCATCTAAATTTGAAGAAATACTAATATCTGACGAGATATTTAGTGGAGAAAGGGCCTTACAGTCGGTGTGGGAGTACGAAATTGCCGGAATAATAGCTGAAACAAAGCTTGTACTCCCCTCTTTACAAGGCCTTGAGCCAGCATACGGTGGTAGGTATGGCCAACATACTGAGCATCTACAGCCGTTATTAACAGAAATGGGTGAGGTAATTCAATCTAACCCTAATGCAGAATGGTAAGGTCGCATTATGGCATTGATTAAATATCATAAAGAAGAAATACTTGAATTATTGAAGGATGTAGTAGATCCCGAAATTCCTACAATATCTCTTATAGATCTTGGCGTAATTACTAATGTGATTATCAGTGATGAAAATCATGTTACGATTAAAATGACCCCTACATTTGCCGGCTGTCCGGCCATGGATTATATGCGAGAAAATGTAGAACAAGTGCTAGAAGAAAATAGTATTAAGGCGTATACCGTTGAGATGAACTTTGACACCCAATGGTCAAGCAATAATATAACTGAAGAAGGTTTAAGAGCCATCAAAAAACATGGCCTGGCTCCTCCGCCAAGACATCAATTAATTGTTGATATTGATATCCTGAAAAAAGCTAAATGCCCATTTTGTGGTAGTACTAACAGTACCCTTAAATCTCCGTTCGGGCCAACATTGTGTCGATCGTTGCACTTTTGTAACAGTTGTTCCCAGGCTTTTGAGCAGTTTAAGCCTGTTTAACAAAGTATAAGACTAAGACTTTAACAGTTATTGTTTTTTTGCTGTTGCAACACCATAAAAAAATGATTTTGACCAATTATACCTTAAAAATCCCATTCAACAATTGAATAATACCCAAAAGTAATTGCCTCGTTTAGTTATTTACACTTAAAACATATGTTTAACTAAACAGAAAATTAATGAAACGCATTATTAATGCAGGTGCTTACTTAATGGGAATTTTGCTTTTTTTTGCATCAGCCCTTCATGCACAAACTATTACTACGCCGCGAGCTGCTAGCCCTGCTGCAGAAGTATCGCAAACTATAGGGCTTTCAAAGGTCACAATTAATTATTCACGACCAGCTGTAAAAGGACGTGATATTTGGGGGGCATTAGTCCCTTACGGTTATAATAATCTAGGGTTTGGTTCAGCAACAGAGGCACCATGGCGTGCAGGTGCTAATGAGAATACTACCATCACTTTTTCTCATGATGCTAAAATTGAAGGTCAGAATATACCCGCAGGTACATATGGTTTATTTGTTGGCGTTCATGAAGATGGCAAAGCTGACGTTATATTTTCCAATAATTCAACTTCCTGGGGAAGTTTTTTTTATGATAAAGATGAGGATCAGTTACGGGTAAGTGTTCAATCAGAAGAGTCTGCAGATACAGAAATGCTAACCTATGACTTTGTTAATGTTAGTAAAAATACAGCCACCATTGTACTGGACTGGGAAAAGAAGCGTTTCCCGTTTAAGGTAGAATATGCAGTAAATGACATTGTACTTAGCAATGCCCGAAACCAGTTAAGAAACACTGCAGGTTTTGGCTGGCAAGGACCGTTGTCTGCCGCTAATTACTGCCTGCAAAATAACATTAATCACGAAGAGGCATTGGTATGGGTTGATCGTGCCTTAGCCAATAATGAGAACTTTAATGGCTATTTTGTTAAAGCAGGCTTGCTTAAGCAAACTGATAAAGAGGCAGAAGCAACCCAAATGTTTGACAAAGCAGCTCAGTTGGCTAATGTAGGACAACTTAATTTTATGGGTTATCAGTTGATGGGGAGAAAAGAAAATGAAAAAGCCCTCGAGTATTTCAAACTTAATGTTGAAAAACATCCTGATAATGCAAATTGCCATGATAGTCTTGGTGAATGCTACAAGACAATGGGACAAAATAAATTGGCAATAAAGTCATTCGAAAAATCTCTATCCACGTCTCCCGCGGCAAATGTAAAAGCTAATTCTATCAAAACCTGAAAGAATTAGGTGTGAATACTGCGAAGTATGAAGGAGGAGAATAAATTATAATTATAACTCCTAATAGAATTTATTATTAGTCTAACAACAACCACAACAATAGATGGCCATTCTTTCGAATTGGTCATTTATTGTATTAAATATATCTTAAGATTGATTTATCTTTAAGCTAAACCAGAACGTATAACTACATCTAATATAATTTTCAACTTAATATAAATTTATGACAAGCAAGAAAATTACTTTATTCGCTATCACGGCATTGCCCCTTACTTCAATGCCGGTATTAGCACAGAGAATTACAGCACCTCGCGCAGCTAGTCCTGCAGCAGAGGTTACACAAACGATTGGTATTTCGAATGTAACTATTAATTATTCACGGCCTTCAGTAAAAGAAAGAGAAATTTGGGGTACTCGATTAGCTCATTACGGTTATATAAACTTGGGCTTTGGTTCGGCTACGGCAGCTCCCTGGCGCGGTGGAGCTAATGAAAACACCACTATCACTTTTTCTGATGATGCTACTGTTGAAGGAAAAAATATCCCTGCAGGAACATATGGTTTGTTTTTCGGCTTACAAGAAGATGGGAAAGTTGATGTAATATTTTCCAAAAATTCTGGAGCATGGGGTAGTTTTTTCTATAACCAGGATGATGATCAATTAAGAGTCAGTGTTAATTCAACTGAAAATACCCATACCGAACGACTTACTTATGATTTCGTTGATATTGATAAATCTTCGGCTACAGCCGTTCTTGATTGGGAAAAGAAACGAATACCTTTTAAAGTTTCATTTAATGTTGATGATATCGTTTTGGCAAATGCCGAAAATGAATTGCAAAACTTTACCGGGTTTTTCTGGACAGGTCCTGCTTCAGCAGCGCAGTATTCTTTAACAAACGATGTTGAGCTAGAGAAAGGATTGGCTTGGGCTGACGCATCTATTGGCATTCAAAAGAATTTTAATAATTTAAGCCTTAAAGCACAAATTCTTACCAAGCTTGGTAAAACTGATGAAGCAAAAACAGTTATGGACGAAGCAATCAAGAATCCTACAGCTCAGGCTTTTCAACTGCATGCCTACGGCAGGCAATTGATTGCCAGTGGTGATAAGGATAAAGCTTTGGAAATCTTCTTGTATAATCACAAAACTAATAATGGAGTCTGGCCAACAAATTATGGTTTAGCCAGAGGTTACTCGGCGACAGGTGATTACAAAAAGGCCATTAAGTATTTAAAGCTTGCGTTGACTAACGTGCCGGCGAATGACACCCAAAACCCACCATTAATTGAGGCAAATATTAAGAAACTCGAGAAAGGAGAAGATATTAATTAAAAAAGGTAGGACTTAATAAGTTAGAGGATCGTCCGCCAGCTGGCGGATGATCTTTTTTTTATTTAAAACGGTAAGCAATAGTCCATTCGGTAACAAATCCATTCCATTTAGAATCTGCTACAGGAGTTCCCAGTAAGTTCGATATGCCAATTCTGTTGGTAGCGGTAAGTAAAAATGGACCAAAAGGTAATCCTCCACCAATAACTACATTAAATTCAGTACTTGCCAGGCCAGTTTCCAAATCGCCGAAATTACCTGTCTTATCTTCAGAATCTGTTAGAAAGGAAATACCAGGTCCGATAAAAAAGTCAAATGTATGTTCTTTATTGAACATGCGGTATTTGACATTTCTAACAGGAACTATAGAAAAATCAACATAACTGTTTTGAATATTATTACTAGCTGATTTATTACCACGAGTTGAATAGGAAAGGTCACTATGAAGCGCCCACTGATCAGCAAGCTGGTACCTGGCAAATATACCACCAACTAACCCCAGCTTAATCCCCTTTTCTAAATTGGGATCTCCCTTAGAGTTTATAATAGAGGTTGTAAAACCTATTCTGGGACCAAATTCCCAGGTTTTTGCATCTTGATAATAGTACAAGTTGCCTTGAGCAAGTGCTGGACTGGTTAGTATTACACCAACGATAAACATTAACAGGTAGAGTTTGTGCGTTTTCATAAATATGTAACACATATTTAATGGATTAAGTTCTTTAAAAGACTATTTCAATTGGTTGACAAAACCAGGTCTTTAAAATATGGCGCCAGTTTATTCTCCAGTCCCGTACTTGCCCAAATAACATTAATGGCAATTTCCCATTTATTGCCGGACTCTCTTGCTCCGGTAGTGGTAAAACGATAAGCTCTGTCTCGATAAAACAACTCAATTCTTTCATTAAATTGCGGTCCCAGTGAGCTTATTTCTTTAATCAAAAGCTCTTCTTCCAAGTCTCCACTTGTAATTATAAGTTTATCCAGATAAAAATCAACGTTACCTATACCCATTGACTGCATCCTGCCATCGTCAACAGCATATTCAATATGCATTTTTTCGGCACTAAAAAGGGCTGTGGTAATATTTAGTTTAATTTGCTCGTGTATAAACTTAACATAGTTTATATTTTGCCAGTTTAGCCAGCTACGTATCTCGTCAAATTGTAATGGGTTATCAGATTTGGCCAGCAGAAATCCATAGTTATCAACTAATATGGTTTTACCACAGCTCTGGCAACTAAACTCGTTCCTGTAATCTTTAAAGCCATCAAAACTTAAACATGTAGGACACTGAAACAATACTAAGTCAATATGTTCTGCCCTTTTGCCAGACCTGATTTTTATCTTTTCCAATCGTTGATATTCAACATCATCCTGATAAAGATTATCTCGAATTATAGCTAAAATGTCATCCTCAGACATGTTTCTTAACTCCTCCTTCTCAATTGCCAATGTATAATCAATTTCTACAGCGGCCCTTCTTATTGACTTAGCCCAGCGAGGATCGAAAGCATAGGCCCCCTTCATCCTGACAGTTATAACCGGCACATTTAGTAGTTTAACAAGCTTGGCAATAGATGGATCTATAAACTGAGTTTCTCCTGACCATGTTCGTGTGCCCTCAGGGAATAATGAAAGTGCTCCCCCGGCACGAACAACTTTGATCATTTCGCGAATAATATGTGAATCTCGTACACCTTTCTTCTTTGGCATAGCACCAAGCCCTTTAAATAGGGTACCAATAATCCTATCCCTTAGAATGGCATCGGAAGAGATGAAATTTGGTCGTTTTTTTATAAAGTGGCTAATAATAAAAGGGTCATACCGACCATAATGATTTGAAAGTAGAATATAAGGCTGATCGAATTCCTTTAGCTGAGGAGAAATATTAGCTGAAATTTTATAATACCAGGTGAATACAGACATCCACATTTTCACTAACAGCCGAAGAAATGTATTAATAGGATATGGATTATCCATAATTAGTAAAGGCCAATAATTAGTAAAATTATCATTAATAATCAGTCTGGAGGCATTTTTCTTGATAGAGCCTTCTCTTTTATTTGTTCCGCAATCTCGGGAAAATCAGAAATAATTTTTTCAAAAGTCTTTCTTTCTAACTTATACAGATTGCAAAAAGACCGTGCCTTAACTGTGGCAGTTCTAGGCACATTCGCCACCAAGGCCATTTCACCAAAGAACTCTCCTTCTTTCAGTAAGAATATAGGAACGTCATTACGAATAACATCAAGCATGCCGCTAATAATAAAATACATCTCATTGCCTTCATCATTTTGTCTCATCAAGATTTCACCGGGGGTAATTATTACAAGTTCAAGTTTGATGGCTATGCGGGTTACAAATTCAAGACTAGCATTCTTAAATATTGGTATACCAACAATAAAGTTTCTTTTCAATTCTAACTCTGCTTCCGTTTTAAGTGTCGTGGGTAGGCCATCCAGGAATAAGGACTCGTCGTAGCCAACCTTCTCTTTGCGTAAATAATTATAATAATTTAATATCCTTTTTTGAAGATCCCTGTTCAAGTCCCGAATTTGGAGGGCGGCCGATAAATTTTCGATGTTTTTCAGGTATTGTGTTGTAGAGGAATCCTTTTTTGACAAGAGGGTTACAACATTGCCAATTAAATAACCAAAAGCACCAAATCCTATTAGTTGTACGAACATAGCGTATACCATTTGGCCATTGGTTTGAGGAAGGATATCGCCATAGCCAACTGTAGTTAAAGTTGTCACCGTCCAGTACAATCCGCGAATATAATTTGTAGATACGTCCATCTCAGGATTTATGTCAATTAATCCCAACCAGCCGCACGACATCCAATGTGCCATATGTACTAACCAAAAGAAGAAAAATAAAATGGTTAGATTCTGTGTCAACCTCACTTCTTGCTGGCTTATTTGATGCATAAAACGACCAACTTTAATCAACTTTACCAGCTTGAGCAGTTGAATTGGAGCCCCACCTCCAAAAAGAATCATATATGGTAATGCGGCAATTACATCAACTGCAAACCAGGGCAAGAATTTACTATGAGTAGCTTTTGGTTCAAAGGGGTTTTTACTGCGCACTCTACTGTTGAATCTAAATATATCAACAAACACATCAGCAATAAACACAATTGAAGCGATGGAATAGAGAAGAGTAAAAGTGGTATAATCACCTAATTCGATTACCAGATTTAAAGGAATATAAATTCCGATAAATACAGCACTGATTGCCACAATTACATTCCATCCATAATAGTATATATTTTCTTTATAGAGCATAATCGATAGGCCAAAATGTAAGCCACAGATTAGATAATGTCAGTCAATTATACAAAGCCTTTCAGACTTTTGCATATTCTCCCTTGGATCTCCTAATTTTTACTGCTACAACCTTATATTCAGGACATTTCGCTTCTGAATCATGAATATCACTGGTTATTAAGTTTACCATAATTTCCGGGAAGTGGAAAGTAGTGCTCATCACCCCTGGTTTTACTTCATCAGTAACACAAGCCCTGATGTCTACCTTGCCTCGAGCTGATGTTACACAGACCATTTCGCCATCTTTTATAGCATTGTCGGCAGCATCTTTGGCATTAATCAACAGTACATCCTCCCCCAAAATATCATTATTCCCTGTCCTTCTGGTCATTGCTCCACAATTATAGTGCTCCAATTCTCGGTTGGTAGTAATTATATAAGGGTATTCTTCACCATGTTCTTCAATCTCTGCCGATTCTTTCCAATCAAAATAACTAAACTGGCCTTTTCCCATTTTAAATTCATCAATATGAATAATTTCTGTACTGGAACCATCTTCCGGTACGGGCCACTGCTTACCATTATCGCCTAATTCCTGCCACTTGATACCTTTAAAGAATGGTACAATTTGTGATATTTCTTCAAGCATAGTATCTGGCGCATAATCAGCCTGATCGTATCCCATTCGCTGCATTATGTCTACAATAATCTGGCCATCCGCCTTAGAACCAGCAATTGGCTCAACAACCTTATTCACCCGTTGCACCCTGCGCTCACCATTGGTAAATGTTCCTGACTTTTCAAGGAACGAAGCCCCCGGTAGTATTACATCAGCCAACATGGCTGTTTCGGTCATAAAGAGCTCCTGAACAATGAGGAGCTCCAGATTAGCAAGTGCCTTCTTCACTTTCTTGGTATTGGGATCAGTTTGTACCACGTCTTCACCAATGATCCACATTGCTTTTAGATCTCCGTCAATAGCAGCATCAAACATTTCAGGAATCTTATATCCTGCCTCCAAGGGAAGCTCTGCCCCCTGGTAGAAATCCATGTACAGACTCTTTATTTCCGGCTTGGTTATATCCATATATCCGGCACCCTGGTGTGGCTGGGCGCCCATATCGGCGGCACCCTGAACATTATTCTGACCACGTAGTGGATTCACTCCTACTCCCCTTCTACCAATATTTCCGGTGATCATTGCCAGATCGGCAATTTGTTGCACCGTAAATGTGCCTTGCGAATGTTCTGTAACACCTAAACCATGTCTTTTCATGGTTTAGGTGTTAC
>PVMK01151622.1_pt1 | contig 15032 bp, 27 predicted proteins | sample 1853481 | NCBI WGS metagenome assembly PVMK01 (sample SAMN08533507, study PRJNA380276) | Marine sediment metagenome, whole genome shotgun sequencing project.
ACTTCTTCAGTTGCTGCTCGATAGAAAGAAACTAAAACTGAAAAAGGATCTAAAGTATATAAAAATTATTGATCCTGATGTAGGAAGGAATTTTGAACAGAACATAATTTCATACCAGGATCTGAATCTTATGGCTGTTGTTGTAAACTTTTTAGATATGATTGCTCACGGTCGTTCTGATTCCGATTTGCTGAAGGAAATTGCTCCTGAAGAAGCTGCCTACCGTTCATTAACTAACAGTTGGTTTGCTCATTCATCTTTGCTTGGAACTTTTAGAGCGATTGCTAAAATGAAAAATGTAAAAATTGTTGTTACAACCGATCACGGAAGTATAAGGTGCTTAAGAGGTGCAAAAGTATTAGGTGATAGGGAAGCATCTACCAACCTAAGATTTAAGTACGGAAGAAACCTGAAAGTGGATAACAAACATGCGATCTATATAAAAAATCCGCAGGATTATAAACTTCCCTAAAAGGGGAGTTACAATAAATTATATAATTTCAAAAGAAGATTATTACTTTGTTTATCCGACTGATTATCATAAGTATCTTTCGCATTATAAAGATACCTTTCAGCATGGCGGAATTTCAATGGAAGAAATGATTTTACCTGTTATTACGATGGAACCTAAGTAATAATCTGTTATGAAATTTCCGTTTGCAACAACCGTAAATGATGAAAAAGCACCGAAGAGTTAGCAATTATATTTGCTAAAGAATTACAGAACGGGACAAGTAATTGTGCTAAACGGTAATTTGGGTTCGGGTAAAACATTTTTTATTAAAAAGGTAATGCAGCAGTTTGGAATAAACTACGTTAACAGTCCATCGTTTGCGATTGTAAATGAGTATGAAGGTAAAATTAAAGCATACCATTTCGATTTTTATAGATTGTTGAATATAGATGAATTGTTTGATATCGGTTGGCAGGATTATTTAAATGATGCTGATGCAGTAATTTTTATTGAATGGGGTGAATTAATTAATGAGGCATTGCCAAAAGAAAGATTGGAAATATTTATCACAATTCTTGAAGGCACTATGCGAAGATTTGAGTTTATAAAATATGGATAAAGTTAAACCAATACTTGCAATAGAAACTTCCGAAACAATTTGTGGTGCAGCATTATATTATTCTACCGAAAAGTATTTCTGCATCTGCAATAAAACTTAAACATTCGCATTCTGAAAAATTATTTGAGATAATAGAATTTTTATTCCAACAGGGGGGAATTAACAGAGATGAGATCAGTTCGGTTGCAGTTTCCGGAGGACCGGGTTCATTTACAGGTTTACGAATTGGAATGGCTGCAGCTAAAGGTATTGCAAGCGGAACAGGTGTTCCCTTAATTGTTGTTCCAACATTTGAAGCTCTGGCTTATCAGCTTTCTTCCTGTATTTCTGATAATACGGAATTTATAATTGCAAATAAGGTGAATAAGGATGAAATTTACTATCTAAGTTTAAAATTAAATCCAATAACTATATATTTGTAGATGATTTAACAATTTTAGCTAACGAAGAGTTTGTTAATAAATCAATTGGGATTAAAGTTTTCGGCAGTGCATCTTATCTGCTTGAAGAAAATAAAAATAATAGTCTAATAAGTTCACCTTCTGCAGAGTATATTGCAGAGTGGGCATTGAAATTTGGTGAGAGCTCAACTTTTGATTATGATTATATAGAACCATTTTATTTAAAAAATTTTATTGTAAAAATGAGGCATAAAAAATGAAAAAGTTATTGACTAATTATCGTTGCATTTTCATCATTAAGTTTTGCTCAGTTAATGGGTCCAAAATTAGTTACTCAGCAAGATGAACATGATTTTGGAGATATTAAGCAAGGTGAGAAGGTCACTCACGTTTTTGTAATCACGAACAGCGGGCGGGCGACCTTTTAAAGATCACAAATGTTAAAGCTTCCTGCGGGATGTACTGCAGCATTGCCGGAAAAGGATGAACTGGCTCCCGGTGAATCAACCAACCTTAATGTAACTTTTAATTCTGCCGGAAGATTCGGTAAGCAAAAAAAGTTAATAAGGATTGAAAGCAACGATCCTGATAACCCGCAAGTAATTGTAACTATAAAAGGTAAATGTTGTTTTATCCCGATGCGGAAAGTTCAACTTATCCTGTTCTGCATTTTGGTCAAACAAAGCATGATTTTGGAAAAGGTACAGGAAGGAAAAGTTGTTGAATATACTTTTACTTTTGAGAAACAGTGGAAAGTCTACTCTTAAGATTAAAGGATATAAAAACGTCTTGTGGTTGTACAGCCGCTTTGGTTAGCAGCGAAGTACTGAAACCCGGCGAGCAAGGTACATTGAAAAGTCGAGCTTGATACTTCGAACAGAAAAGGGAAAAGATGAGCAGAACAATTACCATTAATTCAAACGATCCAAAAGATCCGACTAAAATTTTAACTATCTATGCAGACGTTCAACAATAGGAAAACAAATGCCCTGGTTTAGAAGATCAAAAGAAAAAATTTCTCCCGATTCTAAAAAGATGGAATCGCCAGATGGATTGTGGGAAAAATGTCTTGGCTGTGGAGAGATAATTCATAAAAAGCAGCTTGAAGTCAAATTTGTGGACATGCCTTAAATGTGATTACCATTTTCAGGGTTGGCAGTGAGGAATATATTCAGGTTCTCCTTGATGATAGAAGTTTTAAAGAGCTTTTTAAAAAAATGAGATCTGCTGATCCGTTAAAATTTGTTGACACTAAGAAAATATAATGAACGCGATAGCTGCAACAATAAAAAAAATCTGGATTGAATGATGCTGTTCGCGTTGGTACAGGTAAAATAAATGGTAAATCCGTCGCGTTCGCTTGTATGGATTTTAAATTTATCGGCGGAAGCATGGGTTCCGTAGTTGGCGAAAAGATAGCACGCATTATTGATAAAGCTTACAATAGTAAAATACCTTTAATAATTATCTCGCAAAGCGGAGGTGCAAGAATGATGGAAGGGCGCATACTCGCTTATGCAGTTAGCTAAAACAAGTGCAAGATTGGCACGGCTTGCAGATGCTAAGGTACCTTATATTTCAATTCTAGCAGACCCAACAACAGGAGGCACTACAGCAAGCTACGCAATGCTCGGCGATGTAAATATTGCCGAACCAAAAGCGTTAATTGGTTTCGCCGGTCCTCGCGTTATTAAACAAACTATCGGTAAAGATCTTCCTAAAGGTTTTCAGAGATCGGAGTTCTTATTGGATAAGGGCTTTGTTGATAAAATTGTTCTCAGGCGGGAACTGAAACAAACAGTTAGCAATTTAATTGATTTAATGACCTGAGGTTCCTATCAAAACTATCACCAAAATTGGTGAAATGCAGGATGTATCTTTCTCTCTGAAATCTGCGGGGAAGACTATTGGGTTTTATTCCTACAATGGGCTTTCTTCACGAAGGGTCATCTCTCCTTTGGTTAAAAGATCGAAAGAACTTTGTGATGTTACAATTGTTTCAATCTTTGTTAATCCAACACAATTTTCTCCATCCGAAGATTTAGCACTTTATCCGCGTGACATCGAAAAGGATAATAAACTACTGCTTGAGCATAAAGTTGATTATCTTTTTTATCCGGATGCTAATGAAATCTATCCTGAAAATTTTCAAACATTTGTAGCTGTCAATCATATAACAAAAAAACTTGAAGGTGAATTCAGACCTGCACATTTTAAGGGAGTGACTACAGTTGTTAATATTCTCCTTTAATTGTGTAATGCCGGATCATGCTTTTTTCGGACAAAAAGATGCACAGCAGGCAGCGGTTATAAAACAAATGGTAAATGATTTAAAGACGCCTGTAAACATTATTGTTTGTCCGATTATACGGGAAACAGATGGATTGGCAATGAGTTCGAGAAATGTATATTTATCGGAAGATGAACGGAAGGATGCGTTAGCACTCTACAAGGCACTTCAGAAAGCTGAAAAAATGATTGGTGAAGGGGAGAGAAGAGTTTCATTAATTATATCGGAAATGATAACCATTATTACAAATGTAAAATCATCTAAATTGGATTACATAAAAATTGTGGAGTCAAAATCATTCGAAGCTGCAGAGGAATTAAAAAGCAGCAATGAATATTATATTTTAATTGCCTGCAAAATTGGCAATACAAGATTGATTGATAATGAGTTGATAAAAGTAAATTGAAAATTTAGTTGTTATTTAATTCATACAAAGAACGGATTCCTCTCAAAACCAAAAACTCATCATAAATTATTTTTTTTGGAAGAAACTTTTGCAGCGTATCTGCCATACCGCCTGTTGTGTAGATGATAAGATTGGAACAATCATCTAGATTATTTAAATAGCTCACCACTTTTTCGATCAAACCAACTGCGGAATTAATAACCCCGCTTGCAATTGATGAATGAGTATCATCACCAATTATAAAATTATAATTATCGATCGTTAAATCAGGAAGCAGCGATGTTTGTGTGGCCAAGGATTTAAACATTGTATTTATTCCCGGGAGCAATCAGTCCCCCTGCAAATATATTTGGATATTTTACAATATTAATTGTAGTAGCCGTTCCAAAATCTATTGTGAGTAAATAAGTACCTGCAATTAAACTTTGCTGCCGTACAAAATTAAATGCACCCTTCTGCAGAGCAAATTCTGTCAATCCCAAGTGTTTCAGGAGTTTTATAATCAATCTTCAAATTAAATTTGCAATCGTTATTTATAATGAATGGTTTGAAGTTATAACTTACTGAGAGGTCTTCAACAATTAGTTTTGTCTTTTCGGGAACAACAGAACTGATTGCAATACTTGAAATTGCATGTTTTTTGAGAAATGATTTTAGTTTTACGATATCAGTATAATAAAATGATCTTCTAAATCCTCACCCTTGAAAACACCAGCTTTAATATTAGTATTTCCGATATCGAGAGTAAGAAGCATTATAAAATACTCACATCGCCAGAGTGTAAAGTTTCTATTTTATCATCGATTCTTAGAACCAGGAAACCATTTTTATCAATGTCATTAAATATTCCGTGCTTTGTTACATCATTGTGTACAACGGTTATCCTCTCACCAATCATTTTGCATTTTGCTTTCCAGTCTTCAAGAATTTTATCCGGATACTTATTCGATGTGTTTAATATTTCCTCAATGTTATTTAATATTTCAGCGAGTGTTTTTTCCCTCTCAACGGGATGTCCCAATTCCTTCTTAAGCGAAGTGGGTTCAGTCGTGAACTTTCTTTGAAATGAAATTTGATTTACATTTAAACCCATCCCAATCACAAGTCGTGATAACTTTACTTCCCTTCGAGGTGGATTCAATTAATATCCCCGCTGCTTTTTTCCCATCAATTAAAATATCGTTGGGCCATTTAAGTTCTGTTCTTAGCTGGTAAAGATTTTCAATTGATACTGCCAGAGCGAGTGACGCAGCAAAATTAAGTACGTTTATGTTCTGCAAATATTTTGGTTCTGTTATAAGAGTTGAAAAAGTTAGGTTCAGTTTGTCATCACTATACCACACCCTGTTCTTTCTGCCCTCTTCCTTCAGTTTGTTTTTCAGCGAAAAGTACGGTACCGTGTTTTTTATAGAATTCACTTTCATTTAGCAGCTCGGTATTTGTAGAAGGGACTTCCTCCGCATAAATAAAATTGCGCCCAATTACATCGGTATTTAATTTTAAATCAAACTTTTCCAGGTCAAACATTATTTTCTCTATCGCTTATTCTAAAATATTAAAAATTGTTCAAATTGTCAGCATAGTTGTCAGTTAATAAACAAAGCCCGCCAATATGACAAGCATTGCGCCACCAAATATATTTGATATGATTCGAAATAAATATCTGTAAACTGTTATAATATAATAGTTTACAAAGATTCTGACTGCCTGGCATAACAGTTGTGTTAGTTAACCAAACTGAAATTAAAATATACGTAAATTTATTAAGGAGAAATACAATGACTAAATGTAATATTCAAGCCGTTTATTGGGGAAAGAGGTTTTGATAAGTTTTTTAATGAATTCACAAATGATGTTGAATTCCCGTGAACAGGTTTCCCAGGGTTGATGTAGTTGATGATGAAAAATCAATCAAATTAATTGCTGAACTTCCGGGAGTAAAAAAAGAAGATGTAAAGATTTTATTAGAAGATGGGTTTTTAACTGTGAGCGGTGAAAAGAAAAATGAATTTGAAGGTAAAGAAGAGATTAATATTATTAGGAAATGAACGGTTATTCGGAAAGTTTGAAAGAAAATTTGAACTTCCTGAAGATATAAATCCGGATGAAATTAAAGCTAAATTTGAAAATGGGTTACTTAATATTTCAATTGCTAAGTTAGCTATGGAAAAACCGAAAGAAAGATTAATAGAAGTAAAATAAATTTTTATAAACAAGCAGAGAAATCTGCAAACTATTGATTAGGAGATATAAATTATGAGTAAAATAATAGGAATAGATTTAGGAACAACAAACTCTTGTGTTTCCGTAATGGAAGGTAATGATCCTGTTGTAATTCCTAACTCCGAAGGGGGAAGAACAACTCCCTCCGTTGTTGCGTTTGCAAAAAACGATGAAAGATTAGTTGGTCAGCCGGCAAAACGTCAGGCGATAACTAATCCTCAAAAAACAATCTCTTCCATAAAAAGATTTATGGGAAGAAAAATTAATGAAGTAAAAACTGAAATGTCAGAAGTGCCTTACGAAGTAGTTGAAGGTGATAATCAGACAGCAAGAGTTAAAATTGATGATCGTCTTTATTCTCCACCCGAAATAAGTGCAATGATTCTTCAGAAGATGAAAAAAACTGCTGAAGAATATTTAGGACACGACATTACAGAAGCTGTGATAACTGTTCCTGCGTATTTTAACGATTCACAAAGACAGGCAACAAAAGATGCCGGTGAAATTGCAGGGCTAACAGTTAAGAGAATTATTAACGAACCGACTGCCGCAGCATTGGCTTATGGTTTGGATAAAAAATCGCATGATCACACAATTGCAATTTACGATTTGGGTGGTGGTACATTTGATATCTCCATTTTACAGTTAGGCGATGGTGTATTTGAAGTTAAATCTACAAACGGTGATACTCATCTTGGTGGTGATGATTTCGATCAGAGATTGATTGATTATCTTGCTGATGAGTTTTTGAAATCCGACAGTATTGATCTTCGTAAAGACCCGATGGCATTGCAGAGATTGAAAGAAGCTGCAGAAAAAGCAAAGATGGAACTTTCATCATCTGCTTCAACCGATGTAAATCTTCCGTTTATTACAGCAACTCAGGAAGGACCCAAACATCTTAATATTAACATCAGCAGATCTAAATTCGAGCAGTTAGTTGATGATCTTGTACAGAGATCAAAAATGCCTTGTGAGCAAGCAATGAAAGATGCTGGTGTAACAAGTTCTGATATACATGAAGTTATTTTGGTCGGTGGATCAACAAGAATTCCGATGGTGCAGCAATTAGTAAAAGACTTGTTTGGTAAAGAGCCGCATAAAGGCGTTAACCCCGATGAGGTTGTTGCAATCGGTGCTGCTATTCAGGGTGGTGTTTTAACCGGTGATGTAAAAGATGTACTTCTGCTTGATGTTACTCCGTTATCTCTCGGTATAGAAACACTTGGCGGAGTGATGACTAAATTAATTGATGCAAACACAACTATTCCAAGCAAGAAGAGTGAAATATTTTCAACTGCTTCGGATAATCAGCCATCAGTTGAAATTCACGTGCTTCAGGGTGAAAGATCAATGGCGGGTGATAACCGTACACTTGGTAGATTTCATCTTGATGGTATTCCACCGGCACCAAGAGGTGTTCCGCAGGTTGAAGTAACCTTTGATATTGATGCTAATGGAATTATGCATGTTCATGCAAAGGACAAAGCTACGAGTAAAGAGCAGAGCATCAGAATTACTTCTTCCAGTGGACTAAATCAGGAAGAAATTGATAAAATGAAAAACGATGCGAAAGAACATGCCGCTGAAGATAAAAAAATGAAAGAAGAAATAGATGTAAAAAATTCCGCAGATAGTCTTGTCTTCCAGATCAAAAAACAAATGGAAGAAATGAAGGATAAACTAACGGACGAAAATAAATCGCAACTTGAAGTTGAGATAAAGAAAGTTGAAGATGCATTAGCAGCAAATAATAACGATCAGATAAAATCAACAACTGAATCATTAAATAAAGTATGGGGTGAAATAGCACAAAAACTTTATGCGCAGGCAGACTCGCAGCAAGCACCGGGAACCGGTGATGCTGGACAGCAGCAGCCGGGACCGGAACAAACCGCGACTGATGATGATAAAAAAGAAGATGTGCAGGATGCATCTTACGAAGTTGTTGACGACGACGATAAAGATAAGGACAAGGATAACTAAACATTATCTCACTAATGTTTTAACAGTTGCGTAGTTCATTCAGAAAAGATGAAATATTAAGCAAATGTCATTCTGATTCCGGTCTGACCAGGATCGGAATGGCAGATGCTAATGAAGATTTAATGATATAAAGGAGAAAAAAATGGAAAACAAAGAAATGATTCCCGTTAAGGAAGAAAAAAATAATTTAATTGAAGAATTACTTGAAACACAAAATTACGTTTCACCCTCTGGTAAATATTTATGAAACAGATAACGAATTTGTTTTATCAGCTGATATGCCCGGTGTGGTTAGAAAAGATGTAAAAGTAAAGGTTGAAAAGGACTTATTGATTATGTTCGGTCAGATTGATTATGCTAACGAAATAAATAAAAACTACATTTTGAATGAGCAGGAGTTAGGAAACTACTACAGAACATTCAGGATATCTGATTCAGTTGATCAAAACAATATTGAAGCGAAATATGATAATGGACAGTTAGTTGTTAATTTGCCCAAGAACGAAAAAGTTAAACCAAGAACCATAAATATTCTTTAATCGGAAGTGAAGCTATTAGCCCCGTTCAGTACGGGGCTTTTTATTTTAATACTTTTAAGAATTAATTTATTTCTTCTTTGAGAAATAATCATTCATTTTTGTCCAGTAGAAGTCCTTCCATCCTTTTCTTACTATAGCAGCATCGTAATTGGGAACTCCGTAGTGTTCAAGCGTAAGAGCAGTTTTCTTTCCTTTTTTCTTTAGATTGAAAATTACCAGTGACCATTCACCTGGTTTCCATTGAGCACCTCGCCAAGACTGCACGATTCTTTTATCGGGAATAAGTTCTACATTCATTGCTTCAATTCCTCCTCCATAACAACTAACTGCACCACCGACTTTCTTGCTGATTTTTGCAGGTGCTCCTGTAAATGCTCCGTGCTTGCGTGAATCCATCAGGGCACTGTAAACCTCTGCAGGAGAAGCATTGAATACCACTTCCTGCTTTATTGATTTGGGCATAATTTACCTTTCTCTTTTTGATTGTTAATAGATTTAGACGTTGAAAAAATTGTATGAGCCAATTTCGTGCAGTTCAACTGCATTAGGTGGAATTTCGCATCTGTCCTTTATTTCTTTTTGAAATTCAGCAAACGCCTTTGTTTCTGATAAAGGGTTTTTTCCATCTTTGGTTTCTACTGAGGCAATATGAACAAAGCTGAGACCATCGGGTTGATGAAATGATGCATACCTTAATCCAGCCGGACTGTTCACTTTCAATTCATCAAAAACATTTTTTATAAAATTAATATTCTCTTCTGCTTTATCTTCTTAACTTTATACTGAACTAAAACACGTTTCATTTATTTCTCCATCTTATATTAAGTTGCTATTTTTATTTTGCTTCAGAATCATTTTCCCACAGTGCCAATAAATTTCCATCCATATCAGTAAAGTGAACAAACCATCCCATCCCCGGTACGGGTGTTTTAGGTACTACAATTTTGCCGCCCAGCTCTTCAACTTTCTCTGCAGATTCTGCCAAACTTTTAACAGTAAAGTAATTTGTTACTGTAAAACTTTCATCCGGCTTCTTAAAAATTCCACCGCTCATTTTTGATTTTCCATCTTCACTCTCACCGGTGAACATCAGGTAGTTCATTTCTTCCATATAGTTGAACTCCCAATCAAATAGATTTGAATAAAACTCTTTAGCTTTATCAACATCATCAACCGGTATTTCAAAGTGTGCTAAGTTATTCATAGTGTCTCCTTGTGTTATTATGATTATTAAAAAATTGTCTCTATTCAAAAGACAAAAACTATATTACTTTAATATTTTGTTGAATATAAAATCTTCAAGCAACTCCAACGGTTTTAGTGATTTTTCTACTTTTACTCTTACAATCGCACCTTCCCAGCTATTTAAAATAAAGCCGGCTGCTGCCTCCGCGTCCACACTTTTTGGAACATCTCCTGATTTTATTGCATCCTTTATACATCCTAAAATTTTTGATTCTATCTGATCAAATCCCCGGGATATTCTTTCCGCAAATCTCTCATTGATATCACCCATTTCGAGGGCAAGATTACCAAGAGGGCAACCACCGGTATAGTTCTCTTTTTTCAGAACCATCTTAAAGAAGTCCAAAAATTCTTTTATTCTCACCAAACCGCCTTTGGACTTGTCCAGCATGATGCCGTCCAGTTCGCGCTCAAAGAATGAGATATAAACATCTATTAATTCAAGTCCGAATGATTCTTTACTGTCAAAATAAAAATAGAACGAACCCTTGGGTACACCTGCATCTTTCAGAATTTCTTGAAGACCGGTATCGTTAAACCCTTTTTGCCAGACAAGCTTTGCGCCCGCGCTCAGTATCTTCCCTTTAGTTTGCTTCATTTTATATCCCCTTAACGACAAAATTGTTAAAAGTTGAAAATCTTGTTCTAAAATAGACCGGTCGTCTATAAATGTCAAGACTAATTCGAAATTAATTTTCGAACTTAAAACTGACTTTTAACACAGGCATGCATTCTGTCATAATCGCGAATTCTAGGTTGAAATAACTACTCAACTAAAAAGTTAAAACGTGGCATTTAGCTTTGTTAGTAACAGATTTTCCTCTACTGAACATTCAGACTGTTAGTACAAGAACCATATCGATAAAAATCACTTGAAAAAAAATAATTTCTTAAGATGTAACCTTTGCCTCCAACTCTTGCAGTCTCTCTTCAATTCCTTCTTTTAAAAATTGCTTGAACTCATCGGTTGCAGTTGTATCACTTGGAATCTTTTCATACGCAAGTTTGTAATACTTTATTGCTTCTTCATTTTCATTCCGGTTCATAAAACATTCGGCTAAACTGTCATAACAATTTGCAACGTGGGGATAAAGTTTTAAATTAAATTTAAAGATAGCCAGGGCTTCATCAGGACGATCACGGTTCATTAAGTAGTAACCCAATATATTTAAATCTGCCGCATCATCAATACTATACTTTACCTTTAAGTAATCGAAATCTTTTATTAAATGATCAACACCTTTTTCATCAATTAATAGAGTTAAGTCTATTCGCAGTTTTTGATTGATCGCAAAATTATTTTCGGGATGACTTTCGATAACTCTACTGTAGTATTCTGAAGCAGTTGCTAAATCATTTTCAAAGTTGTTAAAAATAACACCGAGTGCAATATTTGCTTCTGCCTTAAATAACTCTCCGTTATCTGCAACATTGTTTAAATAGTTTAACCCGAGTTCACGATCACCTGACATTCCTCCTACCCAGGCCAGAGTACTTGTAAATCCAGTAATAGCAACTGCGGGATAATAGTTTATGATACCAAGTTCAAAGTAGGCATCATTAAAATTAGGATCTTCCTCAATTACTTCTTCAAGATAATTTTCACAGGAACTTGCTGCCCAGTAAGCAGACCACCACTCTTGCCGCATACCATGTGCGCGGGCAAGGTAACCGTAAGCACAACCTGTATAAAACTTAATCTCTGTTGTTTGTTCTAATTGCTCTGCTTTTTTAATAGCCGTATTTGAGTAATAGTGAACTACATTTATAGTAGAATCCCTGCTCATACCTGTATTAGAAAAATAGCGGGATAAATAATACATATAAGCTTTCATAAAATAGTATTTGGGATGTTCCGGATTTTCCAGGATCTGTTGTTCAATCAACAGTTTAGCTTCTTGCCATTCGCCGGAAAAAATATAATTGTTAATTTCTTCATCAACTTGTGTGAATCCAGGAGTTTGTCCTTGAATAATAATGCTTGTAACAACGAAAAGGAATATCAGTAAATATTTCATATTAGTCTCCAATTAATAAATAATGGTTGGATGTTTTGGGAAAATAGACTAGTAATTATTATGAAGTAATTGTAATTGACTGAAAGGATATTATCAGGTGCGAACGGTTATTTTTCAAGTATAAAAATAGCACTCAATTTTGGGACTATTTAAGAATTATTTAGAAAATACCAAACCACTGGTTTGAGAAATCACTTGATGTTTTTTGAGATGTGGCGAAATGTATATTTTTGGTTGGAATAACTTGTTTTTCAGACGTTGGTGGTTTTTGTTGCATTTAGGTTTCAATTAGAAAAAACTTCGATGGTGCTCTAAATTTAGAAATCGAGTAACAGTTCGCAATCGGCTGAAAAAAAATTATTAGCTGTTGACTCACAGCTTGCTTATATTCCAATAAACGCGATTATCCCACCTGCTGTGATCATCAGCAGTCCCATCACGCGTCCACTTACATCGCCAAAAGGCAACACCTTTTCTAACAGAACAAATAGAGCAATTGCGGCTATCCATAAAAGGTTCATAACACCGCCAACAAACAGCAAGGCCATTAAAACCCAACAGCAACCGAGGCAAAACGCGCCGTGGGAAAGGCCCATCTTGAATGCACCTATCGAGCCCGGACGCCAATGTGTTGTAATAAAATGCACTGGAGAGCGGCAGTGGTGAAGGCATTTATCTTTAATCGGCAGCCATTGATAAATACCCGCAGCGATTAGTAAAGCTGCACCTAAACTAACGCTATTAGAAACCATCATTGGGGATAGGAGAGTGGCTTGATCCAACCCCCATTGTGCTAGAGTTGCAAACAGGCTGAAGATAAGCCAGATTGCGATATACCCGGAAACAAAAGCACCGGTTGGTGCGACTGGCATGCCCTGCGCGGCAGATTTTCTCGCAACTCCGGCATAGATCAACACCATGGGTGTCACTGAAGGAAGCATCATCCCAACCATCATCACCGCCCACATTAGGAACATCATCCAAAAATAACCGAAATCCCAAATCGGAATTTGCATCGGCGACATACCTTCGGGCATGGACATGTCAGCGGCCATTTTCACCAGGTAGATCCATGACAACAAAGTAATGCCACCAAGTGAAATAATGATGGCTATGAAATTACGACGAGGTAATTCTCTGGTTATTCGCATTAATTTAACAATCTGGCAGTTGGTTAAGAGATAACCCCATCCTGATTCATATGCAGGATGTTGAACATGCCGAAACTATTGTTCAAATCAAGTTCAATGTCTGATGTTATATTAGATGTACCCACGCCCATTTCTGCATAAATACATTCAAAACTCTTTGGTTTATGAATTCTTATTATTGACTCCTCACCGCTAAAGGGATCAATTAAAGGTGTACCCACAGATTCGACCATGCCTGCAATTTTAGTGTGGCCGCGTCTTGTTTCAACATCAATTTGCATGTCTATTGGCGCATAAAGTGTATCGTGCACCTTTGACATTGTGCTATTAAAGACATAAAAATGCGTCGCACCCGGTGATGTGGATTCGCCATGAGCAATTTTGCGAATTGCTTCACGTTGTTCCGGATTGGAACGCTCATCAATAATAAGCTGCTGCTGGCCATTTCCTTCAGCTATCTCGCCCGGCCATTTCACGAGCAGGACAAAACAAAGTCCATCTAAGGTAACATCATTAAAATGGCCCTCTTCAATCAGCGCACTGACTATAGCTTCGCAATAGCCATGGGTTGATGGTGAATTAAATTGACATGGGCATCCAAATGCGCAGTTGCAATTTGTGAATTGACTACCACGAATCATCCATTGGTCATTCATAATGTTACCTCCTTCTAAGTTTTGAAAGTTTAATCCCCGAGATTCAGCTAACTTAAGATTAACAGGATTTTCTTACACCTGGTTATTTGTAAATCCTATTTAATATTATCTTAATATTGGTAATTAACTCCTTTAAGTCAATAATATGGTCACCGGAAGAACAAACTTTTTAATTAAACGAAGCTGTCTAGCGACGCTCATTACTTGAGCTAAAAGGGTTGCCACTTTCATATTGCAGGCGGCTGAACTAGTGTGTTAGTTTGCAAAACATTTAGTTTATCTATTCTGCACCAGCTTCCGTTAATTCGTTTACGTCAGCCCTGCTTTCCAGTAATTGTTTTACCTCTCCAGCATTACCTTCACTAATAGCTTCCATCAATTGGTCGGAAGTAACCCGTGTGAAGCTGACTTGAGCCAAACAGAAAAGAAGAATAAAAATTTGAATTATATATAGATAAGTTTTCATTTCATTTTACCTTATCTTTTATTGGTTAACAATTATGCTTATCACCTGATAAAAAATAAAGAATACTAAAATTTTTACTTAGGGCCATATCTTTCAAGAAGAGCCTTATCAACCCAGCTTGCAAAATCTCCGGTATAAAAACCACCCTCTTTGGTTTGGTAAAAGATATTACGCGTTCTTTCGGATCGTAATATTGTTAACATAACATTTGCACGGGTGTTCCAATATTCTTCATCCAGCATTCCATCCCTGTAAAGAAGATACGCTTCCTCGGTGGTTCTTAAAAGCGCACCAACATAACCGATTAGCCGATCTTGTTCGAGCTCACTGAGCTGAGTAGAATCAATACCTGTTGCAAAAATTAAATTGTGGATACCAACATCCGCGGAGTAAAGTGCCAGTTCTTGCGCCCTGGTTGCAATTGATTGACGATTGGCGGCAAGACTAACTTCTGTATTACGCTTAATTTGATAACCGACATAAAATAGAGATGCAACTACGGCAAGTGCACCAATAATTTCTGTAATACTTGCCCATTCAGAAAGCTTTAATTTTATCATTGTCTATTCCGATTATTT
>PVMK01125157.1_pt1 | contig 15031 bp, 15 predicted proteins | sample 1853481 | NCBI WGS metagenome assembly PVMK01 (sample SAMN08533507, study PRJNA380276) | Marine sediment metagenome, whole genome shotgun sequencing project.
AGATCCGGCCTTCAGCATCCAGCCAGAATATACCATAAACGGCATTTTCGACGCTCACATGGGATAAGCGCTGAAAGCCTTCGAAATCATTTTCAATTAATTTCATATTAGTATCCTGTTCATGCTCGATCGTTAAAGCCAAATAATCAAATGTAATACGTAGTTGCTTGAACCATAATGGGTTTGAGACAGTAATTTAGCCTGGATCGATAGATAAATCAATGTGTTAATTGTCTATTGTCCGTTCTTGACTGTAAGAGGAAGCGACGTGGCTGAGATGTTATGCAGATACGAACAAAGAAAGAAAAGGATAAAGATTTGTAGCCTCTCTTGTATTTTTATGCGACTTTTATTTGGATTAGATGAACAAATATTCAATAGAATCAGATTGTTGATCAGATTTGATTAGGGCACGAAATTTATAATTTTATTGAATTGTGGATTACGGCATTCACATTCGATTCTTTGATGTTTGATGATTTGATTTCTTTCACTAATAAAAAACTGAGGTTTTGAAACCACCTCTATCCAAAATTCGAAGAAATGTGTGCTTTTTTCAGGATTAATACTAAAGTGGGGTTTCACAGACGTCGGCGCCGCCCAGGTAGGCCTCCTGCATCATTTCATTGCACAGCAGGTTTGGGGCGGTATCGGATAAGACGATGGAGCCGGTTTGCAGCACGTAGCCGCGGTCGGCGATGGACAGGGCCATGTTGGCGTTTTGCTCCACCATGAAGATGGTGGTTCCCTGGCGGTTTACTTTCTGGATAAGTTCAAACTGCTGGTCGACCAGAATGGGGGATAGACCCATGGAGGGCTCATCCATTAAAAGAATATCGGGGTTTGAGAGCAGGGCACGGCCCATGGCCAGCATTTGCTGCTCGCCGCCGCTCAAAGTGATGCCGGCCTGGTTGATCCTTTCTTTGAGACGCGGGAAAAGCTCAAATATTTTTTCGATGTCTCTTTTTATTTCTTCCGTATCTTTGCGCAGGTAGGCTCCCAATTCCAGGTTTTCAAGTACGGTCATGCGCGGAAAAATCCGGCGATTTTCAGGAACGATGGCCACCCCCTTGGCGATGATCTTTTTGGTGGCTTGGCCGTCGATGCGCTCGCCGTTGAGTTTTACCGCTCCCTTCTTGACTTTGCACACCCCCAGAATGGTTTTCAGAGTGGTGGATTTGCCCGAGGCATTGCCCCCCAGAAGACACACCAGTTCGCCCTCGGTTGATCGTGATATTGATATCATACAACACCTGAATATTTCCGTAGTAGGTGTCTACGTTTTTAAATTCTAAAATTGGAATTTGAGCCATATGGCACCTTAAGATATGCGGTTTTATTGGACCTGGATTCGATTATATTCTCTTATTCTCTTGACAGGATCTACAGGATTTATTGGATTGATGACAGACAAAAAAACATCCTGATAATCCTGTTTATCCTGTCTGATTTAACATACATACTGACTACGACATCCATTACATACGTAGAGTCTCCCTAAAAAAGTCTTCATACTTCTCCATTAGCATCAGCAACTAACCTGCTTTTTACGCTCCTCCCAGATATGCTTCAATCACCTGCTCGTTGCAGGCTACTTCGTCATAGGTGCCCTCTGCGATTTTGAGGCCGTAATCAATGGCGATAACCCGGTCGGAGATGGTGCGCACAACATTGAGCTTGTGTTCAATGACCAGAATTGTATATCCCGGAAACATCCCGGAGGGTCTTTATAAAGTCGGTAATTTCATTTGTTTCCTGGGGATTCATACCGGCCGACGGGTTCGTCCAGCAGCAGCAGTTTGGCACCGGTGGCCAGGGCCCGGGCGATCTCCAACCGCCGGCGGTTGGCATAGGACAAAAACATTGCCTGCTGGTCAAAGCGGTAGCCGGTGAGTCGGGCACCGAAAAGTCCCCAGGATCTCCCGGGTCTTTTGATCGGTTTCCCGTTCTTCCAGTTTGTGTCGCGGAAGGTGTAAAATGATGGACACCGGACCGGCCCCGGTCCGGCAAAAGCGGCCGACCCGGGCGTTGTCGAATACGCTCATTTTATTGAAAAGCCGCAGATTTTGAAAGGTGCGGGCGATACCGGCTTTCACTACTTTATGGGGCTTTAACCCGGTAATGTCAGCGCCTTCAAAACGGATAGCACCCGAAGTGGGCGGGTAAATGCCTGAGATGAGATTAAACAAAGTTGTTTTTCCGGCGCCGTTAGGTCCGATGATGCTCAGGATCTCTCTTTCATGCAGGTTGAAGCTTAGATTATTGACCGCTTTAATGCCGCCGAAATCCTGGATAATATTATCCAGCTCCAGCATGACCCGCTCGCTTTTCCGGTATCGGCTTTCAGGGACATCTCCGGTCGGCGGCTGTTTGGTCGCATCATAGTAAAGATCGGTGGAGGCTCTCAGTTCCCCGCTATCGTCTTTGTCGGGACGCTTTTGTTTTTTTAACAGGAAACCGATATCTCCCATGATTCCCTGGGGTCTTAAGGCCATCAAAACGATCAGGATCAAGCCATAGGACATCATGCGGTAAGCGCCGTATTCGCGCAGAAACTCGGGCAGGATCGATAGAATGATGGCACCGACGATAACGCCGGTGATGTTGCCGAGGCCGCCGAGAATGACCATGCAGTAAACAATCACCAGTTGCGAAAAACCGAAGTTGTTTGGAAAAACGGAATCCTGAAAGGATGCAAACAAAGCCCCGGAGGCACCGGCGATAAAGGCGCCACCCGCAAAGGCCATCAGCTTCATCCAGGTGGTGTTGACGCCCATGGCTTCGGCGGCCAGTTCGTCTTCCCGAATGGCCTCCCAGCCGCGGCCGATCCGGGAGAGCTTGATGCGGAATGAGCCGATGGTAACGACCACTGCGGCCAGCCAGATGAGGTAGGCGTAAGCGATGGGTGATACAATTCGAAACCCGAAAAGATTGATGGGATCAAAGCTGTAAATTCCGTTGACACCGCCGGTGATGTTGACCGGGGTGTCCAGGTTGAGCAGCATCAGTTTGAAAATCTGGGCGAATGCCAGGGTGACGATCGCCAGATAATCCCCTTTTAGCCGGATACTGGTGGAACCCAGGGCGATGCCGATAAGCATGGTGAAAATGGCTGCCAGGGGCAGGACCAGCAGAAACGGCAGGTGGATGTCAAACTGGCTGGATGATAAGAGCGCAAAGGTATAGCCCCCGATGCCGAAAAAAGCAACATAGGCCAGGTCCAGCAGGCCGGCAAACCCGGCCACCACATTCAATCCCAATGCCAGCATAATATACAGGCCGGTCATGGTATAAATACGCAGCCAGTAGTTATCCGGCATGACATGGGGTGCAGCAATCAGAAGGATTGCCACCACCCCATACAGCATCAGGCGATTGGGACTGCGCCAGGAAACTGCGCTGGAATCACTGGCTGTCGCGGTATTGGATTGCTGATACATTTAGATAGTAAATATTCAATTTTAATGTTTCTAATATTTTATGCCTGAACGAAAAGTACGTTTTTTGGTAGGTTGGGTAGAGCCCCATCGATAATGTTGGGTTTCGTACCTCTACCCAACCTACAAAAATCAAGCATCTCTCGGGGCATGATCTCAAGGGGCGAAACCCAACAAATCTAATTAGCCTGGTTTTCGTTAAACCACTATTTAGCCAAAGGTCTGGATTTGTTTCTTTAGAGCTTTTATTCCGCATTCCACATTCCGAATTCCGAATTCGTCAGACTTTTTCCGTAACTTTTTCACCCACCAACCCCCAGGGCCTGATAATCAGAACGGTAATAAGGATGACAAAGGCAACGACGTCCTTGTAAGCCGACGGCAAAAAGGTGACGGCCAGAGATTCGACCAGGCCCAGCAGGATGCCACCCAGCATGGCGCCGTGAATGCTGCCGATGCCTCCCAGTACCGCGGCGGTAAACCCCTTGAGGCCTGCCTGAAACCCGACATAATAATCGACCTGGGTGAACAGCAGGCCCACCAGTGCACCGGCAGCGCCGCCTAAGGCCGATCCGATCAAAAAGACCATGACCACAATCCGGTCCACGTCGATCCCCATAAATGTTGCCGCTTCGATATCCTGGGCCGTGGCGCGCATGGCTTTGCCGAGTTTGGTTTTTTTGATCATCAGTGTCAGCAATCCCATCAGCAGGAAGGTGACCCCGATCAGCAGAATTCTCATAAATGAAAAAACAGTGGAGCCGATGTGAAACGTCTGCAGGCTGTCCGGAATTAAAGAAGCAATATGAAAGGAGCGGACTTTGGCGCCCTGGAAATGAAGCACAAGGTTTTGCAGAAAAATCGATACGCCCAGTGCGCTGAGCAGCAGATTCATCCGGGGTGCGTTGCGCAGCGGGCGGTAGGCAAATCGCTCCGCCAGCATACCCACCAGTCCGGCGACGCCCATGGCAACCACAATCATCAGAGCGATAACCAGGGCCGCGTTCATGACCACCACATTATTGCGGGTCAGCAGATGCAGGACCCACCAGCCGCTAAACCCGCCGATCATGTAAATCTCTCCATGGGCAAAATTCAGCATGCCCAGGATTCCGTACACCATGGTATAGCCGATGGCAATCAGGGCATAAACGCTGCCCAGGGTCAGGCCGTTGATGAGTTGCTGGGGTAATTGCTCAAGATATAGTTCCAATGGCTCGCCTTAATTGACTGATAAATAGCCTATGCGAACTTAACTTCTTTACAGTCACGTACTAGACTATGATGGAGAAATGCCTAAATTGCCTAAAATGCCTTAAGTGCATAAAATTAATGATGTCGCTGCGCTCCGCAATTTAGTTATAACTTTCTCAGCGTTCTCCGCGAACTCTGCGGTGAACTATTACAATAAAAGAAGATCCTCACCACCTAATTACTCCGCCCTGAAAAATAGCCATAACAGGGTTGGGTAGTATAAATTTGTTTTTTGAAAATTGAAGAAAATATTTACAAGTTGATCCGGGCGGATTAATTAATCATCAGCATATGGGATGAAATTAAAAAGTCAAAAATAGCATAAAAAAATGCGCAGCATAAAATAATTAATCCGCCGGACCCTCAATCTAACAACTTACTTCAGTTTTCAAAGAACAATTTGCAACCCTAAATGTGCTATTTTTCAGGGCGGAGTAATTAGCAGGGACCTTTTTTTGCGGGGGGTCTTAGTTTCCCGTCATCACGGATACCTGTTTAAAGTCGTTGCCGCTGACCTGAAAAAAGTAGGTAGCGCCACCTTCCAGGTCTCCCTTTTTGTCAAAGGATACCGGAAAGCCCAGAATACCCTTGTAGTTTTTTACTTTATGCAAATAGTCCACGACTTCTTTGCGGGTGATATCACCGTCGGCAGCGGCCTGATCGATGGCCGTCAGCAGGATGTTCATGGCCTCGTAGGCCGGCGGTCCAAACCCGCTGAGGCTGCCGTATTTGGTTTCGTATTTTTGAACGTAATCAGCGGCGGCGGGAATGGCATAGATATCCGGCCCAAAGTGATAGACGTATGAACCATCGGCGGCACCTTCGGCCGCCTGGATGTAGTCTTTTTTATCCCGGGCACCTTCAGACCCAAAAAAGATGGCGTCGATTCCCAACTCTTTGGTCTGGCGCACCCCGATGGCATTGTCCGGTGCGGTGGTGGCAATGAAGAATATCACATCCGGATTGTACGCTTTTACCTTGGTCAAAACGGCCGAATAGTCCTTGGCACCACCCACAATGGTTTCCTGCATGATGTCGGTGATTCCCAGCTTTTCCAGACCAGCAATGGTTTCTTTGGATAGATTTTCGCTGTAAGCTACCTTTTCATTGAGGATGGCGACCTTTTTGGCTTTCAGATAGTTTTTGATAAACAGGGCGACATTCCAGCCGTGGGCATCATTACGGGCATTGACCCTGAAAAAGTGCCGGTAACCCTGCTCGGTGAGGTTGGGCTTTGATGCGGCCGTGGTAATAGTGGCCATGTCTGCGGTCCCGTAGATTTTTAATGTTGCCTGGGCGATGTGGCTCATGGGTGGGCCGATCACCCCGTACATGAGTTTGTCCGCCACAAATTTGTGCGCCACATTGACTCCCTGGGCCGGATCCATGGCGTCGTCCCCCATGATTTGTTCGATCTTCACACCCTGAATGCCGCCCCGGGCGTTCCATTCATCGACGGCGATTTGAGCGGAATTTAATATTTCAGCGCAGGGGGCCGCAGCATCTCCGGTAAATGCGCCGGCATTGCCGACATGGATGCCTTTTTTCACATCGGCGCTGTGCCCGAATTCGGCCAATCCAAGGATCAACACCATCGCTAAGACGATCATAAATGTTTTTTTCATTTTTGCCCTCCTTTTTTTGGTGATAGGGTTAGTTTCATGTTCCACATGTAATTTACACAATTCGTATTGATCTAGTAGTACTTTCTTTTTTTAGAATGAAATTGGTTAAATCCCAAATTCCAAAACTCAATCCACCTCCAGCGGACTCAGAATATAGTGAACCGAACCGATTCGGCTATTTTTAGATATCCTGTTCGACTTTTTTAATGTATTTGGGGGACACAACAAATGGCCTTTAAACACTCGTGTCGGTTGCTATAAAAGCCTCGTGCCGTTGTCGCTCCAGCAAATCCATGATGTCCTCCTGGGCCAGTTGCAGGTGAGATTGAATGGCTTCATTTACATTCGACCGCACTCCGGAAAGAATGGCTTCATATATCCTGTGATGGCCATCTCTGGTTTTTTGTGACATCTCCGGGAGATGAATCATGGCCATACGGTATTTCAGGGTGTGATCACTCAGGGTCTGGCAGATTTGAAACAGCGTTCTGCTGCGTGTGGCCTTGTAAATGATGCCGTGAAACTCCATATCCAGATCCGTCATTTTTTCGGTCAGACCCGATTCGAGCACCTCATCGGTTTTCTGGATATTGAACTCCAGCCGTTTGAGTTCTTCTTCGGTTATTTTTTCCATGGCCAGGCAGGCCGCAATTTGCTCGATGGTCATGCGGGATGGTAAACAAATCCTGAATGTCGTAATCGGACATTTCTTCCACAATATAGCCGGCCCTGGGAATGGAATATAACAGGCCTTCCAGGGACAGCGTGTGAAGGGCTTCCCGGATAGGAGTCCGGCTGACCTTCATATCCGCCGCCAGGTTCGACTCGACCAGCCGGGTGCCGCCGTTAATTTTTCCGGTAATAATGGCGGTGCGAAGTTCCCGGTACACCCGTTCGGTCAGCGAGTTTGTCTCTTTTTTGGTTGTTTTGAGTATCTTCATGGATGTTTAAGGTTCAAAGGTTCAGGGTTCAACCCGGGAACGGTTAATAAGAATAAATGCTGAGTGCTGTTCAGTTATACCGCTTTTCAAAAATAAGTTTCGAAATACGGAAGGGTGGTATAAGTGGTTGTAGAAAAAAACGTTCGAATAACGGAACGTTTTTTTGACAACCGCTATAGATGAATGGCATTTAATTAGTATATAGAAGTATAATTGTCAAGCTGAAGTTTAATCACTTATATCAATTAAACTATCTGAAAATATTACAAATAACAATATTTCAGGATTAATATGCCAGAGGAATACACTTGACATACAAGCTTCTATTGCCCTAAACTTCACGGACTGATGCGAGTCCTGCGTTGACAGTTGCAAACCTATCGTAATGGGTCTAATTTAGCGTTAAAAGGTCTAAATATTGTCAAAAAAATTGACTCATTTTATGAGTAAATTACGAGGTCTGAATGTATAAACTTAAAGTAACCGCAGAAAGAATCGACGGCTATTGCAATCAGCCCATACTGGTGGGAGACAGTTTTATTCTGGATGGGGGCAAGATCATGATTCCGGAAGGAAAACACATCTGCATGTGGGCCCTGCAGAGCATGATGCCCATATTTCCTCTGCTCCAGCGTATAGAGCCTAAAAAAGGGGATTGGACCGGCAAGGCCGGACAGCTGTTTGTCTGTCCGGACCCGAAGGGCAAAGTCCATTATCGAATCAAAAGGATAACAGAAGAATGATAACTCTCGAGCTTGCCAGGTGCTCAGGCTGCAGTCGCTGCGAGGTGCACTGCTCTTTTTTCCATTCCGGCAAAATCGGCCGAAGCGGGGCCCGGATCAAAGTCGTTAAAATCGAAAATATCGGCATTGATTTCCCGGTGGTCTGTCAGCAATGCCAGGAGCGCTATTGCACCAAATGTCCCGAAAAAGCCATTGAAATCGGCTCACTGGGTCAGGTGATTGTATCCCCGACGTTGTGTACGGCCTGCGGCACCTGTGAAACCATGTGCCCCATCGGCGCCATTGAACTGTATGAGGAAATTCCCCATGTCTGTGACCTTTGCGGGGGCGATCCCCGTTGCGTTAAAGCCTGCACCCTGGACGCCATTCACTATGAACCGGACGTTACTGAAAGGGTCAGCCTGAAGGAATACAAAAAGGGCAGTCGCAATCTCGACCCGGAAGAAAAGCGACTGCGTTATGCGCTGGCATCGGCTCAGGACCTGAGAGATCACTGGGTTGCTGAAAGGAGAGGATAAATGCTGCATGGATACGGTGGACATATTCTCAGAGCCGACCTGACCTCCGGTCAAATTCGCCGTGAAAAAACAGATCCGCAGTTTATGCTCGACGTCATCGGCGGCCGCGGACTCAATTCGACTCGCCTGTATCAGGAGTTGAAACGCGATATCGACCCCCTGTCTCCGGAAAATATGTTGCTCATCGGGGTGGGTCCGCTAACGGGCACCCTGCTGCCGGCCTCGGCCTTTATGACCCTTTCCGGCAAATCACCGATGACGGGTATCCTTGGCGATTCTGCGGCCGGCGGGCATTTCGGCGCTGAAATCAAACAGGCCGGATACGACCAGATTGTGATGACCGGGCGCAGTCCAAGCCCCTGTTATCTTTTGATTGCCGACGACCATGTTGAAATCCGGGATGCCTCCCATCTGTGGGGATTGGATATCTGGCAGACCACCGCCGCCATTCGCCAAGACCTCAACGACAATGCCATTCAGATCGCCGCCATCGGGACCGGCCGGAGAAAACCTGGTAAAGTACGCCACCGTAGCCTGCAATAATTCCCGCATGTGCGGCCGGACCGGCATGGGGTGTTTATTCGGCTCCAAACACCTGAAAGCCGTGGCAGTTCGGGGCAGGGGACGATTGACCGTAGCGGACCCTCCCGGTTTTCTCGAACTGTGCCGGGAAATGGATCAGCGTATTATGGTCCACCCGGAATACGAGAAACGCAATGCCCTGGGATCCACCCTGCTGATGAAAGCTTTAAACGGGATCGGAATTTTACCCACCAATCATTTCCAACAGGGGCTGTGTGAATATGTGGATCAGGTTAGCGGCGAGAGGCTGGCCGAAAAATACAAAGTCAAAAACAAATCCTGCTATAACTGCAATCTTCACTGCTCCCGTTATTATCTTACCCGGGAGTTGGAGGCCGAAGGCCCGGAATTTGAAACCCTGTGCAGTTTTACTTCCCGGATCGGAAATGACGATCTTGAATTCGGTCTTAAAATGAATGCGTTTTTGAATCGCATGGGGACTGGATTCACTCAGTACCGGTGAAACCATCGGCTGGGCTATGGAGTGCGTTGAAAAAGGGTTGCTGACCAATGATGATTTCGACGGCCTGGATTTTACCTGGGGCAATTGCCAAACCGTTGAAAAGCTGCTGGATATGATCATCCGCCGGGAAGGCATCGGCGACGCCTTTGCCGAAGGCACCCGCAGCCTGGCCCAACATTTCGGTAAGGGTACGGACGAATATGCCTTCCACGTCAAAGGGCTGGATATGATCTGCGGCGATCCGCGCGGAATTAAAGCCTTTGGATTAACCTATGCCATTGCCTCCCGGGGAGGCGACCACCTGAGAGCAGAGCCTTTTTTCGAGTTGACCGAACGCTATGATGAGGCCGAAAAACGCTGGGGGATAAGGGAAATTGCCGACCGACTCGCGGATAAGGGCAGGCGATTCTGGTGGAGCACACCGAGCGCCAGGCCCTGCTGACCGATTGTCTGACCATATGCAAGAACATCGGTTTGAGTATGGATGTTCTCGATTTTGATATTGCCTCCCGCCTGCTGAAGGCCGGCACCGGTTTGAAATTTAGCCCCGGAAAAGGTCGACCAAGCTTTAAAGGGCGTAATTATCAAAGATCGCAAAATGAATATCGACTTCGGTATAACGTCCGCTGATGATACCCTGCCCAAACGCTTTACCCACGAACCGCTGAAGGCAGGAGCCTCCAAAGGGCCAGGTCGTACCTGTTGACCGGATGGTCAAGGAATACTATGAGGTCAAGGGGTGGGATCAGGATGGCGTACCTCAGGATTAAGCCTGAATGGTCTCCGGCCGCTGGCAATCAACAGGTATAGGGTGTCAGGAATTCGGAAGTTGGACCCGTCGTCGTCCGATAGGGCGGGACTATGCCGCGGCTAAAGATGCGGAATGAGGAAAATAAGAAAGGTGTAAGGTTGGAGGTTGGAGGTTGGAGGCAAAAGATAAAATGTTGGAGGAGCGGGAGTGCACTAACAGTGCAAGCTGATAGTTCAAATTGAATACGGGGTTTTTTTAACCCATCACTCCAAGATTCCAACATTCCATTATTCCAGTTTGTAATTGCCGGGAGAAGATAGGATGGATCGATTTATATTTGGCGGAACAACCAATTATGGTCAGATTGCCGGCATTCTCATGCTGGATTCCACCATCCCGCGACTTTCCGGTGATCCGGGACATGCCGAAACCTTTTCCTTTGCGGTCATATTATGCGGGTGGCAGTTGACTCAGGACAGTGCTGTATTAAATTATTGATTATTTCTGCATCCTAATAGCAGGGAGGCATGTTCATGGAAAAACAGAATCTGTTGGATGGGAAAAGACTTCTCGTTGTTGATGACGAACCGGATGTATTGGATGTTTTAGAAGACTTGCTCACTATGTGCAAGGTTACCAAGGCGTCTAGTTTTGAACAGGCCAAAGATTTGCTGGAAAATCAGTATTTCGATATGGCGATATTGGATATCATGGGTGTTAAAGGTTATGAACTGTTGGAAATATGCAACCAAAAACGGGTGATCGGTGTCATGCTGACCGCCTATGCCATGACGCCTGAAGATATTAAAAAATCCTATGAAAACGGGGCAGCCTCCTTTGTCCCCAAGGAAAAGATGGCGGAAATTACAACCTATTTAACCGATATTTATGAAGCCAAAGAAAAAGGCAAGAATTTGTGGTGGCGCTGGTTTGACCGCCTGGCGGATTACTGCGAAAGGAAATTCGGTCCCGACTGGCAAAAAGATCATGGTTTCAAAGTCCGATGAGGTAATAGTTATTTAGAATACATCCAGCCTTCCTCCCGCGCTTTTTATCGCCAAGGCACTACTGTACTGTCCCAAACAAAAAAAATCTTGACATCAAGCCACAATCGCCTTACAAGTTAGTAAGATAAGAAAAAAAGTAAGGAGCATATTATGGCCATAGCAACTCTCACAACTAAAGGTCAAGTTACCATCCCAAAGGAAATAAGAGAATCTCTTAAATTGCATACGGGTGATAAAATCGAGATCATTGTCACAGAAAAAAGAGAAGCCATAATCAGGCCTATATCCAAGAAAGTAGATGACATTTTCTGCAAATTACACAGGCCTGGCAGAAAAACTGTGACTCTTGAAGCTATGGATGATGCTATTAGAAACAGAATGAAGGATAGATTTAAATGCAAGGAGTAGATACAAATATTTTAATTCGTTTCTTAATTGGCGATGATGAGCAGCAAGCTAAGACAGTTTACAATATTTTCAAAAAGGCTGAATCAGAAAAAAATGAACTATTTGTGCCCTTACTCGTAGTATTAGAATTGATTTGGGTCTTAGAATCAGTCTATGAGATTCCAAGAACTGAAATTTTAGATTCGATCAGCGAACTTTTACTAATGCCAATTTTAAAATTTGAGCATCAGTCAGTTTTGCAACAATTTACACTATATGCACAAGCAAACAGATATGATCTTTCAGATCTTTTAATTGCTCATTCTGCCAAGATCCAAGGTTGCGCAACAGTTCTTACTTTCGACAAAAAAGCATCCAAATTCAAACTGTTTGAACTTGCAAAATGACATAATCGGGTAGACGGGGGTTTCATCTCCAGGCCCGGGTGCCAATCAAAATTGTTGATGATACATCTGGATCGTGTGCGTATTTTTGTGTTCCATAATTGCAGCATCAGCAGTTGGGGCCGGGGACTTCGACGGTACGCGGCCCTTGTTGATATCGGTCATCCGGGTGGTCGAATGCGTGCCGGACGGCACCTGCCGTGAGGTGCCCCTTGCAAGTGTCGAACTGTCGCAGTTTTTGAAAATCGATTTCACCAACAAAGACAATCCGCCCGGCCGCTGCCGACGATAAAACGCCGGCCACGGTCATCGAGCGCCAGGAAGTTGTCGACGGCAAGCTCATTTTGCAGGGCGCCGAAGACGGCTATGAAAAGATGCGCGACGGCCTCGGTTGGACCATGGCCATTTCAGAGGAGAGCGGCCAGGTGGTGCTGACGGCATCCGGCGATCAGGTGGCCTTTGTGGTCTTCGGTGCGGCCCTGCCGCTTTAGGTGTTTCCAAACCGGCAAAAGGGGTTCCTTTGAAATCCATAGCCATTTTCGTTAAACGCAGAGGCTGCTGTCTCACCTGGGCCGTGCTTGGCATCGTGGCGGCTGCGGTTACACTTTACACCCAGGACTGTGCCGGCCCGCCACTGAAGCCCTGGCACAGTGAGAAGCTGACGGAAGAATTTACAGCGGAGATGGCGGACGAAATCCGAACCTTTGATGACTACCGGCAGCTGGAAGATCGGTTGTTTGCGCAACTGGAAGAAAAAGTTTACGCAGGCACCGAAACCGGGCCTGAATACGCGCTCGTTCGTTACAGTGCCGGCAGTGCGGCAGACCCGCAGCACCGCCGGCCCAACTGGAACCGCAGCTTTGAATTTCGCGCCGGCAAACCGGTTGGCGGCGTGCTGTTGTTGCACGGCATGTCGGATTCGCCTTACAGCCTGCGGGCCCTGGGCGAGACGCTCAAGCTGCGCGATTACTGGGTCATCGGGTTGCGGTTGCCCGGCCACGGCACCGCGCCTTCAGGGCTTAAGAGCATCGGCTGGCAGGACATGGCCGCCGCGGTGCAGCTGGGTATGGAGCACCTTGCATCTAAAGTGGGACGGAAGCCGATCCACATCGTGGGCTATTCGAACGGGGCCCCGCTGGCGATAAATTACACCCTCGACGCGCTGGAAGGAAATACCCTGCCGGCACCGGCCAGCCTGGTGCTGATCTCTCCTTCCATCGGCATTCACGCCGCCGCGGCGCTGGCCAAATGGAAACGCCGACTATCTTATTTGCCCGGTCTGGGGGGGCTTGCCTGGTTGTCGGTTCTACCCGAATTCGATCCGTACAAGTACAACTCCTTCGCAACCAATGCCGCCGAACAGGTTCACAGTCTGACCCGCTCCGTGGCCCGACGTATCGCCGCCCGGGGCAGGGTCCGATACGAGCAAAATTTTGCCGCCAACCCTGGTGTTCCTGTCGACCGTCGATGCAACGGTCTCAACGGGTGCGGTGGTTGACCGATTGCTGAAGCCCCTGAGGCCTGACCGCCATGAACTCGTGCTGTTTGACATTAACCGCTTCGCGGCCAAGTCAACCCTGTTGATCTCCGATCCGGCTCCGCTGACGGCCCGGTTAATGGCTGACAACAGCCTGCCGTTTGTTGTTACCCGGGTCACCAACGAGAACCCGGAGAGCACTGCGGTCGTCGCCCTCCACAAACCGCCGCTCTCAGCCGAAGCATCAAAGACCGAGCCGTTGAACCTCGCCTGGCCGCGAGGCGTGATCTCCTTGTCCCACGTGGCGTTGCCTTTCCCGCCGGATGATCCGCTGTACGGGCAGGCCCCTCCCGGGAAAGGGGACATTCTTTTCCTCGGCCGGATGGCCATTCAGGGAGAGCTTGATTTGCTGAAAATTCCATACAGCTTTCAGGTGCGATTAAGATACAACCCGTTTTACACTTTCCTCGAGATGCGGACGCTCGAATGGATCGATAACACCGCTAAAAAATGAGAATGAATATCAAGTCTTCGTTTGACCTTTCAGGATGCTGCTTTCAATTCATTTAAAGCGGGATTTCACAAATCAAGCTCCATTTTCCCTAACTGACTGATGCAAATGGGATATTCAGGCTCATAGACAAAGCTTTCGAAGTGTTTATATTGAATTTAAATGTTATGAAGAAGAGGTATCGTTATGAAAATTGGAATTATTGGTTGTGGTTTTGTCGGCAGCTCCAGCGCCTTCGCCATCGCCCTTGTCGGAGCAGCTACTGAACTGATACTCATCGACCTCAATGCAGACCTGGCCAAGGCCCATGCCGAAGATATCTTACATGCCACACCTTTTAGTGAACCGGTACGCGTAGCTGCCGGAGATTATTCAACACTCAAGGGAGCAGGGCTGATCGTTCTGGCCTGCGGCGTGGGACAAAAACCGGGAGAATCTCGCCTAAAGCTGCTGGAACGTAATGTCAACGTTTTTCAAAATGTCGTTCCCCGGGTCCTTGAGCACGCGCCGGATTCCATTCTGCTGATTGTCTCCAACCCGGTCGATATTATGACCCAGGTGGTTACGAAGATCTCCGCTCTGCCGCCTGAGCGCGTCATCGGCTCCGGGACCATCCTTGACACCGCTCGTTTTCGTACGCTCCTAGCAGAGCATCTCGGCCTTACTCCCCATTCCGTCCATGCCTATGTTTTGGGGGAACATGGAGATTCGGAAGTATTGGCCTGGTCGAGCGGCAAGATTGGGGGCGTGCCTGTTATCGAATTTGCAGAGCAGATGGGCCGTCCGATAACAGATGACGTCAAAGCAAGAATTGACGACGGTGTCCGTCGAGCCGCCTATCGTATCATCGAGGGCAAAGGGGCGACCTATTTTGGAATCGGGGCCGGCATCGCCAGAATAGCGAAAGCCGTACGCGATGATGAAGGTGCGG
>PVMK01147385.1_pt1 | contig 15028 bp, 12 predicted proteins | sample 1853481 | NCBI WGS metagenome assembly PVMK01 (sample SAMN08533507, study PRJNA380276) | Marine sediment metagenome, whole genome shotgun sequencing project.
TCCTGCTGGGTTTTGTGGGGGCCGGCTTTGTTATCGGTATCCGTATGGTGGGTGAATGGTTTCCCGCCAGGGAAGTTGGCCTGGCCGAGGGTATTTACGGTGGTTGGGGTAACTTTGGTTCGGCTGCCGGCGCCATGAGCTTGCCCATCATAGCGCTTCTGTTGGGTGGTGATGACGGCTGGCGTTATGCGATCGCAAGCACCGGTGTGATTGCGTCAATCTACGGTGTTATCTACTTCTTCAATGTGCGAGATACCCCGAAGGGTTCCACCTATTTCAAGCCCAAGAAATCCGGCGGCCTGGAAGTGAGTGACTGGGGGGATTTCTGGTTTCTACTGGCGATGAATATCCCCATGTATATCGCACTGGCGGTGTTGACCTGGAAGTTGTCACCGGCCAATCTCGGATTGCTGGATAATACGGCCTGTACTGTAATTTATGCGGGTTTGGTGGCGCTTTACGCCTTTCAGTCCAGCCAGATCTGGAAGGTCAATCATGAACACCTGAAAGAGGGTGTTCCGCAGATGCATCGCTACAAGTTCAAGCAGGTGGCTATCCTCAACTGGTCTTATTTCGCGACTTTCGGCTCAGAATTAGCCGTGGTATCCATGTTGCCACTGTTTTTCCTGGAGACCTTCGATGGCCTCTCCCCGGTCACGGCCGGATTGCTGGCCTCTGGCTTTGCATTCATGAATCTGGCGGCACGCCCCGGCGGCGGCTGGTTGAGTGACAAGTTTGGCCGGCGCAAAACCATGCTTATTCTGATTTGTGGCTTGGGAGTAGGCTATTTTGTGCTCAGCCAGATCAATGGGGCCTGGTGGATTCCACTGGCAGTTATCGCCACTATGTGCTGTTCTTTCTTCGTACAGGCCGGTGAAGGCGCGGTATTCGCCATGGTGCCCCTGATACAGCGCCGGATGACCGGGCAGATTGCCGGTATGACGGGTGCCTTTGGCAATGTGGGTGCGGTCACCTACCTGACTATCTTGTCCTTTGTGGATTACAGCACGTTCTTTATGCTAATCGGCGCATCCGCAGGCCTGATCTTCCTGCTGGTACTATTCCTTGAAGAGCCGGAGGGAAAAATGGCGGAGATCCTGCCCGACGGCACGGTTGAGCTTATCGACGTAACCTGACATAAAGTGAAGCGGCCCGGCCTTTGTCCGCCGGGTGAGCCGAATACGAAGGCGGGGGCAGATAGTTGGAACAGGCTAGATCTTTCAAGGCCACCGTAGCCACACACACGGATGCGGGGGCCAAAAAGGCCATCAATGAAGACGCTATCGGTTTTCGTGTGCCTGAAGATGCTCTGCTGTCTACCAAGGGCGCTGTGGTGGTGGTCGCCGATGGCGTCAGCTCCGCTGAAGCGGGCAGGGAGGCCGCGCACCGTTCGGTGGAAGCGATCCTGGAGAACTACTTTACGACGCCTGAGCTGTGGAGTGTCAAACACTCAATCCAGAAAACACTGACCAGCCTCAACAGCGAGTTGTACGAACTGGGCCGGGCAATGCCCAACGAGGCCAGGGGCTATATCTGTACGCTCAGTTTGATGGTGATCAAGTCGCACCTGGCGTATCTTTTTCACGTTGGCGACAGCAGGATTTACCGGCTCAGTGCCGAGGATAACGCCTTCACCCAGCTCACCAAAGACCATGTGGCGGCAATCTCCAGCGAGAAGCAGTACCTGATCCGTGCCATGGGCATGGATACCACCCTGAATATCGACGCCAGCACGGTAGAGTTGCGCCAGGGCGATATTTTTTTCCTGGATACCGACGGTATTCATGATTTTCTCAGTGACGACCAGATCAGGCAGCTGATCGAGCGCGGCCGGGATGACTTTGAGCATACCTGCCGGCAGTTGGTTGAGCAGGCCTTACAGGCCGGCAGTGACGATAATCTCAGCTGTTGCCTGTTGCGCATCGATCATCTGGGCGTTGAGGAGAAAGGTGATTTCAGCGAGCGCCTGACCAAATTGCCATTCCCTCCGGAACTGCGTCCCGGCCTCAAGATAGATGGTTACGAAGTGCTCCAGGAACTGTGGGCTAGTGAGCGCAGCCAGCTGTATATTGTTCGCGATATGCAGTCCGGCGAAGAGCTGGTGATGAAAACCCCCTCCGCCACCTACGATGACGACCCCGCTTACATCGAGCGCTTTATCGCCGAGGAGTGGATAGGCAGTCGCATTAATCACCCCAGTGTGGTGAGTATCGTGCCGGCCAAAAAGGGCGCGCAACACTTCCTGTACTACCTGATGGAGAAAGTTCCCGGCATCACCCTGCAAAAATGGATCGAACAAAACCCCGAGGCCCGGCCCAGCGTGATTGCCCGGATGATCCTGAAGATTGCCGACGGCATGTTCGCGATGCATGCGCAGCAGGTGGTCCACCAGGATTTGAAGCCGGGCAATATTATGATCTTGCCGGATGACAGCATCAAAATCGTCGATTTCGGTGCGGTTTACGCCCCGGGGTTACAGGAAATTTTCAATCCCTTTGAACGGGAAATCGCCCTGGGCACGATGGACTACGCGGACCCCTCCTACCGCTTTGGCATCAACACGTACACCAAGGGCGATATCTACTCTCTGGGGGTCATCGCTTACGAGATGTTTACCGGGGGCAGCTTGCCCTATGGCCAGCGCATGGAGCGCTGCAAGACCCTGGAGGACTTTTACAAGCTGGACTACGTTCCCAGCTATCAACACCGGGAGATTATTCCTGTGTGGTTTGATAAGGCGCTGGAAAAAGCCTGTAAAAATAACCCGGCGCAGCGCTATGACTCCCTGGAGGAATTCATTCACGACCTGCAACACCCCAACCCGGAGTTTCTCAAGGACAATCCCGCGAGCAAGAGCGAAGGGAATACGGTTTTATTCTGGAAGGTCCTGTCGTTCCTGTGGCTGGCCGTGCTGCTGGTAGTGCTGGTCCTGGTGTTCCAGAATGGCGACTGATGCTCTCTAGAGTCGTGTGCACTTTATCCGCCAGGCAACACTAGAGAGCCCGGCTTTCCTGGCAGTGCTGCAACCAACGCCTGAGCCCCGCACCGTGGTATTTCTGGCGGTGGGTGATAATGTACAGTTCCCGGTGGAAGTCACGACCCGGCACCGCCAGTGGCACCAGCGAACCGCGTTTGAATGCCTCGGTCAGACTGATCTGTGACAGACAGCCCACTCCCAGGCCGCCCTCTACCGCCCGCTTGATGGCTTCCGTATGCTGCAGTTCCATGGCGATATGTAGATCGGTGAGAATGCCGTGCATGGCCCGATCGAAAGCCTGGCGAGTGCCGGAACCGGTTTCACGCACAATCCATGGCAGTGATAACAAGTCGTCGTCAGTGAGCGCCTCGGTGCGGGCCAGGGGGTGGTCCGGCGCGGCGAATACCACCAGTTCATCCGGGCGCCAGTGGATGGTGTCCAGATCCCGGTGATGACATTCACCCTCGATAAACCCCATGTCCAGCTCGAAACTTGAGACGCGCTCGGCGATGGTCTCGGTATTGGCCACGCTCAAGGCGATATCCGCCTGCGGGTAACGTCCGCGAAAGTCGGCGATCATGCCCACCGCCAGATAGTTGCCAATGGTGAGAGTGGCGCCTATTTGCAGGCGTCCTGTCACGTCGTCCCCGCTCAGTGCCTGTTCAAAGGCCCTGGCCCGGGCCAGCAGGTTTTCCGCCTGGGGCCTCAGTTGTTTGCCCAACTCACTGAGCTGTAGCCGCTTGCCCACCCGATCGAACAATTTCACGTCGAACTGTGCTTCAAGATCCTTCAGTGAACTGCTGGCGGCGGACTGGGACATGGCGAGACTGGCGGCGGCCCGGGTGATGTTTTCGCACGCGGCGGTGGCGAGAAATACTTCCAGTTGGCGCAGGCTGTAGCGCATACTTTGCCCTCTGTATTTATAAAATCGGTATATTCATAAAACCGATATAGATTATGTAATATAATCATTTTACTGATATATGATCAAACATTACACTGTATCCATCAATTGATCGCTACAGGGGCGCAAACACATGGCAAGCATACACCGGGAGGAAGTCACCGCCGTACATCACTGGACGGACCGGCTGTTCAGTTTCAAGACCACCCGCAACCGGGGATTTCGTTTCAAGAACGGCCATTTCACCATGATCGGCCTGGAGCGGGAGGGCAAACCCCTGATGCGCGCCTACAGCATGGCCAGCGCCAATTACGAGGACGAGCTGGAGTTCTTCAGTATCAAGGTGTCCGACGGCCCCCTCACGTCGAAACTGCAAAGTATCAAGGTGGGTGACGAATTGCTGGTCAATAGCAAGGCCACCGGCACTCTGATACAGGACAGCCTGCTACCGGGCAAGAACCTGTACCTGATAGCCACCGGCACGGGCCTGGCCCCGTTCCTCAGTATCATCAGGGATCCGGAAATTTACGAGCAGTATGACAAGGTGATTCTGACCCACGGCTGTCGCTATACCGAGGAACTGGCCTATCGCGAGCTTATAACGGAGCATTTGCCACAGCACGAGTACCTGGGCCAGGACGTCCGCGACAAACTCATCTACTACCCCACGGTGACGCGGGAGAAGTTCGATAACACCGGCCGCCTCACGGACCTGCTGCGTATTGGCAAGCTAACGACGGATATCGGCTTGCCCGCAATTGATCCCGAGACTGATCGCTTTATGATTTGTGGCAGTCCCGGTATGTTGAAGGAGCTAGCCGCGTTGCTGGACAGCCGTGGCTTTCGGGAAGCGCGCCGTGGGCAGGCTGCGCATTATGTGGTCGAGCGGGCGTTTGTGGAGACGTAATTATAATTGTCGTTGCTGGCGCCACCCGACAAGATTCCCGCTCTGTAGCAGCCCTCTGTTACCACGCGCATCTGAGGGCGGCCGGCCTGCCCTGATATCAGAGTTTTCGTAGCCCGTCGCGGGCAGAGGATGCTGCTACAGATAAATGTCTATTGTTTACTCTCACTCTCACAGCTCGCCGCTTTGCGCCTGCGCTTGGGCCAGTTTCAGTTCCTTGTATACCTTCACGCCTTTTTTGCGCTGCAGCTTGAGTACCTCGATGTCCTGTTTGATCTTGCGGCGCTCGTGCTCATCGTCAACCTGATCCAGGCTGGCGTGTAGCGCCTTCTGGCTCTTCTTTAACTGCTGCAATACCTTGCGCAATTTTTTGATGTGCTTCTTGTCCGCATCGTCTTCGATTGCAAGTAGCGCGCCCAGCTTTTCAAACAGCTTGTCGTTTGTCATATCAATTCCTTGCTGATGCCTCTGTGGCCTCGTCCCTATCAACCTCATCGGCGATAGTGTCGATTTCATGGGGTTCCAGTGCCAATTCATCATGTACCAGGTCGTCATGGGTCAGGGCGGCTTTGTGTAGTTCTTCATACATAGCAAGCAGCTTCTGAACCACTTCCTTGACATAGCTACCATCATTGATCAGGGAGGTGGCGGCCTGTGAGGAAATGAGGCCTCCGCGAATCAGTCTGTCGACGGCGCGGGCCGCCTGCTTTTCCGCATCGACAGAAGCGACCCTGATCTGATCCAGTGACAGTAGTGTTACAACGGCATCGTCGCCATCGCGCAAAGCGGCCAGTTCGCGCAGCACCTCGCCGATGCGCGCGCGAAAACGGTTGTACTCGCGCCGGATATCCGGGTTGCTGCTGAGCATGCTCGGCAGCAGGTTTTTGCGCAGGTGTTTAACCGCTTTTATCGCCGCGACCACATCCATATTGGCGCGCCTCAGGGCGTTGTAGGCTTCTGCGAACTCGCGCGGCGCCTCGGCCTGGGCGCGGCTCAAAAATTCGATATTGGCGCTGTAGATGTCTTTGATATTGCGTGCGTATTGATCATCCAGGTCCAGTGCGATTATTTTGCCGGGAGATTCCACCAGATGCCACAGATCCTCATCGCTGGTGATGCTGGCCCGGCGCAGGCTGATACCGTGTGCGATTACGGTAAAGGCGTTGCGGAACAGGTGCTGGGTTTCCTTGGTGACAGCGGTCATGGCGACATCGGGGAGGGCAAGAGAGGCCTCGCTGAGGTAGCGCGGTCCGTCTCGATCGATTTTACCTTCACGCAGTCGGCGCTCCAGCCATGTCACCATGGTATTTATAAACGGCAGCATCAGCAGTACGCCCAGTAGGTTGAACAGGGTATGGAACACGGCGAGCTTCAAGGTGTGGTCGGTCTCGGCAATGCCTACCCACGAGCTGATAACATCGACGACACTTAGCAACGGTTGTATAAAAAGCAACGCTACCATGGCTGTCACCAGGTTGAATACCAGGTGTGCCGCGGCCAGGCGCTTGCCACTGATATTGGCGCTGAGCGAGCCCAGTATGGCGGTGATCGTGGTGCCGACATTGGCGCCAATGGCCAGCGCCAGGGCGTTCTCATAGGTGATTTGCCCCACCGCCAGGGCGGTGATGATGAGCGTCAGGGTGGCGTGGCTGGACTGCATGATCACCGTGGCCACAATACCGATCAGGGTGAATACCAGCAGCCCGGCGATACCTGTCATGGCGTACTGGGTCAGGTCGATGTGCTGGGAGTAGGCGGCAAAGCCCTCCTTCATATAGTGAATGCCCAGAAACAAAAACCCGATACCCACCAGTATCCAGCCCAGTCCCTTGATCCTCTGCGACGACTGCATCAGGAACACCACGCCGAACACCAGAATCGGCAATGCATAAGCTGAAAGATTCACCTTCAGGCCGAAACCAGCGACAATCCACGCCCCGGTGGTGGTGCCCAGGTTGGCGCCGAAAATAATGCCGATGCCCTCGGCCAGGCCAATTAACTGGGCGCTCAGGAAAGAGATGGTGATCACTGATACCAGTGAGGAAGACTGCATCAGGGTGGTGCTGACCACGCCGAAGGTCAGGCTTTTCCACAGGCGATTTGTACTCCGGGTGAGCGCCCGTTGCAGAGTGCCGCCGCTGTAGGCTTTGAAACCCTGTTCCATGCACAACATGCCGAACAGGAACAGTGCAACACCGGCCGCGATATCCTTGAAATTGCTGCTCACCCAGAACCCGTAGGACAGCACCAGGAAAATTGAAGGGAGCAGGATGCGGCCAAGCATGGGCTGGGGTAGATCTCCTATGAGCTGTGGCGTTTACAGTATTATAATCGGCGCCTGCGCATTATAATCGGTGCCCGCGGCATAATAATCGGTGCCCGCGGCATTATAGCCAGCGCCTGCGGCATTATAGCCAAAGTGCAGGCAGTTTTCTTGATCCACGACATTTATCCCTGGCCAACCCTCGGGTTTACTTACGGTCGGGCATTACAGCTATGTTGATAGAATAATATGACGGGGCTTTTACGCAATGGACATAAATGATATTTCTCAGATAGAGCGGGCTGCGGGTTTTGGCCGTTCCGAGCTTTTTCGCCTGGGGGTGGCACTGCTCTTTATCATTGCCATCATGTTGTATTCCGTTGGCTCCCTCGCTGATGTGCCCGGAAGCGTCATGTTGATCGTGGCCGCGATGATTGGCGGCTATATGGCGGTGAACATCGGCGCCAATGACGTCGCCAACAACGTGGGACCGGCGGTCGGCTCTCGGGCACTGACACTTACCGGGGCTATTCTTATTGCCGCGGTCTTCGAGGCTGCCGGGGCCCTGATAGCCGGCGGCGAGGTGGTGGGTACGATAAAGAAAGGCATCATTGACCCCGCGCTGATTGCCGATACGGATACATTCATCTGGGTGATGATGGGAGCGCTGCTGGCTGCGGCGGTGTGGCTCAATATCGCCACGGCCATGGGTGCGCCTGTATCAACCACCCATTCCATCGTGGGCGGTGTGCTGGGCGCCGGCATAGCAGCCGGCGGTATGGAGATCGCCAACTGGGGGAAGATGTCCCAGATAGCCGCCAGCTGGGTTATCTCGCCGGTGCTGGGTGGCCTGATCGCAGCGGCATTTCTCTACCTCATAAAGCGCACCATTACTTATAAAACTGACATGTCCGGCGCCGCCGCGCGCATGGTGCCATTATTGGTGGCCTTGATGGTCTGGGTATTCGGGGCTTATTTGCTGCTGAAGGGCTTCAAGAAGATCTGGCCGGTGGATCTCGCTACAGCGGCCGTGAGCAGTTTGGCCCTGGCTGTGGTTGTTTACATTGTGGTACGACCGCTGGTCAAAAAGGCCGCCGGCCGGCTCCCCAGTGGCAAAGCCAGTGTTAACAGCTTGTTTACGCTGCCGTTAATCGGTGCGGCCGCGCTGTTGAGTTTTGCTCATGGGGCCAATGATGTGGCCAACGCGGTGGGGCCACTGGCCGCAATCAACGAGGCCATTTTGTACGGCGCTGTCACTACCACAGCCGCCATCCCGCTCTGGGTAATGATGGTGGGAGCGATAGGAATCGCCCTGGGCCTGGCGCTCTACGGCCCCAAACTGATTCGCACGGTGGGCTCCGAGATAACAGAATTGGACCAATCCCGCGCCTATTGTGTCGCCATGGCGGCAGCCATTACGGTGATTGTCGCCACCCAGTTCGGCTTGCCTGTGTCCTCTACCCATATTGCTGTTGGCGCTGTATTTGGTGTCGGATTTTTACGCGAATACCTCAAGGCGAGCCACGCCAAACGCATCGATGAGATCAAGTCCCATCACCATGGGGTCGATGAAGGGGTTGTTGAAACCTACCTGAGCCGGTTTGAGGCGGCCAGTGTTTTTGACAAGGGGATAATGCTACAGGAGCTCAAAAAGAAGGCCGCGGAAAGTGGTTTAAGCAAGAAAGAGCGTAAGAACCTGAAGCGCATTTATCACACCGAACTGGTCAAACGCGCGGCCCTGCTGAAAATTATCGCGGCCTGGGTGCTTACTGTGCCTGCTCGGCCGCCTTGTCTGCCCTGTTTTTCTTCACTATCCGCGGTTTTATGCTGGATTAAGCGGGCGCAACTATTTTCCACCCGGATCGACCCAGTCCGGCACTCTCTCTGGCCCGGGCCGCCGGCAGTCTCTATGTAGGCCCTAGCGCGGAACGGTCACCGGCACTCGCAGTCGCGTTTCCAGGATGGTGCCGGCCGGTACGTTAATGCTCGACCCGCTGGTAAGAATTGAGGCGCCCAGGCCCACCGCGGCGCCGGTCCTGGCGCTCAGACCTGTTGCCGCCGATCAGGGCGCCGAGCGCCGCAGCCCGGGCGGTACGGCCCGCGGTCTTTCTGGCCTCGTTGCCGGTTTTGGCCTGCATGCCCTCGGTGGCAATCTCGAATAACTGGTCGTTAATCATGAGATCGGTGAACTCGATGCTCATCGAGGATGAACCCACTGCGCGCCCGCCCTGGCTGGCCTGGGTAATGCGCCCGTGTACGAAGGCTCCCCGGGGTACGGCGGTAATGCCGTCGATGACGATGGCGCTCTCCAGTTGCGCCCGGAAGCGGTGACCGGCCTGCTGTCGCCTGGAGTCGATGGTGTCAGAGGTGCGCAGCACCAGGCGGGTACCGGCGGGTATGGTCACTGTGGTCGGGGCCGGAGGCGGCGCGGGTTTTGCAGCCTGGGCCGGCGCCGCGGTTGGGGCAGGTGCTGGGGGCGGTGCCGCGGCAGCTCTGGTGGCGACACCGTCGCTGAGGAAAATACCGACCACTTCAGCCTCCGGGAAAGCCTCGATGCCGTCGCCGGTGTTAAACATCACAATGCCGTTGCTGCTGCCCACGAAATCACCCTCCAGCAGGGAGCCATCGGCCAGTTCCAGGGTGTCCGCGAATACAGTGCCAATGGCAAATGCCGACAGGGCAGTCAGTGCGGTTAACAGATTTTTCATGGTGAGGTCCTCAGGTGGGGTGCGAGATTAAGGGAGCTACTATAGTTTTTCTGGTGGGTAGATGACAAGTGTTGCTTCGGCCTGCGTCGCTTGAGTCGCCGCTGCACGGTGCGGGTGAAGCCACTTTCACATTCCGTAAATGCCACTCGTCTATACTTCCACAGTCCGCTATGCGCAAAATAGAGTAGTATTTGCCGACCGCGATAAAACTTGATAAATGTGCCCGCTGTGGCAGCCACACAGAACCGGAATTGGAGATCGCTATGAACAAAGAGACAAACAACAGACGCTCAACACTTTTACACACATTGGGGTTGTTGCTGTCGGCGGTGTTGCTGTCGGTGATCCCCGGGGTCTCTGCCGAGGAAGCTGCCCCCACGCAGGATCTCACTTTCGATAACCTGGTGCCCGTCAAGGATTCGAAAATGGAGCTGGCCTTTATCGACCCCGATGCCGACTTCAGTGTATTCAAACGTGTCGCTATCCTCGAACCCACGGTATCGTTCCGCAGTAACTGGCAGCGTGACCAGAACCGCAGCCGCTCGCGCAACATCAGTGCCCGGGATATGGACAGGATAAGGGCGGATGTGACCACCCTGTTTGAACGGGTGTTTACCGAGAAGCTGGAAGCAGCGGGCTACCAGGTAGTGGATGTGCTTGGTGATGACGTGTTGGTGCTGCGCGCGGCGATCATCGACCTGGATGTCACCGCCCCTGACACGCGCACGGCCGGACGTTCACATACGATCTCAGCCTCCACCGGAGCCGCGACACTGTACATAGAGCTGTTCGACGCAGTGAGTGGCGATATTATCGGGCGCGCCGCCGACCGGCAGGTTGCTCGCAACGCCGGTGGCAGAATGACCTGGGCCAACAGCGTCACCAATAGCGCCGAGGCCCGCCGCATGGTCGGGCGCTGGGCCGACAGGTTGGTGGAGTTTCTGCAAAGTCACTACAAGTAAGCATCGCTTCGACATAATGGGTTGATACCATGGTTCTTTTCAATTACCGCTCGTCTCTGGTGTTATTCTGCGCCCTGTTATTTAGCGCTTGCAGCAGCACGGCCACTACACCCACCGCCGCCACGGACTTTAACCCGGGCTTCGATTTTTCCCGGGTCAAGAACATTGCCATACAAGCTATCGATCGCACCGTATTGTCAACGATCATGGTGTCGGATATCCAGGTGGCTAGCATCAAGCGGGCCATCACAGATGAGCTGACACATCGTGGTTATAAAATTGTGTCCAGCAATGCGGATGCGGATATGTTTCTGAGCTGGCACCTGGTGACAAAGGAGCGGATCGATGTGAGGGGTTATGACACATCGTCCCGCTACCATTGCTGGAACTGTCGCGCCGGTGCCGGTGGTGCTGATGTGGGCGCTAATTATGTCACCCAGGGCACCTTTATCGTCGACATGGTCGACCCTGTCGGGCTGCAGTCCGTGTGGCGGTCAACTTTTGAATCGCACATAAGTGGCCGGCCGGATGCCGCCGAGGCCGAGGCCAACAGGCGCGCGGCCGCCAGCGCCGTTTTTGCCAGGTTTCCGCCCGGCTAATGAGGCTTGAACGGTGCCAAACGCCGGCCGGCGAGCCGCCCGGGTCTATTTCCATCAGCGCGCCAATGAAGTAAGATGCGCGCCCTCGCCCCGTTCCGGTATTGTCCTGCGAACGTGCGTAACTGCTGACCTGTGAGATTTCCCATTACATTTGACCAGCTCGGCCTGTGCGCGCCACTGCTGCGTGCAGTTGTTGAAAAGGTATTTAGCCAGCGATCACCGATACAAGCCGAGGCTATCCCGGCGGTTCTTAGCGGCCGCGATGTAATGGCCGCCGCGCAGACGGGCACCGGCAAAACAGCGGGCTTTACCCTGCCTATCCTGCAATTGTTGCACGCCGGCGGGTCGGTGCATCCACACCGCATTCGGGTGCTGGTGCTCACGCCTACCCGGGAGCTGGCGGCCCAGGTGGCCGAGAGCGTTACCACCTACGGCGCGCACCTGCCCTTCAAGGCGGCGGTGGTATTTGGCGGGGTAAAAATCAATCCGCAGATTGCAAAGTTGCGCAAGGGCGTTGATATTCTTGTGGCCACTCCGGGTCGTTTGCTGGATCTGCATCAACAGGGTGAGGTGAACTTCAGGGATCTGGAAATACTGGTGTTGGATGAAGCTGACCGCATGCTGGACATGGGCTTTATCCACGACATCCGCAGGATTATCAAGCTGTTGCCGGAAAAGCGCCAAAACCTGATGTTCTCCGCCACCTTTGCCAATGAAATCAGGTCCCTGACCAGCAAGATGCTGCACAACCCGATAGAAGTGGAAGTTTCTCCACCCAATGCCACCGCCGAATTGGTAGAACAGTGGGTTTACCCGGTGGATAAGAAAAGTAAATCCGCGTTGCTGCGGGAGTTGGTGGTCGGGAATAACTGGCGCCAGGTATTGGTATTCAGTCGCACCAAACACGGTGCCAATCGTCTGGCCCAGTACCTGGAAAAAGCCGGCGTCAATGCGGCGGCTATTCACGGTAATAAGAGTCAGGGCGCACGCACCAAAGCCCTGTCGGGCTTCAAGGCCGGCAAAATCCGGGTGTTGGTGGCTACGGACATCGCCGCCCGTGGCCTGGATATCGAGCAGCTGCCCCAGGTGGTGAATTTCGATCTGCCCAATGTGCCGGAGGATTATGTGCATCGCATCGGCAGGACCGGTCGGGCGGGTTCCAGCGGCAAAGCCTATTCCCTGGTCAGCGCCGATGAGATCAAGCAGCTCAACGGTATCGAGCAGGTCATCCAGCGACATCTGACGCGCGAGTATATCGACGGTTTCGAACCGGATCACGATGTGCCGCCAAGTGCGCCACTGCGCAAACCGCGCAAGCCCGGGCAGGGGTACCACCAGAAGAGGCACACAGGGTCACGCGCCGATGGTGGCAAACATACCTCCCGCGGGCGCGGCAGCGAAGGACACAACCGACCGCGGCGCGGGCGGCGCTCTTCTGGTAATAGTTAAGCGTATTGAATGCTGCCGATTGATCTGTCGCATGGGCCCCGTTGCACGGTGCTCGGAGCCTGCCCGGCTTTGTCGGGTGCTCGATAGACCAGGCAAACCGAAATACCCGCGGCTCTCGGTCGCCCATACTACCATTCGGTTGGAACCCCACTCCCTCATGGCGCTATGGGCGACCGAGAGACGCTACTTTAAAGCTGCCTACAGTAGCATTCAATAGGCTTGAGTATGGCACTGCGCAGCTGCGCGGTACGGATGGAGCCATTTGAGGGCATGGGGTTCTAACCGAGAGTGGCTCCATCCGTACAGTGCAGCGGGACTCACCCTAAAGGTCGGCTTGACTTGTAGTACAGCTCCTACAAAGATGGCTTCGTTATTTCTGTCGATTGTGGAGATCGTATATGCAACTCACTATCCTTATTACAGGTTGTTCCAGCGGTATTGGTGCCGCGCTGGCGAGTGAATTACACAAGCGCGGTCATCGTGTTTATGCCACTGCGCGCCGCTCGGAGACACTGGCTTCCCTGGCGGACAAGGGGCTGGATACCCTGCTACTGGACGTCAACAATGACACCGCTATCGCAGCGGTAATGGCCAGAATTAAGAGCGACGTCGGCCACCTTGATATGTTGATCAACAATGCCGGCTTCTCCCAGGTCGGTGCGGTGATCGATCTCGCGCGCGAAGATTTGCGCAAGCAATACGAAACCAATGTGATTGCGCCGGTGGCCATGACCCGGGCGGCCCTGCCACTGCTGCGCGCGGCTACAGCGGAGCGGGGCAAGGCCCTGGTTGTGAACGTGGGCAGTATTGTCGGCCTGTTTACCACACCGTTTGCGGGTGCCTACAGTTCCAGCAAGGCGGCCGTCCATTCCCTGTCGGACGGTCTGCGTAGGGAACTCGCACCGTTCGGTATTCGTGTGGTGATGATACAGCCGGGCGGGGTGCGTTCCGCCTTCGGCAGCCACGCGGAAGAGGCTGTCCGCCTGCCGCAGGATTCTGTTTACCGACCCGTGGAAGAATACATTCGTGCCCGGGCCCAGGCCGGACAGCAGGGTGCGACGCCAGTGGAGGAATTTGTCGTTCCGGTGGTTGATAAGCTGTTGCGGGACTCGCCTCCGGCCATCATCAGAGGTGGCAAGAACAGCCTCCGGCTGCCTTTGTTGAAGAAGCTACTGCCCCTGGAAGCCTTTGATCGCAAGCTCTCGAAGGTCTTCGGCCTGGATCGTTTCAAGCCGTAGTATTAAAAATGTGTGTCGATTGATCTGTAGCGTGAATACTGCTGTAGGTAGCTGCTTCCGCAGTGCAGTTTGGTGTATATGGTGGCGTCTCAATACTCCAGAACGCGGGTCTGCGCCGATTCTGGAAGAAGGAAACAAGTATTGCCACGCCGGACTACGGGCGGCCGAGGGGTTTTTCCTTTCAAGTGCATGGGGCAGGTAGACTTGACCAAAGCCATTGCTAATATCCTGCTGGTGGATGGCAAGAACCGCAGTGATTTGCTGTGGCAGTGGCTCATTTAAACTTTGTGGCAACAGAGTAACCCTATCCTTATCGCCCTTGCCCTGGCGAACCGCAAGTGTTTGCAAATTAAAGTCGATATCCTTTACCCGGAGATTAAGACATTCCTGCAAACGTAGCCCACTCCCGTAAAGCAGTTCTACCATGAGCTTCGGTGTGCCGTTCATCCGTGACAGAATCTGCTGAATCTCCGCATGCGTGAGAACTGACGGCAAGCGCCGTGTGGGTTTGGCATACGTGAAGACGAGTTCCTCTGCATCCCTCCCATAAAATTTAACATAGAGGTACATTAATGCATTAAGAGCAATGCGTTGTGTGGCCGGGGCCACCCCTGCCTGAACTGCCAAGTGGTTTAAAAATTCTTCAATTTCAGGCTTGCCCATACTTAATGGGCTGCGGTATCTATGAAAGAAGATGAAGCGCCTTATCCAGTGCAGGTAAGTCCGCTCAGTAGTGAGCGCATAGCCGCGAGCACGTAGATCTGTGCGCAAGCTGTCCATTAGCTTGGGTGAACCAGGAGGAATGGGTCGGGGATATCATCCATCATCAGATCTCACATCCTTGTAAGAAATAATACCTAGTTGATTTCACAACGGGGAATAAGTCAACCAAATGACCGATATCCATGAGAATTTTCCTCGCTTTGTCGGTCGAATGGCTCTACCCGGTTGATTCGAAACGGGTTTTTATGGCGCTATATCTAAAATTGAATTGATAAAACGATCCTCGGTGCCATACTCACTC
>PVMK01163895.1_pt1 | contig 15028 bp, 10 predicted proteins | sample 1853481 | NCBI WGS metagenome assembly PVMK01 (sample SAMN08533507, study PRJNA380276) | Marine sediment metagenome, whole genome shotgun sequencing project.
TCTTGGCTACCGGTGCAGATTCGTCCAGGTACTGCACCTCGACTCCGCAAGCTTCGGCCAGGGCAGCTGTTCCATTTTCAATTAACAGGACATCATGTCCGAATCTACGCCAGGCTTTGATCTGTCCTTCAGCCATTGCTTCACCATCCCGGAAAAATTCCGGGTAGGAATCGACCTCCATCATGCGCGCTGTAACCAGGAAATTATGCAGGTCAACCGGCACGCGGTCAGGCTGCTTGTGCTCAAGCGTTATTAATGTGCGTTCGATCGAATTCATAAATAGTATTTGTTGCAGATAAGAAGTGAACTGCAAAATGCAGTCTGGCAACTATTCATTTTAGCAGATTTCTGGGTATTTTTGTCAGATAAATCCACGACAATAATCCTAAAAATTATGGGGTAAAGATGGTTGAACGGGAGGATGTAAAATTTAGGCTCTCTGCTCGTAGTATATATAGACAACTGCCCGGCAATCTCGTTACCGGGCAGATGCGTTCACGTTTGTATTATTTTATTTAGGGTTTCGTAAATTAATCAGGGCTGCTGTTCCAATTCCACCTCGATGGTCAGCAGTTCACCATTCCGCAGTACAGTCAGCGTGACCTGCTCACCTGCGCCAACCTCCTGCAGGTAGGCAGCTAATTGCGGAATATCGCTGACATCGTTTCCATCCGCGCGGGTGATCACATCCCCACCGATGAGCACAGTCTCACCATTGATGGTCACTTCTTGATCGCTGCCGAGCAAACCTGCGCCTTGTGCTGGACTGTCGGGCTGGATCTGCAGGATCAACACGCCAGCCTGGTCTTCTGCCAGCTCCATCTCGCGGGCGATCTCTGGTGTGAGCGATATGCCGACGATTCCCAACCAGGCGCGCCCCTCACCAGATGCAGGTGGTACAGCAGGGATTATTGGGTGTGAAGCCTGGATATTTTGTTCAGGCCTGGCTTCGAGAGTGACATCGATCTCCACCTCACTGCCATCACGGATGACCAGCAGCGTCACTTCCTGGTCAACTATTGTATTTGCCGACAGGTAAGCGATCAGATCATCCATATCCTGTACAGCTTCATTATTGATGGCAACGATCACATCACCACCTACGCCCATGCTAACACCTTCAACGCTGGTTTCACTATCGCTGCCCTGCAGGCCTGCTTTATCCGCTGGCCCATCAGGAACGACCTCCGCGACCATTGCGCCGCGCTGTTCTTTATCCAGGTCCATAGCTTCTGCCAGGTCCGGGAAGAGCGAGATACCGGTGATGCCCAGGAATGGATGGGCGAAGCTGCCGTTTTCAATCAATTCCGGTACAACACGTTCAACGATCGAGGTTGGAATAACAAACCCAATCCCCGCGTTGGCACGTACAGGAGATTCGATAGCCGTGGTCACACCGATCAGCTCTCCGGAAGCATTCAACAACACACCACCGGAATTCCCGGGATTGATGGGTGCATCAGTCTGGATCACATTGGGGATGTTGTAGACAGGACCTGCGGTAAATCCATCGCTGGCGCGGATCGAACGACCCAGGGCACTGACGATACCAACCGTCATGGTGCCTTCAAGCCCAAATGGATTTCCGATAGCTATCGCAAGCTGCCCGACTTTCGTGCTTCCTGATTGAGCCAGCTGGATCGGTATAAGATCCTGCGCGGGTACATCTACTTTGATCACCGCCAGGTCGCTATCTGGATCGGTACCGATAACTTCCGCATTTACCACGCTTTCGTCTGCGAAGGTGACCTCAATCTCATCAGCCCCGGCGATCACGTGGTTGTTAGTGATTATGTTGCCTTGTTCATCCCACACAAATCCTGAACCAAGACTCGATCTGGGAGGCAGCTGTCCTTCCGGGATCTCTGGCATCTCCGGCAGTGGGGGCAGCTGACCGGGATCAGATAGGAACGGCAGCTCGCCACCAATCACGCGGATATTCACCACGGACGGGTTGACCTGCTCATAAATATTGGTTAACGTGTTTTCATAGGCAGCCAACAATCCGGGCTCAACAGGAATTTGGGCCCCCGGAGCAGCAGATTGATCCTGATCTGATTTTTTGTCGTCCAGGGCTCCATCGACAAGTTCACTGCTGGTTTCATTGACCGTAATTGCTTGCAATGCCGCTAAAGTCGAGCTGCAAGCAGAGGCAAATAACGCCATCACTACCAACAATACGGGTAAGACTAGTCTTTTCTTATGCATAGTTACCTCTTCTGTAAATTAATTCAATAAGCACCAATAAAGATAACCGCTCAGCACGCCAGGGTCTTTAAAGCAAGTTATTGATCAGCTTAAGGTGAGCTTAAGGAATATTTTTTGGGAAAACCAAAGGTTATATTTGCGAAATTCATGAAAGTCTCTATGGGATGTGATAAGGATTCAAAACGCTATACGCTAAGGGTTAAATATGCGGCAGCCAGACAGTGAACCGGGTTCCTTCAGCCTCGCCGCTATACAACTCGATTTCCCCCCCGTGCGCGTGCAGGATGTCTCTGGCGATGCTGAGACCCAGCCCCATCCCCTGTTTAATCTTTCTCCCCTGCTGACCCCTGTAGAAAGGTTCAAAAATTAATTCCGACTCCTCCACCGGGACACCTGGACCGTCATCTTTGAAACGAACCCAAATTTGCTGTTCGTTTGCACCTGCTGAGATCCACACGCTGCCACCAGCTGGTGTGTACTTGATAGCATTACTGGCAAGATTGCCAAACACCTGGGCCAGGCGAATTGGATCGCCTGAAATCGACGGGAGGCCGCCAGGGATATCTTCGATCCAGTGTAATTCCTTGTCGCTGGCTGCCTGCCCCCAGGGTACCAGCATGCTGGGCAGCCACTCGCTCATCCCAATTAATTCTTTTTGCAGCTCAAGGGTCCCGATCACTTCATCATGCAGGTGAGCAAGTTCATCCAACACATGCTGCATGCGATCTGCCTCTTCATCCATCCCCCTGGTTAATTCAACCAGCAATTGCGGATCCCGGTCTGCGCCGCGCAAGATAGATTGAATTCCTGAACGTATTGCCCCCAGGGGTCGCCCGAGTTCGTGCACCAGGTTGGCGAGCAGGTGGCGCCTGGCAGTTTCTAGACTCCTAAGACGTTCGACGAGCTGGTTTACCGACCTGGATAGATCGCGGATCTCCTGGGGACCGCCTTCCGGTAATGTCTCCTTGCGCTCACCCTGGACAAGGCCATTAACCGCCGCCGTTACCCGCCGGATTGGGTTGCCAATATTCAAACCCAGGATCGATCCCAGGGCGGTACCCACCACCAGGCCAAGAATCAATACCACGGTAATCAGGTTTCTCAGCCGTGACAAGAGGACAAAGATTGATTCACTCCGGTAGCTGACCCGCACTACACCGATCACTCCCTGGGAGGTCTTCACGGGTGAATAAACATCCACGAGGACATCATTCAAACGGAAGATCGAATAATTGGTGAGAACCACTTCTTCCCCGGCCCGGGCCTGGGCCAATCCTTCCGTTTCTACGAGTGTCCCCAACTGGTCCTTTGCCATTTCATCACTGGCAAATAGCAGCCTACCGTCGGCATCTGTAAACATGACCTGGATGGAAGGATCCAGACCGACACGATTGAGCATATTGCTGACGATGACCGGGTTGCCGAATAGCTGGAATTCTGCCCGGCTGATCTCCGCCAGGTAGCGGGCGTCCTGGGAGAGATTATCAGCCATGGATGGCAGGAAAAACTGAGTCTCCAGGACGTAGAACAAAGCGAAAGCAGCCAGAGGAATAATGACTAAAATCGGGAGAATATGGCTGAGGATAAGGCGGGTTCTGAGCGAGCGCATCATTGCAGTTCCCTGGGAAGGAATTTATAGCCCTTACCGCGCACGGTAACAATCCGCTGCGGTTTATCCGGTTTCTCTTCGGTTTTTTCTCTCAACCAGCGAATGTGAACGTAGACAACTTGTGGTTGCCCAATATACTCCGATCCCCAAACACGCGCCAGCAAATCATCAACTGCCAGGACCTTGTTCGGCTCGAGCACCAGCGCATTCAGCAGGTCAAATTCACGCGGCGCCAGGTCAACTATCTCCCCAGCCACCCTGACCACATGTGCACTGCGATCAATCTCAATATCTCCTGATTTCAGCAGCATTTTTTCACTCACTTGCGGGGACGGACTGGCAGAGCGCCTCAAAACTGCTTTTATCCGTGCCAAGAGCACGTCTACATCAAACGGCTTGGTTACATAATCATCAGCCCCCAGTTCCAGACCAACTACTTCATCCAGCTCACGCCTGCGTGCAGTCAGGAAAATGACCGGTAAACCAAATTCATCTTTGATGATGCGCACTGCATCCAAACCATCCATGCCGGGCAGACCGATGTCCAGCAAGACCAGGTCAAAAACGGAGGCCCGCAGAATATCAAGGGCGTCTTCAGCATTGACAGCGCTTTTCACCGCATAGCCTGCCTGCTCGAGGTTAAACGCCAGGCTGCGCCGCATCAGCTGGTCATCATCAACAATTAAAATTCTCTTCGCCATTATTCTTTGTGGGATTGTAACGCAAAATATCCCCTCACAAACCTTAAGGGGTATTGAGAGTTAGATCCCAGGCTGGTTTAAGAAGCAGCTTTTGATCGGTTCAAATTACACAGGTTTCCAACAAGATCGCTGTTGAAAACCCGCCTGGTTATTGATGAATTTTTGCGGTGAATATTATCGATTAGTGAGTTTTATTCAATCCGGGGGTAATTCATCGGGCTGTTGGGGGCTGAGCGAGGATACGTACGGGGTTTTCTGCTTGCGAATATTCCAAAGCGAAAGAATCATCTTTTCAATCTTTTCTCTGCCCTGAACGGATGATGACACCGGTGGATTTATGATTGAATCTACAACAAACGCTGGCCGGCTGCGAATTTTTTCCAAGGATTTATAAATCTGTTCGCCAAAAACCCCCATCAAGATCAACTGCATCCCCAGGACGAAGAAGATCGCACCGGCGAACATCAGCCATTCAGGTAATACAGTTTTAGCTACCTCACTGGCAATTATCAGACCTGCGGTGATCAGCACCCCAACAGCAGCAAGCATGAATCCAATCCACATACCGGTGCGGAAGCTCCTTGGTGAGAAGATGCCCTCAGTGTATTTTAATGAAATAGCCCGCTGCTTAAAGGTTATCTCCGGACCACCTTTTGGAGATGGATCTTGGCTGTACTCAACCAACTGCGGGTCGATGCCAATCCAGGCCAGGATTTCGATGATATCGCTGAAGGGGTCTGCAATTTGAGACAGAATGTAGATCACATCCTTATCCACCAACATGCTGCTTACATCCTGGAAATATATACGGTTCGGAAAAACCCTGCGCTTGAGAAGTGGGTCGCTAAATACAATCCCAGCCTCATCTCTCGAGAGTTTGGTCGGCTGCTCCCACTTTCCCAAAACTATTTTTGCACCGGATTCCCATTGCTGGATCAACTCGGCGAACACCCTGGATGGATCAAGATTACTTTGTGGGAAGAAAGCTGCGCAATCGCCAGAGGCGTACGTGATGCCGGCCAAGAAAGCGGCAGTGACCCCGAAATCACGGGTCAGGATAACCAGCCTGAAGCGCTTATCATCCTTCGAGAGAATCTTTAACCTGGAAATGGATTCCTGATGGGACCCATCATCCACAAAGATAAACTCAAGATCATAGTCCTGGCTCTCTGCAGCGATTTTCTCCAGCTGCTTGCACTGCAGAACCAGCCTGTTAACGCGGTTTGCTACCGGAACAATAAATGATATCAGTGCCATCACCCATCTCCACCCCGAAGATTTCCCTAATGGTTTGTCAACTTCTATATAGTATCCTTGTTCGCCAATATCTATCCGTACTGCTGGTTACTATTCGCCTTCACCCAGCTGCAGCTTGATCAGTTCACAAATGCGCTCAACCTCCCAGGGACTGAGCTCTGGATAACATGGCAGGGATAATACCTCCCCGCAAGCTTTTTCAGATTCTGGAAGTATCTGTTGTTGATGACCATCATGCGCATGCGCGGTGTACTCATAATCAGGTGTAGGATAATGAACCGTGCTGCCTACCCCGCTTTGCTGCAGGTATTTTCGCAGATCGTCTCGCTGTTCAGTCCGAATTACATAATGCTGGAATATTGAACCATTAACCTGGTTGATGCAGCTTAATTCTGCGCACAGATCGCCAAGATTGATCGCATAAGTTTGGGCGATCATGCGCCTGTTCAAATTCATTTCTTCAAGTAAAGGCAGTTTGACCCTGAGTACTGCGGCTTGAATCTCATCAATGAAGCGCGATCTGCTCCAGGCAAGCTGGGCGTCATGGGGTAGATCATCACCATTGAGGCGTATTCTGCGGGCATTTTGGGCAGTTTCTTCGTCGGGAGTGACGATAGCCCCGGCTTTTCCCAAAGCACCCATAGTCTTCGCTGGCGCGAAACAGAAACTTCCCAATTGGCCAAACGTGCCAACATATTTCCCGTTCAACATGGCACCATTTGCCTGGAAGCAGTCCTCAACCAGCAGTAAATTATTGTTTTCCGCAATGGCTGCCAGGGAATCGATATCCGCCACCCTGCCATAAATGTGGGTGACAATCACCGCCCGGGTCTGATCGGTGATCGCATCGAGCAAACCATCCGGCGACATGGTTAAAGTGAGCGGATCGATTTCAGCAAACTGTGGAGTGGCACCGATGCCCCTGATGGCGGTGGTGCTGTGCATTCCAGCATTCGCCACGGTCACCACCCCATCACCGGGTCCAAGGCCGAGCGCGGCCAACCCTATCTCGAGAGCCTGGATCCCGCTGGATGCAGATATGCAGTGGGGACTGCCATAGTAATCTGCAAACTCGCTTTCGAAGGCATCCGCTTCAGCCCCGGAGGCGTAAATCCCGCTGCTGAGCACCCGGTCGATCGCCAGTTTAAATTCGTACTTGTATTTCGTGTACTGGCGCGTCAAATCTATGAATGGGATGGTTTCAAATTCTGTCTTTTTAGATTCAGTATCCTGCATATCTCCAGCCACCAAAATTATCGTTAGGATGTTGTTCTGAACTGTCGCTCACCAGGAGAACAGCAGGATTATAAGTCCTTTTTCACATTTTGTTCCGATTAATCTTTGGACTGTGTTCATTAACCCTCAAGTAAACTGGTTGATGCTTAGATTGCTGGTCGAAAATCTGTCTCAACTGTGAGGATAAGATCAAAAGCCCCAGAAATCCTGCCCCTAATAAGACGAAAATTGAGCTGTGCAAATTACCTCCAAATTAGCCCTTAAGTACTAACCGATTACTAACCGGTCACCAAGATAAACGCCCAATTTCACGGCTTGTTACACCAGAATATTACCAATTCATTACCTTATACGCTAATTTGAAGAGGCATCAAGGACAATTTTTACCAAAACAAACCGTAGTTTGATTGCTATACGCAAAGGAGGGGTTCACCCCATCCAGATTTTTATTGCTAAGCCTCGTTCGGAAATATTTTTGATCTCTAATCAAAAATGTTCTAAAATTAGAGGGTAACTTTACCCCATCTATACTGGAGAATAACATGATAAGTTATCGAGAAGAATTGTGGTTCGATGTCCCCGGACGGCGTGCCTTCATCAATATCACCCCACAAGTTGAATCCGGCTTGCGCGCCAGCGGGATCAAGGAAGGCTTAGCCCTGGTCAATGCCATGCACATCACGGCCTCGGTCTTCATCAACGATGATGAAGGCGGTTTGCACCAGGATTATGAGCGCTGGCTTGAAAAACTGGCACCCCACGAACCTGTTTCCGGCTACCTGCATAACCGCACCGGGGAGGACAATGCAGACGCCCATATGAAACGCCAGGTCATGGGCCGTGAAGTCGTGGTCGCTGTGACCAACGGCAGGCTGGACTTTGGCCCCTGGGAGCAAATTTTCTATGGTGAATTCGATGGAGGCCGCCGCAAGAGAGTACTCCTGAAAATCATCGGGGAGTAGCGCTGAGCCCCCAGGAAAACTCCTTGCAGGTTGATATAATACATCCACCAATACTTAACAATCTAAGGGAGTACACCAAATGGTAATGACACCAGAAGATCGCATGTCTGAACTCACCCAGCGTTTCAGCCAGCTGGAACCAGAATTAGATGCCTCACCTGAGAAGGAGGCACTATCCATCCTGCACGCCATGATCCAGGAAGTAAGGCGCGACCTGCTCAAGGGTTCTGAGAGCAGCGCTCAAGGTACCAGCCGTGCTTTTGAGAAAGTTGCCAACCTTTACAAATCCGCCCCCGGTATGGAAGGTCCAGCTGAAAATCCCGGATTAGCAGTTGGGAGCCAGGCACCCGATTTCAGCCTTCAGGATGCCAACGCCAATGAGATTTCGCTCTCAGATTTTCGCGGCAAAAATGTGGTTCTGGTTTTCTACCCGCTGGACTGGAGCCCGGCCTGCAGCGACCAATTGAGCCTGTACCAGAGCGAGCTGGCAGAGTTTGCCAAGCAGGATGCTGAAGTAATCGGCATTTCTGTTGACAGCCTGTACAGCCACGGCGCTTGGGCCGCTGTGCGGGATATCACCTTCCCCCTGCTGGCTGACTTTAATCCACATGGAGAAGTATCCAGGTTGTACAAGGTTATGCGCCCATCGAATGGTTTTTCAGAGCGCGCGCTCTATATAATCGATCGAGAGGGAATTATTCGCTACAGCCACGTCTCACCCCTGATCCACCATATCCCGGATATTTACGAGCTGTTCGAGCAGCTGGAAAGCATCAACGAGAACTAATCTCTGATATTAGGATGGTCAATGGAGAACGTCCCCGAAGATAAGCCTCAGGAAGAAGAGTCATCACAAGCGGTGATTGTTTATGGAACCCGCTGGTGTGCTGCCACCCAGTACGTGCGCCGCTACCTTGACCGCAAGGATGTCGACCACTCTTTCCGGGACATCGATCGCGACCAGGAAGCAGCAGACCAGGTGCGCTGGTGGACTGGCGGCTATTTGAGCCACCCCACGGTAAAAATCAGCGGCGATATTCTCGTTGAGCCCCTGTCCAACGAGATCCAATCGGCGCTTGAGAAGAACAATTTGGTCTGACCATTTATAAAGGTCGATCAGCAATCAAAACAGAACTCGTGACAGTTTAATTTAGAATCGTAACAATTTCTGGTTTGATACAACAAAACAATGGAGGTCAGATATTAATGAAAGCGCTGCTCGAGAAACTCGGCATCCAGGAAGTAAATCCCGGCGCCTGCACTGGTCCGGGGGCCTGGATCGAAGATCCAGATGGCAAACCACTGATCTCTTATAACCCTACCACGGGTGAACCGCTGGCAACCGTCATCCAGGCCACATCCGACACCAGCCAGCAGGTCATCTCCCGCGCCCAGAGTGCGTTCCAAACCTGGCGGGGAGTTCCGGCACCCAAACGGGGCGAAGTCATCCGCGACCTGGGCAACGCCCTGCGGGAGGTCAAAGAACCCCTGGGCGAACTGGTCTCCCTGGAAATGGGGAAAATCCTCGCCGAAGGGATCGGCGAGGTTCAGGAGATGATCGATATCTGCGACTTCGCGGTCGGGTTGTCCCGCCAGCTCTACGGGCTCAGCATGCATTCCGAGCGACCTGGACACCGCATGTACGAACAATGGCACCCGCTGGGAGTGGTCGGGGTGATCACGGCCTTTAATTTCCCGGTCGCGGTCTGGTCGTGGAATACGGCCATTGCCTTAGTGTGTGGTGACCCGGTGCTGTGGAAACCTTCATCGTCAGTTCCCCTGTGTGCGATTGCAGTCCAGCATATCACCAACAGCATCATGGCAGACCATGGGCTGGAAGGCATCTTCAACCTGGTGATCGGCAGCGGGCGTGAGGTAGGAGATACCCTGTTGAACGATCCCCGCCTGCCGTTGATCTCATTCACCGGATCGACAGCAGTCGGGGGGCATGTTTCGAAAACGGTTGCCGGTCGTTTTGGACGATCGATACTTGAACTGGGCGGTAATAATGCCATCCTGGTGGCAGAAGATGCAGATATTGACCTAGCGCTGCGCGCAGTATTATTTGGTGCGGTCGGTACAGCGGGCCAGCGCTGCACCTCTACCCGGCGCATCATCGTACAAGATGACATAGTGGAAGATTTTTCCCAGCAGCTGGTGGCAGCCTACGAACAGGTGCGGCTTGGCGATCCTCTGGAAGATAGCACGCTGATGGGACCTTTGGTTAATGGTTCAGCTGTAGAAGACATGTTCGATGCCCTGGAGCAGGCCAAGGGTGAAGGTGGACAAATCCTGACCGGCGGTAAAATGCGACCCGACCTGGGTCCGAATTTTGTCGAACCAACCATCATCAAGATGCCCACCCAATCACCGATCGTGGAGAAAGAGACTTTCGCACCGATCCTGTATATGATGAATTACCAGGACCTGGAGGGAGCCATCCAGATGCACAATGCAGTCCCACAGGGACTTTCCAGCGCGATATTCACCAACAATCTGCGTACAGCTGAAGAATTTCTATCCGTGAATGGTTCGGACTGCGGCATAGCCAATGTCAATATCGGCACCTCGGGAGCGGAAATAGGGGGCGCTTTCGGAGGTGAGAAGGAGACGGGGGGCGGGCGCGAATCTGGTTCGGATGCCTGGAAAGCTTACATGCGCCGGCAGACCAATACGATCAACTTCTCACCTGACCTGCCACTGGCCCAGGGAATAGAATTTGGCTGATTGAGACGCTTAACCTGCAAAGCTACCAAAATTAATAGGTAGGTTGACTTCCCACCGGAAGCAGCTATGATTTTGCAGGGCCCAAAGAGGTGGCTTGTTCTTTAGCTGCAAATTCATCGTGACACCATCTCTTTGATAAACATATTGAAAATAGCCCTGGAATTTGATATTATATTATTTCGAATATAGTTTATCCAATTTGGTTCATCTCAGGTTGTAGATTGATCAACACTGTAATCAACGATCGATACCGCATAGACAGTGAATTAGGCACAGGTGGATTGGGCACCGTCTACCGGGCATATGACACCCTGCTCGAACGCCATGTAGCCATAAAAATATTCAACAAACCAACAAATAGGGCTGAACAACACACTCGCTTATTGCGTGAAGCCCAAATCGTTTCCCGACTGCACCATCCCCATATTGTCACAATTTACGATGCAGGTCAGAATAAGGTTCATCCTTATATTGTTATGGAATTAATTTCTGGCCCGACCCTGAGGGAGCTGCCCCAAAAAACTATTGAATCCTCCCTAACGCTGATCAGCCAGATCTGTTCCGCTCTTGATCACGCACACCAGGCAGGGGTGATCCATCGCGATCTCAAACCCGAGAATGTGCTCATGGAGAATGGGGAAAATGCGAAATTGGTTGATTTTGGATTGGCGCGTAAAGCAGATATAAAAAGTGTTGAATCAGACTTGCTTGCCGGAACGCTCGCCTACATATCACCTGAACAAATCTCAGGAGACAAGATTGACGCGCGAGCCGACTTATATTCTCTGGGGATCATTTTCTATGAACAAATCACCGGCGAACTCCCCTTCCAGAGCGATGAAATCTTGCCGCTGCTTCAAAAACACCTGGCTGAACCCCCGGCCGCACCGAAAGAGAAAATCCCGGACCTGCCTTCAGATATTAATGATCTAATCCTGAGATTGCTGAGCAAAAACCCAAAAGATCGTCCCGATTCAGCCTGGGAGGTATACCGTTCTGTCGAAAGTCTGAATAACATTGAAAGCAATTACCTGATCAGCCTGCATGCAGACAAACAGCCTGCAGTGCAAAAGTATAATCTCCCCACACCACCGACTTCTTTTATTGGCCGCTTGAGAGAGCTGGATGAGCTAAACGATCTCCTGGCCCGGCCAGATACTCGGATGTTGACCATTGTAGGTGCAGGTGGCATGGGTAAAACACGTTTATCTCTCGAGGTTGGGCGCGCGGCATTAGCAAATTTCGCAGATGGGGTTTATTTTATTCCCCTGGCTGCTGTCACCGATATCGATCAAATCCCAGCCGAAATCGCTGAAAGCGTGGGTACAGGCTTCATACAGGGGAGTGAACCACGCCAACATCTCCTGGATTTTCTCCAAAATAAAGAGCTGCTCCTGGTAATGGATAACTACGAACATCTGTTGGATGGCGTTGAATTCATTTCAGAAATTTTGCGGGGGACAAGCAACGTCAAAGTTCTGGCAACCTCACGCCAGAAACTGGGACTGAGCTCGGAACAAATCTATCGACTTGAAGGTCTTGAGGCCTCAGGCCAACGTGGGGATGACAGCACCCGGCTGTTTGAGGAACGCGCCAGACTGGTGTCTGCCACGTTTGAGATTACCGAGGACAATTTCCCCGCTGTTCACCAGGTTGGACAGTATGTCGGAGGTATGCCTCTGGGGATCGAGCTGGCTGCTTCGTGGATTGAGTTTTTGTCCCCTGAAGAAATTGCGGCCGAGATGCAAGAAAGCCTGGATTTCTTTGATATCGAGCTGCAAGACCTGCCCGACCGGCACCGCAACATGCGAGCAGTAATCGACCAGACCTGGAATTTGCTTTCTGCTGAAGAACGAAATGGGTTCAAAAAATCCGCTGTTTTCCGAGGACGTTTCAACCGGGAGGCTTTTAATGAAGTTATTGACATTGATGCAAAACTCCAGCGCTCACTGCTCAATAAGTCGGTGATCCAGCGTGATCGAGACGGCTATTATCAGATTCATGAATTGATGCGCCAATATGCACAAGAGAAGCTGGCTGAGGATGCTGAGCAAAACCAGCGGATCCGGGATCGCCACGCTGACTATTTCTGCGGTTTGGTTGAGCAATATGGGCAGCGGGTCTTGGCTGGCGAACACCATCTAATCGCGCCATTATATGAGAATATTCGCGAGGCATTGGAATGGTCAATAACCCGAAAAAAACTGGCAAATTTGAGGATTTCTGTACCGGGATTATTATTCTACTTTTCCCATCGCGGCATAATCTATGACGGCGTTAGATTAATTGAGAAGTTTATCAACAATATTGAACCATATGCCCAATCCGGGGAAGAAAGCGGATTGGTTTTAGCCCAAAACCTGATGGTTCTGGCTTATCTTTATCGCCGGGGGTATGTATCAAGACTAGAAGAAACAGAACAACTAATCAATCGCTGCCTGGATTTACTCCAAGCCAGCAGCAATTACCCGAGAGAGCAAGCTTTTATCTACGTTTTTATTCTCTGGCTTAATACGAGCTCCCCAATCGAAGAAAACCGCCGCTATTTCGAGATGGCATTGGATACTTATCAAGAGTTGGGTGACGAGTGGGGGGTAGCCTTGGCCCATGACCAATGGGCATGGGCTCTGACCAACTCAGGAGATGCCATATCAGGCGAACCTCACCATAGAGCTGCGCTGAAAATTTATCAGCAATTAATGGATGGACGCGGGACTGCTGCCTGCCTGGCAGGTATTGGATACGCTTTTTGGACGCGACACGAATACGATAAGGCACTCCACTTAATTAATGAAGGCTTAAACATAATTGAAAGCCTAGATTTATATAATGACATCTTGATTTATTACACCTCAATTTTCGATCTTACCCTGATCATGGGAGACTACCATGACGCATATGATTTAGCTAATAAAGGATATTCATTATTCCAGGAAAATGGGGGGCGACTTGGGCTTGTGAATATGTTGGTGGGCATGATTAAAGCCTCCATCGAGCTAGATGAATATTCCGAAGCTCTAGCCCGAATAGACGAACTGAAAAATGTTTACGCGGAGGGCTTCGCAGACAATCCCAGGATTAAAGGATTCATGATGAGGACGTCCGGACACGTAGATCTTGGATTAAACCACCCAAAAAATGCACAGAAAAATTATCGCTCAGCACTTAAAAATACCCATCAAGCCTCGTTAGCTTTTCAAATATCACCGGATGATGACATCGTGACAAGATACGATATCGTGATTTGGATCGCACGCTGGTTAAAAAATTCCGCCCGTTTTGCATATGCCGCTGAAATCGCATACTTCGTCAGCATGTACGAGAATTTTCCGCGCACGTTTTACAGCATCATCAGGGATTACCAGCACCTGCTCACCGAGCTGGAAAACCACCTCTCCGCAGAAGAATTATCTGCTGCTCAAGGTCGTGCAGAAAATCGGGAATTGGAGAGCACTCTTGAGGAACTGCTCGACCTCCTAAGCGAGTGAGTCGAAGAGCATTAAAACATTTGTCTTCTCATCTTTCCTTTCAGCTTTATCGTCAAACTATTCAAGGCTGATGGGTGGAATTTCGAAGCAGTTTTCATTCCTCAGGCAAAATCAATCCTTAAATTCTTAAAAAAAATACCCCCGCGAATTTGGCGGGGGTATTTTCAGAAGAGATGATTGTCAGCTGTCCAGATCAATATGATCGCCGACGGTATTTAGCGCTCTTATTCAATCATCTTGCTGATTCTTCTTATTCGGCTTATCCTTATTTTTTGCCTCTTCAGATTTCTCCTTCCCGGGAGGTACTTTTTTATCAGATACTTCCTCGCCGAGCAGGTCTATTTCAGCATGCTTCAATTCTTGCTTGATTTGGCCCCAACCTAGACCCCCATCAAGTCGCATATCATCGATGATGTAGTAGACATCTATCCCGAGCACCTCCCCATACTCGAGGTATAGTTTGAAAGCTTGTTCGATCTCACCGAAGCCCAGATTTTCCTCGCAGAACCAGGTCCAGATTTGATCGTAGTCAACGCCCACCGCTTTACCGTAGACAGACACAAGTGTTAAGGCATGCGGGTGCTGCTTCTCACGTGTGCACTTGTCACCGTCATCATCCTGGTCCTCATCTTCTGGCAGCTCTTCATCACATTCCCAGGTGAATTCGAACGATTCCCCAATGATCTCTTCGGTGAGAACATCCTGTATCTCGATGCTGAATTCGACTTCAGCCTCCGGCGGCAGCCGATCCAACCCTTCGATCAATTCAAGGGCAACCGTGATGGATACTTCAGTATTTGGGTCGATCGTGAAAGGACTTTCTGGACTGACCGTTGGCGG
>PVMK01189265.1_pt2 | contig 15028 bp, 14 predicted proteins | sample 1853481 | NCBI WGS metagenome assembly PVMK01 (sample SAMN08533507, study PRJNA380276) | Marine sediment metagenome, whole genome shotgun sequencing project.
CAGTACATCGAGTTAAAAAACGTCTCGGCAATTTCGAAGTTATCGTGTCCCTCGATCAGAGCCGAATAGACATCCCGTGCCTCCCGCCAGAACTCAAAGTCGAGTAGCTGGTCGCCGGCAATCAACTCCACATAGTCATAAATTTTGGTGGTCTTGGCTTTGTACAGATCTATACGCTGGGTGGAGGCCTGTTGCATACCCTGCCAATCGGCATTCTCGAAGCGGGACCTGGCCGCCAGGGTTATGTTCTGGAAGTCAGCAAAATAGGACTCGAAGCCGTTCAATATGGTGCGCGCAAAGCGCTCTCGCCTTTCCACCTGAAACTATTTTGAGGGGTTTCCGAAGCGACTGCGCAGCTTGCGCATACCACCCAGCCAGCGATCATAATCGGCAGTCTTGCGTTTCCTGTACTCCTCTACTTCCTTATGGGGAAGAATCAGGAATTTTTCAGTCTCCAGCCCCCGCACAACTTCATCGGCAACCTGTTGGGCGGTCAATACACCGTCGACTCCGGCGGTTCCACCATCGCCTGCGCCGGCATCACCGATCATACGGGTGGCGACGGCCTGGGGACACAGGACGGAAACCACAATGCCGTCATCGCCGTGGGTAATGGCAAGGGCCTCGGCAAAACCAATGGCCGCGTGCTTGGTAGTGGAATAGGCGGCATCGCCTATCTGGTTAAGCAATCCCGCTGCTGAAGCGGTATTGAGTAAATACCCATTGCCGCGTTCCAGCATGCCCGGCAGGCAGGCCCTGGCGGCATACACGTGCGACATCACATGAATATCCCACATGGCCTGCCAGGTTGCGTTCGGCGCCGATGTCGCCCACCAGGGTTCACCATCCAGCGCAATGATGCCGGCGTTACTGCAAAAAAGGTCTACCCCACCGTAGCGAGCTTCAACATCGGCCACCATGGCTTTGATCTGCTCTTCATCGCGCACATCGACACCGTAGGCATCACCATCGATCGTATCGGCCACCGCTTGCGCATTGTCCTCCTCCAGATCGGCGACAACGACTTTGCGAGCGCCCTCCTGGTGAAAGCGCTCGCACAGCGCCTTGCCAATGCCGTTGGCGCCACCGGTGACGATGACAACCTTGCCGGCTACCTGCATTAAAGCAGCTCCTTCGCGAATAACTCCAGTATCACGGGATCATGCACACTCAGTAACATGGAGCCAACCTCCCCACGCTTGCCCGCCTCTTTCCAGGGCGCCAGTCGCTCTTTGATCCTGTCGTGCGAGCCTACCAGCGCTACCTCATCCAGCAACTCGTTGGGTACCAATGCCTCTGCCTCCGCTTTCTGGCCGGAGAGGTACAGGTCCTGAATGCGATCGGCCGCATCGCCGTAGCCCAGGCGTGTGGTGTAGTCGTGGTAGAAGTTTTTGCCCCTGGCGCCCATACCGCCGATGTACAGTGCCAACCAGGGCCTCAGCGAATCAAAGGCCGCATCCAGATCATCGTTCGCGGCGACCATGACAAAGGGGGCCACTTCGAAGTTCTCCAGGCTCTTGCCATTACCCGCCTTGGCAAAACCCGCTTCCAGGTGCTCACCCAGAATGCCGTACTTGTCGGGATCCATCCACACCGGAAATACGCCGTCCGCCACTTCGCCGGCACAGCGTAAGCCCGCCGGTGTAATGGACGCGGTATAGATAGGAAGATCGGGACAACCGTCCAGTATCGACTTCAACGGCTTACCCAGGCCCGTCGTTCCCTCGCCCTTGTTGGGCAACTGGTACACCTGGCCATCAAACTCCACCGGGCCCTCGCGCGCCATAATCTTGCGCATTATCTGGATATATTCCCGCGTCCTTGTTACCGGCTTGCCGTAGGGCACACCGTGCCAGCCTTCAACCACCTGCGGGCCCGACGCGCCCAGACCGGCGATGAAGCGCCCGCCTGACAACTGGTGCAGGGACATCGACGTCATGGCGCACATGGCTGGGGTACGTGCCGGCATTTGCATGATGGCGGTACCCACCTTGATTTTCTCAGTCTGGGATAATACCCAGGTCGCCAGGGTTACCGCGTCGTTGCCATAGGCCTCAGCGGTCCACACGGAATCGTAACCCATGGACTCAGCCTGCTTTATCAGGTCCATAGGAATATGAATTTGCTTGCCGGAGTAGCCCAGCAGGATGCCTAATTTCATCGTCGTTCTCCAGTAGCGGCCAGGTGTTGATAGCCTGATTTATAGTGCCCCACTAACTATAGCGTAGGGCATTGAATTTTGCCTGATGATGATCGCCATTACCAAAGCTTGTGTTGATCATCATCAGTCGCTTGGCGTAATGGCCGATATCCAGCTCATCGGTGATACCCATACCGCCGTGCAACTGGATGGCCTCACCGAGCACCTGCTTGCCAGCCCGATCTACCATAACCTTTAAGGCGTGGACGGCGGTAGCGGCATCTTCGAGCTCATCAGTCATGGCACAAACCGCACGATACAACAGGGATTTGGTTTGTTCGTGAGCCATGAAAGTATCCACCATACGGTGCTGCAAAGCCTGGAAGCTGCCGATAGCAACACCAAACTGCTGACGGGTCTTGGTGTATTCCAACGTCTTGGCATTGAGCTCCTCCATAATACCGACCGCTTCGGCCGCTACGGCCAGGCTGGCGTCCATGGCCACTGCTTCGATCAGGGGGTAACCCCCACCCAACTCGCCCAGCAGATTGGCCGCAGGCACCTGCACGTCGGTTAGCACCAGGTTGGCGACAAGCTGCCCATCCATCATGCGATAGCTGAGTTTTTCCACTCCGGCTGCGTCCGTCGCCAGCAGGAACAGACTGATACCGCGCTCGTCGGCCTGCTCGCCACTGGTGCGGGCAGAGACGATAACATGATCGGCATTGGCGCCGTTGAAAACGACGACCTTCTCGCCGTTCAGGCAATAAGCATCCCCCTGAGCTACGGCACTGGTTTTCACATCCGCCAACTCGAAACGACTCTGCCGCTCCAAATAGGCGAAAGCACCCTGGCAACTGCCATCAATTATTTTCGGTATATAGTCTGCTTGCTGCTCCGCGCTACCGCCTTTTTGCAACAGCCCACCAAACAGCAATACTGTCGCCAGGTAGGGTTCAAGTACCAGACCCTTACCCAATTGCTCCATCATCAGCATGACATCTATCGCACTACCGCCAAAGCCGCCCTGCTCCTCGGCGAAAGGAATCGACAGCCAACCCAGCTCGGCGAAGGTCCGCCAGTTATCACGGCTCATGCCCTCGTCTGACCCGGCGATACGCTGGCGCGCGTCGAAGTCATAGTTGTCCGCAATGAAGCGCGCCACACTATCGCGCAGCATGACCTGCTCTTCTGTGAAATCAAAATTCATCTCGTTAACCTCTCTGCTGATTCTTTCAACTGCACTCTCTACGCCGGGATTACAGACCCAGCACGGCCTTGGCAATAATATTCTTCTGCACTTCGTTGGAGCCGCCATAAATAGTGGATGCCCGACCATACATATAAGCCTGGCGGGCCTGACTACCGAAGTCGTGACCCACCTGCTCCGAACTCAGGTCACCGGGCATCAATCCCTGATAATAGGCGGCCGCTTCCATACGCAGTTCCTGCACTGCCTGCTGCAGTTCCGTACCCTTGATCTTGAGCAGGGAGGACTCCGCCCCCGGCGCGCCACCGGCGGCGACCGAGGCGAGAACGCGCAGCTCGGTGAATTCCAGGGCCATCAGGTCGATCTCAACATCTGACATACGCTTCTGAAACAGGGGATCGGACAGCAGGGTCTTACCCGCATTGACCTCCCGTGCGGCCAACTCGCGGATTTGTGCCAGACCGCGCTTGGAGTCAGCGACCCCGGCAATTGCTGTGCGCTCATGCGCAAGCAGAGCCTTGGCATAGGTCCAGCCCTTGTCCTGCTCTCCGATAAGGTTGGCCACCGGCACACGCACATCGTTGAACTCCACCTCGTTGAGGCTGTGATGGTTATCGATGGAAATGATGGGGTTCACCTTGACGCCAGGCGAGGCCATGTCGATTAACAGGAAGCTGATGCCCTCCTGCTTCTTGCCATCGCTGTTGGTGCGCACCAGGCAAAAAATCCAGTCGGAGAAGTGTGCGTAGGTGGTCCAGATTTTGGCGCCGTTGACTATGTAGTCATCGCCGTCGCGTACCGCCCTGGTCTTCAGGGAAGCAAGGTCAGAGCCGGAGCCGGTCTCGGAATAGCCCTGGCACCACCATTCATCGCTGGCGAGAATGGCCGGTAGAAAACGCTCCTTTTGCTCGTCCGTGCCAAAAGTGTAAATTACCGGACCGACCATTTTCAGGCCAAATGGCACGACATCCCGCGCGCCGGCGGCGCCCCGCTCTGTATCAAAGATAAACTGTTTTGTGGCGTCCCAGCCCGTACCACCGTGTTCAACCGGCCAGTTCGGCACGATCCAGCCCTTGGCGTGCAGCCGCTTCTGCCATTCGATGACGGCCTGTTTATAAACTTCCGGCTCGCCGGAACCCAGTCGACCCTGTAGCTCGTCATCGTAAGCCTGCGCAAAAAATGCACGTACCTCGTCGCGGAAGGCGATATCCTCCGGTGCAAATGATGTATCCACAGTGTTACCTCTAGTTCGCGTATGAATGTGGTGCCAGGCGCCAGCCCGACAGCTGTTGCAGCTGTACCCAACGGGCAGCTCTTTTGACCTTTGAGTATGTTTTTCCTTTTGAGGGCATGTACCTTAGCGATTCCCAAGCTACAAAACAAGGATTGCGACACACAGAATTATTAACTCCACAGGACAATTGCGGAAGAGGGAAAATGGGAAGTGAACCGCCCCATACAAAAGACTCGGCCAGACGGGTAGCGGTACAGAACTAGTACAGTAAGCTATATAACTTACTCTGGTACTGTGCCGCCAGGGGGTCTCCTTTGCCCAGGCTGGCAATGGTGTCTAACAGCAGCTTTTTGGTGGCGCCGTCGCCGTGCTCCAGATCCACGCGCAGGATGGCGATAAAATGCTCCATCGCATCCTTGAACTGCCCGGCATCGGTGTACTGCACCCCCAACTGGTACTGCACGTCCAGGTCGCCCGGATTGGCCGAAAGCTGTTGTTCCAGGGCCTCGATCTCCGGGGACTTTGCCGCCTCGCGCTTGATATCCAGCTGGGCGCGCAGCTGTTCATAAGCGGCATCCTGATCGGCCATGCGCACGCCATCCAGTATTGTTTCCGCTTCATCCAGACGCAGGCACTCGATCAGGGCGTGTACATAGGCCACGGTAATCTCATAGAGTCGCCCGGATTCCTCCCAGGCCTGGCGCAGTGGTGTCAGGGCCTGGGCGAAATTCCCCTGCTCTATTGCCTCCTGGGCCAGCTGCAATAATCCGTCCCAGGGCTTGGGCAGGTATTTCCCCAGCATTTCCCGCACCTGGGCCTCGGACTGGGCACCGGTAAAGCCATCTACCGGTTGGCCATTCTGGATTACCATGACCGTTGGCAAGCTGCGCACGCCGAACTGCTGGGAGATCATCTTCTGCTCGTCGGCGTTGACCTTGGCCAACAGGAATGCGCCCTGGTACTCGTTGGCGATCTTTTCCAGCAGGGGCATCAGCACCTTGCAGGGTTCACACCAGTCCGCCCAGAAATCAACCACCACGGGGCGTTTATGTGACTCCTCAATCAGCAGCTGAGCCGCATTGGTCTCATCGATATTGACGATAAAATCGCTCACCGCACTCTCCCTCCAGCCCGTCGGCCCTGTTTAGTCAGCCCGGCTAAAACCAAGCACATCGCGCATGTCATACAAACCCGCACCCTGCCCGGCCAGCCAACCCGCCGCACGCACCGCACCGCGTGCAAAAGACATCCGACTGGAGGCCTTGTGGGTAATCTCTACCCGCTCACCCTCAGCGGCAAAAGTCACCGTGTGGTCGCCGACGATATCGCCAGCGCGCACGGTGGCAAAGCCAATAGTTTCGCGTTCACGCGCGCCGGTCTGTCCTTCGCGCCCATAGACGGCGACTTTCTGCAGGTCGCGGCCCAGTGCATTGGCCACCACCTCACCCATACTCAGGGCGGTACCGGACGGCGCATCGATTTTGTGCCGGTGATGCGCCTCGTATATTTCGATATCCACGTCATCACCCAGAGCGCGGGCGGCCATATCCAGCAGTTGGAAACACACATTGACGCCGGTGCTGAAATTGGTGGCCTTGCACACAGGGATGCTGCCCGCGGCCTGTTCGATTGCGCCCTGCTGCTGCGGGGTAAACCCGGTGGTACCGATCACCATCGCCACATCGTGCTCAGCACACAATGCCACATTAGCCATGGTTGCGGCGGGCACAGTGAAGTCGATCAACACGTCGATATCGTTAATAACTTGCTCCAGTGAGCCCACTACCGGGACACCGTTTTTGCCCTGCCCTGCAAGTTCTCCCGAATCAACGCCCAGTAAGCTACTCTCCGGCCGTTCGACGGCGCCCGCAAGCTGCAACTGATCTCCTGCCATACCAATGGCCTCGATCAGGATGCGCCCCATACGTCCGCCGGCGCCGATGATAGCGATTTTTGTTGTCATACTTTCATATCATCAAAAAAGTTCTTCACGCCGTCCAACCAACTGCTCTGGCGGGGAGATTGGGCATGCCCCCCCTGTCCCAGGCTCTCCTGAAACTGCTCCAGCAGGGCTTTTTGTTTTTTGTTCAGCTTTATCGGCGTCTCCACCACGGCCCGGCACAGCAAGTCACCAACACTGCCACCGCGCACCGGCTTTACGCCCTTACCGCGCAGTCGGAACAGCTTTCCGGTCTCTGTCTCGCGCGGAATCTTGAGTTTAACGCGACCGTCCAGGGTCGGCACTCCAATTCACCGCCCAGGGCAGCTTCTACAAACGTAATAGGTACTTCACAGTACAAGTTCTTGCCATCGCGTTCAAAAATGGCATGCTGCTTGACTGACATCTGCACGAATAGATCACCGGAGGGGCCGCCTTCCGGCCCCGCCTCACCCTCACCGGAGAGGCGAATGCGATCACCAGTATCCACCCCCGGCGGCACTTTGACCGATAGCGTCTTGGTCTTCTCCATGCGGCCCTGACCACGGCACACAGGACAAGGGTCGGTAATGGTCTTGCCTCGTCCGCGGCAGGTAGGACAAGTCTGTTGCACCTGAAAGAAGCCCTGCTGCATACGCACCTGACCCGCGCCGCCGCAGGTACCACAGGTGGTGGCCGAGCTGCCCTTTTTGGCACCAGAGCCATCACAGGGTTCACAAGTGCTGAGGCTGGGCACCCGGATTTCAACCGTGGCGCCCTTGACCGCATCTTCCAGGGATATATCCAGCGTATATCGCAGATCGGAACCGCGCTGGGCCCCACCGCGGCCGCCACCGCCCCCACCGAATATGTCGCCAAAAACATCGCCAAATATATCGCTGAAGTTGCCGCCGCCAAACCCGCCACCGCCCATACCGGGGTCGACTCCCGCGTGGCCGTACTGATCATAGGCGGCGCGCTTTTGGCTGTCCATCAGGACATCGTAGGCCTCAGTGGCTTCCTTGAACTTCTCGTCGGCATTGGGATCATCAGGATTGCGGTCCGGGTGGTATTTCATCGCCACCCGGCGGTAAGCCTTCTTGACTTCCTTTTCACCGGCACTCTTGTCGACGCCTAGCACGTCGTAATAATCGCGTTTTGACATAAATCCTTGCAACTTTTTATGGCATAAAAGGAGTCAGAGCCCTTTTATTTGATACGACTACGCGGGCACTCATGTCCCGCGTAGTCTTGGTCAATTGGCGGGACGAACCGAAGTCCGTCCCGCTATCGAAGCGCGTGAGCGCCTACTTTTTGTCGTCCTTCACTTCCTCGAACTCCGCATCGACGACATCGTCAGCGGCAGGTCCAGCCTGCTCAGCACCGGCGGCAGCCGCCTCACCCTGGGCTGCAGCTGCCTGGGCCTCGTACATCTTCTGCGCCACAGGGCCGGTTGCTTCGGTCAGCTTGGTGGCCGCCGCGTCGATAGCTTCCTTGTCGTCGGCCTTGAGCGCCTCTTCCGCCTCGGAGATAGCGGCTTCGATAGCGGCCTTCTCGTCGTCGCTGGCATGCTCAGCGGCTTCTTCGATGGTCTTCTTCGCCGAGTGAACCAGGCCGTCGCAGGTGTTGCGCGAGGCGACCAGTTCCTCGAACCTGGCATCGGTCTCGGCGTTAGCCTCGGCATCGGCTACCATGTTTTCGATATCCTGCTCACTCAAGCCACCCGAAGCGGTGATGCGAATCGACTGTTCCTTGCCGGTGGCCTTGTCTTTGGCAGACACATGCAGGATACCGTTGGCGTCCAGATCGAAAGTTACCTCAATCTGGGGCATGCCGCGGGGCGCGGGCGGGATGTCCGCCAGGTCGAAGCGACCCAGTGACTTGTTCCCGGTAGCCTGCTTGCGCTCACCCTGCACCACGTGAATGGTCACAGCGCTCTGGTTGTCGTCCGCGGTGGAGAAGATCTGCGACTTCTTGGTGGGAATCGTGGTGTTCTTCTCGATCAACGGCGTAGCCACACCGCCCATGGTCTCAATACCCAGGCTCAGCGGGGTCACGTCCAACAGCAATACGTCTTTCACATCGCCGGACAGTACGCCACCCTGGATAGAGGCGCCCATGGCCACCGCTTCGTCCGGGTTGACATCCTTGCGCGGCTCTTTGCCGAAATAATCAGCCACAATCTTTTGTACCATCGGCATGCGGGTCTGGCCACCGACCAGAATTACATCGTCGATCTCACTGGGACTCAGTCCCGCATCCTTCAGGGCAATCTTCACCGGCCCCATGGACTGGGCTACCAGGTCTTCTACCAACGACTCGAGCTTGGCGCGAGACAGCTTCACCACCAGGTGTTTGGGCCCGGAGGCGTCGGCAGTGATGTAAGGCAGGTTCACCTCGGTCTGCTGTGCGCTGGACAGTTCGATCTTGGCCTTCTCGGCTGCCTCTTTCAGGCGCTGCAGGGCCAGCGGGTCATTGTGCAGGTCTATGCCGCTATCTTTCTTGAATTCCGCCGCCAGGTATTCGATCAGGCGCATGTCGAAATCTTCACCGCCCAGGAAGGTGTCGCCATTGGTGGACAACACTTCAAACTGGTGCTCGCCATCCACTTCGGCGATCTCGATGATGGAAATATCAAAAGTACCACCCCCGAGGTCATATACGGCTATGGTGTGGTCGCCCTTGGCCTTATCCATGCCATAGGCCAGCGCTGCCGCGGTGGGCTCATTGATAATACGCTTAACAATCAGGCCGGCGATCTTGCCTGCGTCCTTGGTGGCCTGACGCTGGGAGTCATTGAAGTAGGCCGGCACGGTGATAACAGCTTCTGTTACCGGCTCACCCAGGAACTCCTCGGCGGTTTTTTTCATCTTGCGCAGGATTTCGGCGGACACCTGGGGCGGCGCCATCTTCTCGCCCTTGGCCTCTACCCAGGCATCGCCGTTGTCGGCCGCGACGATACCGAAAGGCACCATTTTAATGTCCTTTTGCACCACATCGTCCTTGAACTTGCGCCCTATCAGGCGCTTCACCGCGTACACCGTGTTCTTCGGGTTGGTTACCGCCTGGCGCTTGGCGGCCTGGCCCACCAGGATCTCACCCTCCTCGGTATAGCCGACGATAGAAGGCGTGGTGCGATCACCTTCCGCATTTTCGATTACCCGCGGCTTTCCGCCATCCAACACCGATACACAAGAGTTGGTGGTCCCCAGGTCAATTCCAATAATCTTACCCATTGTTTATCTCCAGTTTGTTTGTTTGGTGGAACCGGCCCACCGTTCTCATGTTGTTCTGTATATTGGCCCCAATGGGCGAAATTCAAGTGCTATGAAGGGGGTCAGAGACCCTTTTTTATGAGATCGGGCAGGCTTTTCTGGTCCTGGCCTGAAAAAAGGGATCTGACCCCGAAAAGCCTTTCATCCCTGACCCCAATTATTAACCAGCCGCTTTGCTGACCATGACCATGGCCGGACGCACCAGGCGGCCATTGAGGGTATAACCCTTCTGCATGACCGCGGTCACGGTATTGGGCTCCACCTCGTTGTTCTCCACCATGCTCATGGCCTGGTGCAGTTGCGGGTCGAAAGGCTCACCCTGGGGGTCTACTACCTCGATATTGAATTTATTCATGGCGTCCCGGAAGCTCTTAAGCGTCAGCTCCACACCCTCGGCGATGGGCTTGACGATCTCGTCATCTATCGCTGCTATCGCTGCCGCCTCCAGGGCACGCTCCAGGTTGTCCGCCACCGGCAACAGTTCACTACAGAAGCGCTCCAGGGCAAATTTACGGGCCTTTTCCACATCCTGCTCCGCCCGGCGCTGTATATTCTGGGCGTCGGCCTGGGCTCGCATGGCCGCGTCTTTGGCGTCCGTCACATCTTCCTGCAGCTGTGCCACCATCTCCTCCAGAGACAATTCCCCGGGGGGGCTCTTTCCCTCGCCGTTACCTTCACTTACGCCGGATTCGGCTACCGCTTCAGTGGCCTGGGCCTGGGATTGCACTTGCTCGCCCCGCGCTTCGGCCTCGGGCTGTTTCTGGTCTTGTTCGGCCACGCTAACACTCCATTAATGGCTTTCATGAATTGATAAGCCCGCACGCTGCCAGACGCTGCCTGGAACACACAATATGGGGCCTGCAGTCGATATGGGGCCGCCAGGGGCTATTTCAAGGCCCGGTCAACAGAAACTGGGCAGGGTTGAAACCCTTACCACTACTGGCGGGGGAGGTGTACGCGGATCAGCTGCTAAGAGCGGAACTGAGCATCCTGGCAGTGATATCGACAATGGGTATGACCCGCTCATAAGCCATACGAGTGGGGCCTATCACCCCCAGTACACCAACGGTGCGGGAGCCATCTAAATAAGGCGCAGTCACCACGCTGTAGTCGCCAAAAACCTCATAGCCGGCCTCCTCCCCGATAAATATCTGTACACCCTGGGCCCGGGTGCAACGCTCCAGCAAGTGCAGCAAATCCTTTTTTTGCTCAAATGACTCGAATAACTCGCGCAATTTGAGCACTTCTTCGGCGGTGGCATTGTCCAGCAAGCGTGACTCACCCGCCATCACGTATTCATCCTCACTCTGCTGCGGGTTCAACGCCTGGCTGGCAAGATCCAGGGAGGCCCGCAGGTAGTTATCGATGCGGCTGCGAGCCTCCTGCATTTCGCTGAGAATTCGCTCTTGCACCAGGTGCAGGGGGCGTCCGGCAAAACGCTGGTTGATCATGGCTGCGGCTTCACGCAATTGCGCTTCAGTGAAGGATCGCTGGGTGTGGATAATCCTGTTTTGAACCTCTCGCTCGTTGATTACCAGAATGACCAGCACCCGGTCACCGGACAGAGGCAAAAACTCCACCTGCCGCAACTGATTGGCCTCTTGGCGGGGTACGGTGACCAGCCCGGCCTGGGCGGTGATATTCGACAACAGGTGCGAAGCGGACTTTACCAACTCCGTGGAGGACTTGTCCGGATTCAGCTCGGCGCGCAGTGCCGATACCGCCTCGTCTTCCAGGGGCCTGATCTGCAACATTGTGTCCACGAAGAGGCGATAACCCCTGGCCGTAGGCACCCGGCCCGCCGAGGTATGAGGCGAATGGAGATAACCCTGCTCCTCCAGGTCAGACATCACATTGCGGATGGTAGCGGCGCTGACCGGCAGCCCGGCCTCCTTCAGCAAGGTACTGGAGCCCACGGGTTGACCATCCCTGATATGACGCTCCACCAGGGTCTTTAACAAAACCCTGGCGCGCTCCGAAATTTCCCCTGTTGCCATAAATACCAGCCAATACCATCGTTGGTATGGTTTTATCACAGCTGCGGTAATTTACAAGGCGAGAGAAGAAAGATACTCCCTGCTCGAAGGAGATGTTTATGCCACAGGCCATCTGGGGTATAAATAAAGAAACCTCAAGACGGCACCTCATGCTCACCCATATCAGTATCAGTAACTACACCATCGTCTCCGCCCTGGAAATGGAATTCACCGGGGGTATGACGGTGATCACCGGTGAAACCGGTGCAGGGAAATCCATTATGCTGGATGGCCTGGGGCTCTGCCTGGGGGATCGGGCGGATCCCAAAGCCGTGCGCCAGGGCTGCGATCGGGCCGAAGTTATCGCCAGCTTCGATGTTAGCGCTATACCCCCGGCACTGGCCTGGCTGCGGGGTCGGGATCTCTACACCGGGGATGAGTGCCTGCTGCGCCGGGTGGTCACTACCGAGGGGCGCAGCCGCGCCTATATCAACGGCAGCGCATCCACCTTGCAGGACTGCGCCGAGCTGGGTGAGATGCTCATCGACATTCACAACCAGCACGCCCACCAATCGCTGCTGCGCAAGCCCGTGCAGCGTCAATTGCTGGACGCTTACGCCGGCCAACTGCCACAGGCCCGGCAGTTAGAGCAAACCGCCTCCGACTGGCTCCGCTGCAAGCGCGAACTGGCGCTGCTGACCAGTGCCAGGGACGAACAAACCGCCCGCGGCCAATTACTTGCCTACCAGGTGCAGGAACTCGATGAACTGGATCTGCAGCGGGGCGAACTGGCCGGACTGGAACGGGAACAGAAGCTACTGGCCAACGCGGAGCACATTCTGCAGGAGGCGCACGAGGCGCTGGAGTTATGCGACGCTCAGGAAAGCGGAACCCGCCAGGCACTGCAACTTATCAGTGGGGATGCCCATATCATCGAGGCCGCCGCCAACGCCCGGGATCTGCTGGATTGTGCCGCTATACAGTTGTCCGAGGCGCGGGGTGAAATACAGCAGTACATCGACAGCGTGCAAATCGACCCACAGCGTTTGGAGGAGGTGCAACGCCGCCTGGAAAACATCTACGACGTGGCCCGCAAGCACCGGGTGTTACCCGAGGAAGTGGGCGCCCTGCATCGGGAGCTGAAGGGTGAACTGCAGGGCCTGGCAGACGGGGGCCAGCGAATCGCACAATTGGAACAGGACATGTCCAGCCTGCTGGAGAACTATACGGTAGCGGCAGACAGGCTGGGCAAACAGCGCCGCAGTGCCGCCAGAAAGCTGGTAAAAAACGCCTCCAAAATCCTCGCCACCCTGGCCATGGGCCAGTGCCAACTGGAGATCACCCTCTCCCCCCGGGAATCCGTTGATCCTCACCCCCACGGCGCTGAAGACGTCGAATTTTTGATCAGTACCAACCCCGGTACACCCACCCAGGCCCTTGGCAAGATCGCCTCCGGCGGCGAACTGTCCCGGATCAGCCTGGCCATCCAGGTGGTTACCGCCAGCACCGGCACGGTTCCCAGCATGGTGTTCGACGAGGTGGACGTAGGCATTGGCGGCGCCGTGGCAGAGGTGGTGGGTAAACTCCTGTGCACCCTGTCGGAGCGGGCCCAGGTGTTGTGCGTGACCCATTTGCCACAGGTGGCCGCCCAGGGCCACCAACACTTGCAGGTCACCAAGGTCAGCGATACAAAATCGGTTGAAACCAGCCTGACCAGGCTTGAGGGAGAGGGTAAGATCCAGGAAATCGCCCGTATGCTGGGGGGGGTCAAGATTACCGAGCAGACCCTGGCCCATGCCCGTGAGATGCTGGAAAACTAGTCTTCTTTTTTGCGGACGTACAGGACCAATGAGTGATCCACCAGTTCGTAGCCGTGATCGGCGGCGATCTGCCGCTGGCGCTGTTCGATAATTGAGTCCGTGAATTCCACCACGTCGCCAGAGACCACACAAACCATATGGTCGTGATGCTCGCCCTTGGCCAACTCAAATACCGAGTGGCCGGTTTCGAAATGGTGTCGGGTCACCAGGCCGGCGGCCTCGAACTGGGTGAGCACCCGGTAAACTGTGGCCAGGCCAACGTCTTCCCCGGCATCACGCAACGCACGGTAAACATCCTCAGCACCCAGGTGCTGGTGTCCCCGTTCAGAAGATTCCAGTATTTGCAGGATTTTGACGCGCGGCAGCGTGACCTTCAAACCCGCCTTGCGCAGTTCCTGGTTTTGTTCCGCCATGGTTCAGGGGGTTCTCTGTGCTGTCCAGTAGATGTATGATGCCACCCCATTAACGGAAGTGGAAGTTTTACCCCATGCGGACCCTCTCGGCCTCCCTTGTCATCATCTGTCTCAGCGCCAGCCTCGGCGCCTGTGGCTTCGTCGGCTTCCCCGGCGTATACAAGATTAACGTCGAGCAGGGCAATATCATCGACCAGGAGATGGCCGACCAACTCAAGCCGGGGATGAGTCGTCGCCAGGTGAGATTCATCATGGGCACTCCGCTGCTCGAAGACACTTTCAACCAGAACCGCTGGGACTACCCCTACGTCAAACGCAACGGCCGCAATGTACTGAGCGAAGCCCGGATGACGGTAATATTTGAAGGCGATTCATTGCTGAGAGTCGAGGGCGACTATCTACCTCCCGCCTGGAGCGATCAGAGCACTCAAGAAGCCCCGAACACCGTTGAAGAAGGGCCCACCGGAGAAGATCCGGCCGAACATGACGGCGAAACCGCGGGTTAGCCGGCTTTTTCCTGCGCCCGGCGCTCCTTTGCGCGCGCCGCCCTGGCCTTGCGAACTTCCTTGGGGTCAGCAATAAGCGGGCGATAAACCTCGACCCTGTCCCCCTCCCGCAGCGCCTGCCCGGGAGAAACCACTTTGCCGAAGACCCCAAATTTGGCGTTATCCAGGTCGATACCATCAAACATGTCGGCAATACCGGACTGTCGCGCCGCTTCCAACGCGGTGGCGCCCGCAGCTACCCGAACCTCAACAATGGCCTGCTTGTGCGGCATGTCATATGCCACTTCCACGCCCATTGTCTTGTTGTCATTCATTCACTCAACCCTTTCTTACCGCCGCTAGCATGATCAGTGCAATGGCCGGCGGGGCAATATACCGCAACAGGAAGCGCCACAGGGAGAAAAACAGGTCGGATTCCCGTGCGAGTTCCAGGCGCAAAATCTCCGGCCGCAGATGCCATCCGACAAACAGGGCCGTTAACAACGCTACCACAGGCAACAACAAACCCGCAGTGACGGCGTCCAAAAAGCCGAACA
>PVMK01121847.1_pt1 | contig 15025 bp, 10 predicted proteins | sample 1853481 | NCBI WGS metagenome assembly PVMK01 (sample SAMN08533507, study PRJNA380276) | Marine sediment metagenome, whole genome shotgun sequencing project.
TCGGACTGCAGGGAGAAAAGTGGGCGGTCACGGCATTTGCTCTTAACTTAACCGACGAAAAATATATCGAAGAAGCAATCCCAGCGCCGGAATTTGGTGGCACATTCGTTCATCCAAATGCTCGCCGGCGGGCTGGTGTGGAGGTAACTTTCAAGTTCTGACCGTGGGACAGATCGGCTTCTATGGGACAGACAAAAAGGGGCCACTACCGTAACCCCTTTAATTTGGCGCGCCCGGGATGTTTGGGGTCAGAGTAAAAACGCCCTAGTTCTTTAGTGACTTGAATACCGCCAAGTCCGCGTCGCCGGCAAAGCAGGTTTGCCGGTTATTTCCCCGTTGCATGACATGCACCGATAGCACAAATGGGCAATCACGCCTTCTACTCGGCATTAAGATCCTCGATGAACAATCTCTGTAGAGCTTGCCATATGACCGATTCCAAGAATGCCTCTATATCTGGCGTCGACATACACAAAGTCGGTTGAATCTTTTGGATTTTACTCTGACCCCATTTATCCTAGCAGGTGAAGCCCAGACCCAACATATCCAGGAACTTGAGCCACAAGCCGCGCTTACCGCCGTTCTTGTCGGCTTTTATCAATGCATTTTGCGTGAACTTCACACCAAACCACCGTAATGGCTCCGGGGCCCAGGGCAGAGAGTTATTGGTTACGAACTGCATGTTAATCACATCAGATGGCTGGTAGCCAAGTAACTCAATACCGATACGAGCACCAAAACGCGACGCGCCAACACCGTGACCTGTATAACCAACCGACCAGGCTAGACGACCACCGTATGCCACGCCGGGCACCATGCAGAAGCGCGTAGACGTGGCAATAATTCCTCCCCACTGGTTGGAAAATTTCACGTCATCCAACTGTGGAAACATCTCAAAAAACTCTTTCGCCAATTGCTCATAACGGTCAGTGGCATCCATGAACTTATTGTCGATACCATTGTTAAAGTAATAACGAACAGCACCACCGCCACCCCAGGTAATACGATTGTCTTTTGTCAGACGGAAATAATGGAACATGTTGACGCAATCGGCCAGAGCGTGGCGCGATGTCTTGCCCCAGGCGATTCGGTCTAACTGCTCATCAGTCAGAGGCTCGGTTGCAATTTGATAATCCCAAACAGGAATAACCGAACGGCGAATCTTTCCAATGGTGCTTGTGTAAGCATTGGTTGCCAACAAAACTCTGTCGCTGTGAATAACACCGCCTTCACAGTTGGCTCGCATTGCTTGTTTGCCAACCGTCTCAACGCCAAGCAGTTTAGTGCCCTCAAAAATCCGAACGCCGAGCTGGCTGACCAGTACGTCTTTTAAACCCCAACACAAACGACCGGGGTCAATAACACCGTCCTGCCCGGTACGATCCCACATGCCAGCAACTATCTTTGGTGAGTTCACTTGTTCGCGCGCTGCATCCTTGTCAAACCAAACGACATCGTCACCGCAGGCTTTTGCTTCCTGGTACTCCGCGTGCAACCTTTCTGCTGCCGCAGGGTCCAGGGCCAAATACATTTCACCCGTTTTCTCATAACGGGCATCAATGTTGTAGCGTTCGAGAGTTTCGAGAAACTCCCGCATATTCTGGATGCCCAACTCCTCCAGGCGCTCGGCCTCGTCAGCAAACCGATACTCGGTGTTGGTCTCGGAATGGGTCAACGTCGAAGACAAGAAGCCACCGCAACGCCCGGAAGCACCGTCACCAACAAAGGTTTGCTCGACAAGAATAATATCTGTGTCGGGATTGCGTTCTTTCGCTTGCATTGCGGCCCAAAGACCCGTGAAGCCACCGCCTACAATGAGCAATTCACACTTTTCGTCTGAGGCTAATGGCGCCAGCGGCTCGGGCATGATGTCGGGGTCATGCCAGAGTGGCCGGAGTACAGCATCTTGCAGTGCGTCGAGATGCTTGTTCATAGGCTCTTTTGGATCTTAATTAAACGCCAAGAAAAGAATGGCCCTCGACTTATTTTATGACTTGAGGGCCTGAAAAAATGCATACCAGGATCCACTGCTGTCCCACAAAAACTCATGGCTTGTTCGACATTAGAGATGCTTGTAGGAGCGGCTTCCAGCCGCGATTCTGCTCGACTTGTTTGTACGACATCGCCATCAATCGCGGCTGGAAGCCGCTCCTACGCCAATATTATATTTCATGTCTTGCACGCTGATTTTCTCGTTAGATGTAGATTGGTTCCGGCCTCGTTTACATTCTTTCATTTGCTGATGGGACAGCAGTGGCCCGGATCAGTATTGCATCGCTTTCAATTCACAATACTCATGTAATCCTTGAATACCGAATTCTCTGCCATTGCCGGATTCTTTGTAACCACCAAACGGCGCCTCATGATTTGCTTCAGCACCATTAATAGCGCATTGCCCTGCTCGAATTCTTCTGGCTATAGCTGTCGCCTTGTCCTTATCGCCGGCCCATACGGCCGAGGCCAACCCATAGGGCGTATCGTTTGCAATATCAACTGCCTGATCAATGTCAGAGTACTTGATCATCACCAGGACAGGTCCGAAGACTTCTTCTTGCGCTATGGCCATGTCGTTCGTGACATCGGCAAATACTGTAGGTGCAACATAATTGCCAGTGGTCAATCCTGCTGGCATATCAGTCCCTCCCGTCACCAAACGTGCCCCGTCAGAAATAGCCTGACTAATATGATCAAGCACCGTCTGTTTCTGACCAACCGATGACATAGGCCCCACAAAAACATCGGGATCAGTTGGATCACCCACGACCAGAGCGGCTGCTTTGGACTTCGCAAGTTCGACCGCCTCGTCATACTTCGACTCGTGCACAATCATCCTGGTCAGCGCATTACAAGTCTGTCCAGTGTTTACCATGACATCATTGATTCCGAAATCTACTGCCGCATCCAGATCCGCTTCTTCGGTAATGATGAATGGCGATTTGCCACCCAGTTCAAGGCAAACCCTTTTCACATCGGGTGCCGCCATATTCGATACTTGTACTCCCGCTGCAGTCGATCCTGTAAACGTCACCATGTCAATATCGGGATGCGAACTCAGAGCCGCGCCAATTTCCTTGCCACTGCCATGAACCATGTTGAATACACCAGGTGGCAATCCAACCGCGTCACATATTTCCGCAAAAATAAACAGGTGGCTTGGAGTCTGGCTCGCGGCTTTCACCACCATGGTGCAACCTGCGGCAATCGCTGGAGCAACCTTTCCAATCATCTGCCAAATCGGATAATTCCAGGGGTTGATCATTGAACAAACCCCGATCGGTTCGTTAACGATTACCGAGTTGCCGATTTCATTGCTCTCTTCCATATGCTTGGCCTTATTCGCAAAAGACTCGCAGATAATGGCCAAAGGGTCGACCTGGAACGCAGCGGCATGTTGAATCGGCATTCCCAGTTCATCGATAATTGTCTGGGTCAAATCAGCATTTCTTTTTTCACCTTCTGCCGCCAGTTTTCTCAAGAATTCGGCTCTTTCGGCTGCAGAAGTTTGCGACCAGGAAGCAAACGCATTTTTGGCTGCACTGACTGCGGCATCGACATCTTCGGCATTACCATAGGGCACCCTTGCCGATACTTCGCCAGTGGCAGGGTTGATAACATCGCTCGTTCCCTCGCCAATCGGCTTTACCCATTGACCGTTGATATAGAATTTGTCGTACGTTCTCATAGTAACTTCTTCCTGATATTTCAAATATTGAAGAGCCGCAGACCTAATGATAAGACTATTTTTGAGCCCTTGTTGCTTAAGTTAGCAGACTGCGGATACCACGTTGATGCTCCCTATACGCACAGGCACGCAAACATGTTGCATTTGCTAGGATGAGTAGCTCAAAAATTCACTTTGCGTCATCTGCCACATTCTTTCAGCCCGCTCTGGAGAACCACCCGTAATGACCCGTGATCCGCGTTATGACGTCTTGTTTGAACCTGTACGCATTGGGCCCGTGCAGGCACCGAACCGCTTCTACCAGGTACCACATTGCAACGGCATGGGTTTCCTACGACCGCGCATGGTGGCAGAAATGCGCGGCATCAAGGCTGAAGGCGGATGGGGAGTGGTGAATACAGAGTATTGTTCAATTCACCCCAGTTCTGATGATTTGCCCCAACCCTACGCCAGTTTGTGGGATCAGGCTGACATTAAGACGCATGCATTGATGACCGAGAAGGTGCACGAATTCGGCGCCCTGGCGGGGGTGGAGTTATGGGCCGGCGGAGCTGGCAGTGCGAATCTGATGACGCGGGAGGTACCGCTGGGCGTCGGTAGCATGCCGACCCAGGGTAGCCATCCTTATCAGACCCGGGCCATGGATTTGCAGGACATCCGCAACCTCCGCCGCTGGCATCGGGAGGCAGCACTGCGTGCCCGGGAAGCAGGTTTTGACATCGTGTACGTCTATGCCACGCATTTTTATCTCCTGGGCCAGTTTCTTTCCGCCACGCACAATCAGCGCACCGATGAATACGGTGGATCGGTGGAAAATCGCGTTCGCCTGGTGCGCGAACTGATTGAAGAAACCAAGGATGCGGTCGGTGATACCTGTGCGGTCGCAGTGCGTATGGCAGCCGATGATGGCACCGGCACGCCTGAGCAGCCGGTATCAGAAGATCGCCGGGAGATGTTTAGTATTCTGGCTGAATTGCCTGATCTCTGGGACATCAACGTACACAGCTACGAACACGAAATGGGTGTGTCGCGTTTTGTCCAGGAAGCATCCCTGGAAAGCACGATGCACTACGTCAAATCCGTCACCAGCAAACCGGTTGTAACCGTGGGACGCTTTACGTCTCCGGACACTATGGTCTCGCAGATACGGCGGGGCATCGTGGATTTTATTGGCGCGGCTCGTCCGTCCATTGCTGACCCGTTCTTGCCGCGCAAAATCGACGAAGGCCGTGCGGATGACATTCGAGAGTGTATCGGATGCAATATCTGCTACAGCGGAGATAGCCTGGGTGTCCCCATTCGTTGTACACAGAACCCGACCATGGGTGAGGAGTGGCGCCGGGGATGGCATCCGGAACGTATCCAGCCCAAGAGCAGCGATGCCACGGTGCTGGTAGTGGGGGCGGGCCCGGCGGGTCTTGAGGCAACCCGGGCGCTCGGTCAACGTGGATACAACGTTATGCTGGCCGAGTCCTCAACAGAACTCGGGGGGCGTGTCGTCCTGGAATGCCGATTGCCAGGTCTTTCTGAATGGGGCGCGGGTAGCTGACTATCGAGTGCAGCAGATTCAGACCATGCCGAACGTCGATGTTTTTCTGGACAATCATCTGAGTGCTGAAGATGCACTGAGCATTGGTGCGGAACATATTGTCATCGCAACCGGATCCAAATGGCGTGCCGATGGCTTTGGCCGTTACCACAGCAAGCCGTGTCCGGACCTGGGGCCTACGGAACAGGTGTTCACACCCGATGACATATTCAAAGGCCGCATGCCGCAGGGCAAGGCATTGCTGTTTGACGATGATCACTACTACATGGGTAGTGTCCTGGCCGAGGCGCTGGTGGCACAAGGCGTTGAAGTGTGTTTCGTCACACCGGCAAACCTGGTATCCGCATGGGGAGTGATGACTGATGAGCAGTACCAGACCCAACAACGTCTTATTGAACTGGGTGTAGAGATAATCACCGCTCATGGCCTGGACGAGTTCGACGGTTCCAACGCCCGTTTGAGCTGCGTCTATAGCGATCGAAGCCGTGTGGTTGCGGCAGACGCCATTGTGTTGGTCACCACGCGTATCCCCGTCGATGGCCTCTATGAGGAGATCGACGGGAAGCTGGAATCAGAACCGCCTGAGTCTGCCCCGACACTGCACAAAATAGGCGATTGCGACGCACCCGCCATTATCGCCGCGGCCGTCTACGCAGGCCATCGTTACGCCCGGGAATTGGGCACCGATACGGAGCGAAGTGAGATTGTTCGCCATGACAAGCTGTACGATCCGGACTGAAATCGACTTAAAATTAATCGACGTAAAATCAGATAACGCTCCATTAGGGGTAAACAATGTCAGACAAAGAGGCAAGACGATGAAGTTTCTAATCACCTGTGTTTGGACTCTGTTACTCACGTTGGTCGGGATCGGCCAAAGCGTCTATGCGGCTGAGCCGCTGGAGCCGCAGCGCAAAGAAACGATAGCTCTGATAGGAACCGGCGATTTCGGTAACTCGTTCGGACCTCGTCTCGCAGCATTGGGATACCCGGTTGTATATGGTTCTCGCAATCCGGAAAGTGACAAAGTAAAAGCACTGCTGAAAAAAACCGGCCACGGGTCTATCGCGACGACACAGAAAGATGCCGCACAACAAGGTGACATCGTCATGTTGCTGGTGCCGTGGCCTGCGATGGAAACGATTACTCAAAATCTCGGCGATATGAGTGGCAAGGTTTTGATCGACGTATCCTGGCCGCCCGTGGAATTTACCGATGATGGTTACTACGTGGTCACGATCGATAGTTCCAGCGCCGAGATGATTCAGGACTGGAATCCGGGCGCCATGGTCGTTAAGGCATTTGGAACGCTGGGTTCGAATGTCATCGATGACCCGTTGATGGCAGGTGGACTCGTCACGGTCCCGATAGCGTCAGATTATGCGATCGCAAAGGAAAAAACTGCCGCAATTGCTATTGCACTGGGCCTGGATCCGGTCGACGCCGGCCCCCTCCACATGGCCCGAAATATCGAGGCCATGATGTTGCTCTACTATATCCCGGTGGTACAGGGCAAAGAGATGGGATGGGAATTTTACTTTCGTAGAACCAATTATTGGATATGTAACAAATATATTCCCGAAGGCGGCGAGGAAGAAGGGGGAACGGCTGCAAATGCCAGTGATGTCGCCGACATACCCGATATTCATGGACCGCCTGAACCGTGCCCGTAATCTCCTGCCCGTAGTCTAAGTCTTCATGCGACTGGATGAAGGGTCATAGAAGCCCTTCAACGAGGCCTGCGCACTGAAGCGCTCTTTGGCAATCTCGATCTCAAATGCAGCTTCCTTAATGCGGTCCGCCGTCAACCCGGGCACATCGACGAACCCCATTCCAATCGCGGCTCCCACGCTGTGGCCGTACATACCGGAGCTCAGGTAACCCACGGTATTTCCGTCCATGACAATCGTCTCGTTGTGGTACAGCAGGGGTTCCGGATCGTCCAGTTTGAATTGGACTAATCGCCGGTCGGGAATGCCTGCGGCTTTTTGCTGCAGAAACGCATCGCGCCCCATAAAGTCACTGGCTTCGGGTTTGGCCGCGAAACTGAGTCCCGCCTGGACCAGGTTGTCCTCGGCACCAATGTCGTGGCCCCAATGACGGAACCCTTTTTCCAGGCGCAGGCTGTTGACCGCGTGCAGACCAACGTTGCGAATACCAAACTCCGCACCGGCCTGTTGCAGTTCAGCAAAGACCTTGGTCGTCTCGTCAGCAGGTACAAACATCTCCCAGCCCAGTTCACCCACATAGGAAATACGCTGTAACCACACGTCCACACCTGCGACTTTGGCGTATCGCCCGTAACCAAAAGCGAAGCCCTCGGCGCTGACATCAGTCTCGGCTATCTTCTCCAGCACGTCTCGCGCATTGGGCCCCTGCAGCGCCAGACAGGAGTAGTCGGCGCTGATATCACGCAGCTGCACGTCCCCATGCAGTTGTTTTTTCAAGTGCCACCAGTCCTTATATACAGAACCTATCCCCGAGATGATCATGAAGCGATCCGGAGCGGTCCTGGAGACAGTCAGATCGGCTTCGATACCACCTCGCTCGTTTAGCCATTGGGTGTAGACGAGGGCGCCGGGTTCCGCCGAAACATCGCCGGCACAAATCCACTGCAGCGCCTGCTCGGCATCCGGCCCGGAAACCTCAAATTTGCCAAACGAGGAGATGTCATAAATACCCACGCTTTCGCGCATCGCCCTGTGTTCTTCGGCGTAAAATTCAAACCAGTGCTGGCGTTTGTAGCTGTACTCGTATTCGGCTTTGGCGTTGCCCTGTGCAAACCAGTTAGGACGCTCGTAACCGGCCACTTCACCAAAACAGGCGCCCTGCTCTTTTAGCACCTGATGCAGTGGGGAATGAATACGGTCGCGGGCAGTCTTGTATTGATAGAAGGGCCAATGCATCGCGTAGGTGTGACCCAGGGCCTCCGGAATACGCGCCTCGATATAGGCTTGCTCGCGCTGCACCGCGTGATGGCGGCGAACGTCACACTCCCAGATGTCGCCCGATGGGTGGCCGTCGATGACCCAGTCCGCCATCACTTTGCCGACACCGCCTCCTGCGCCAATGCCTTTGGAATTGAGACCACAGGCGACAAAAAAGTTATCCACCTCGGGCGTCGGTCCCAGCAGATGCAGATTGTCGGGAGTGAAGCTCTCAGGGCCACTAAAGAAAGTGCGTATACCTGTTTGCTCAAGCAGCGGTTGGGTCCCAACTCCCCGCATCAGGTACTCTTCGACATCGTCAATGCCGCAGGGGAATTCGTCGAAACAGAAATCCTCGGCGATGCGATCCATCGGGCAACCGCGGGCGTTGTGCTCGAACCAGCCCACGACCATCTTGCCGGTGTCTTCCTTGAAGTAGACGCCCTGGTCGAAATCGCGCAGCACTGGACGCCCGCCCAGTCCGTCTATGTCATCCGTCACCACATAAAAGTGTTCACACGCATAGAGCGGCAGATCGACGCCAATTTTTGCAGCGATATCCCGTGACCAGAGTCCCCCGGCCAACACGACCTTATCGGCGGCTATCGAGCCGTGCTCGGTCTTGACTCCCACCGCCTTACCATCCTCAATCAGGATTTCATCCACCTTGACGTTCTGGATCACCTGCGCTCCGTGCATGCGAGCACCCTTGGCCAGGGCCATCGTGGTATCGACAGGGTTTGTCTGGCCATCTTTCTCGATATAGAGAGTTCCCAAAATGCCATCGACATTGACCTCCGGGTAAAGCTCGGCCAGACGTTCGTTGTCGATCATCTCGGATTCAACCCCAAAAACACTGGCCATTGAGGAGGTCCGGCGCAACTCTTCCAGGCGCGCGGGCGTTCGGGCCAAAGAGAGACTGCCAATGCACCGATAACCCGTCGCCTGCCCGGTCTCCTCTTCCAGGGCCGCGTAGAGTTCATGGCTGTACTTGGCCAGACTGGTCAGATAAGGGGTGGGCCAGAGCATGCTGACAAGACCGGGCGCATGCCAGGTGGTGCCGCAGGTCAGCTGTTTACGTTCCAGTAGCACCACATCACTGATGCCACGTTTTGCCAGGTGATACGCGATAGAACAGCCAATGATGCCGCCGCCAATAACAACGACCTGCGCCTTGGATGGGAGTTTTTTCTTGTCTGTCATATCGGCCGTTCCTTCAAAACCTTGTTGCCACTAGTAGCTGAATTACAAAAGGATTGGAGCGCCCGACAGGATTGACTCGAATCGCTTCACGGCGATTCTCGCCTCCTTGGGCGGGACACGCAAGTAAATTAAAAAGTCCTGTTGAGGCCAACTGATCCCTACAAAACTCCTACAAGAAAATGCCGCGTTAGTCTTCAGACTCGATCTCTGTACAGTGCAAACTGACGACCTGCCACTCACCGAATGGCAGGTCGCAACTTGATGCGCTAGTCCATATTTGTTTCGTCCGGGGAAATTGCCATTTGACTCCGTAGTGCCTGCTGATGTACAGTTCCGACTCACTACTTGCACAGCACAACCTGCACAGGAACCTGAAATGGTCCGAATCGCGATGCCGATGAGTCGAAGAAATTTTGTCCGCACTATTGTGGCTGGTGTCACTGCGGCTGGTGTGCCGTTCGAAAGAGTTTATAGCCAGGCGCCCAACGGGAATTCGGCCGTTCGCACAAATCGGCGCCACGTCGTCAGGGAGCCCGCACACCAGCTTCGCGACGGCCACCGATTTTCGCCACCACCGCCCGCCGAGTTCAAAGACGTTGTCATTGTTGGTGCAGGGCCCAATTCGCTGGTTGCTGCCTATTATTTGCCCGACCTCGAGGTGGTATGCCTGGAGAAGGAACCAAGATGCGGTGGCAATGCCCAGCGCTCAAAATGGCGCGGCATCTATTTCACCGAAGGTACGGCCTATACCGGGGTGCGATCTGATCTCGTGGATTTCATGCAGTCCGAATTCGGTATTGCGCCTGCGCCCATTCAAAGCAACGTCGGCTACATTGCCGGTACCACAGTTATTCCGGATTTTTACCAAACCGGTTTCGACAAGCTCCCGTTCGACGAAGCAACGCGAAAAGCATTTTATCGATTCCGTGAAACCTGCAAGGATACGACCAGCCGCCTGCGTCCCGGACTTCGTTCCGTGTATAGAGGTGAGCCTGTCGCTGACCCTGCCTTGCGCTCTGAAATTGAGGCACTGGAGACCGGTAACTTCGAGCAGTGGCTAATTGATAACAACTTCCCCACGGAAGTTGTCGACTGGTGCAATGCGTATTGTCCGACCGACGTCAGCGCTTATCCGAGAGACATGTCGGCACTCCGCGGCGTCCTCTCGATGGCGAACATCGGCGATTTCGACGGTTCCGCGACCTTCCCCGGCGGTTTGGCCGCGATGGCAGAAGCGCTCGAGACCGGTGTACGTTCGCAGGGCGCCAACCGGGTTCGGACCGGGACTTTCGTCGTATCGGTAGCGAACACGCCAGACGGCCGGAATGTCGACGTGACCTATTTGCAAGCCGGCATTTTGCATACCATTCGTTGCAAGGCCTGCATCTGGGGCGGTCAGAAGCACATCGCGAGGTATGTCGTTCAGGATATACCGACGGAACAAAAAGAGGCGATCGGCAAGATGCGCTACAACGATATCTCCGTGATGAACATGTGCTTCGACCGCAGGATATACGACGACGCATTGATTACGTGGATGAATAAAGCACCGATCAACAACATCCTTTCGGCCGACTGGGTTATCAACGCCGGGAATACCGATCCCGATTCGCCGCAGGTGCTCACCTGTGACTGGACGAACCGTCCTGAGCATCGTGCCTTGCTGCTGGACGACGCCTGGGTCGTCGAGCAATGCCAGGCATCGACACGCCGGATCGAAGAAATTTTTCCTGGCAGCCTCGATCACCTTGTCGAAATCAGGCTCCCATTGCGAGCCCACTCCTGGGTGAGCGAATCGCCGGGTTACTACTCTGAGCTCGAGCCTGTTATCGCGAATGACGTCGGGCGCGTTATCATCACCCAGTCGGATCATAGTTCGTTCGTGCAGGCCTACAGTGCCGGCGTCGAAAACGCCGAACAAGCCAGGGAGTGGATGGCTTGAGTGCAGTGCTGAGCTCCGGGGTCGCTTAGCCGATTTCCTGACCACAAGACCAAGAATGGGGAATTAATAATGTCATTAGATCAGACGGCCCAATTTGCCGAGCAGGTCACCGTAAACCAGCTTGTGCAAAACGTGGTTTACGCCTCCGGTGCGATAAGTGCGCTTTTCGTTGTCGTGGGCCTGCTTCTCATCGACGTAGGCGCCAGCCGACGGCGGAGTGGATTCAACTCCACCGCTGAAAAACTGGTCGGCTTCTTCATTGGCTTTACCACCTTCTTCCTGATTGGTTTCGCCATCTGGACGTCCCAGTACTATATTATGGAAGGCGGCACCATGACCGACTCCATCAGGGACTGGTGGGCGGGTGGCGTGCTGGCGAACGCGCTCGCACAAGACGTGGATCCGGCGATTTTTCCGGGCGTTAACAATTTCCAGATTTTCATATTCTTCATTGCCGCATTTGCCGGTATCGCGAACATCCTGCTGCATTTCGCGGTCGCGGAACGCATGAAGCCGTCCGCCTTCTACATCACCTCATTCGTCACCACGATTGTGTTCGCATTTGTGGCCTATTGGACATGGGGCTCTGTGGGTCCACTGACCAACAGGGGCTATCATGACTTTTTCGGCGTCGGCTTCGTTTACCTGTTGCCGGCCGGCATGGCGCTGGTGTTCGTGCCCATGCTGGGTGTACGCCCCGGCATATTCTCGGCGCACGCAAGAGTGTCGGACTACCGCCCTGTCAGCCCGGCACTTACGGTAGCCGGGCTTTTCGTCATCTTTGCATCGCTGCCGATGGTGATAGTGGCTTGCCTGTTTTTCTTCGACCCCGGTGCCTATGCAGTGAGTGTCACCATGGCAGACACGAGTGTGGCTATCGCATTCAATAACTATGGTGCCGCCTGGGCCGGTGGCGCCATTTCAGGCGCAATCATTGCCTATAAGAAACGCAGGCTCGACTACTTCACGATGGGTCCGATGGCCGGCTACGTATCGGGGGCCGCTGGTCTTGATGTATATCTGCCCTGGCAAATGTTCCTGGTTGCGATGGGTGCGCCTTTCGTTGCCTATGCGGTTTATGAATTCATACACAAACTGAAAATAGATGAACATAAACTCATCCCGCTGTTCATCGGTGCTGGCACCTACGGCCTGCTTATGGTTGGCCTGTTGAAAGCCGGAACGCCTCGTGGCGGTTGGCTGGGCATCGAGGAAGGTCCTTACGCATTCCAGCATGGGGAAATAAGTTTGCTAATGCAATTGGTCGGTGCCGTAGCGTGTATCGGCACGGGTGTTGTTACAGCTTATATTTTGGCATTCATTTTCAAACACACAATCGGCATGAAGGTATCGGAAGAAGACCAGGCCACAGGTCTTGATAAAGTCTATTGGGATATCGAGCCAGATGTCGAGCTGTGTGCGGAGCTGAATTCTTCGGCAGCTGAATCCTCCGAGCCATCCGCAACATGACAGGCAACGACAAATCAATTATCCGTTTGAGCCCCGACCCTGAGGGTTTTGGTGAAACGCCCGATAAGCTGGAAGCCGAAGAGTTTATCTCCGAGGTTCCGCTGCAGCACACTCACTCGGCCTACGAAGACGATGAAATCGGTCTTTACGTGGGCCTCTGGGATACCGATACCATGGTCGAGGCTGGTGGCCCCTACCCGTGTGACGAATTCATGTGGCTGATCGAGGGAGAGTGCCAAATCAAGAGCAACAGAACCGGCGAGATCGATACCGTCAAAGCCGGCACGCCATTTGTGATTCCCAGGGGTTACGACTGTCAGTGGCACCAATCGGGCTACCTGCGGAAATTCTATGTAATTTCCGAGCACCCGGAAGTAGGAATCCCGGCAGTACCTGCCCACGAAGGTATCGTGATACTCAAATCCGACGCCATCTTGACCGAAGTCGCTGAAGATGCGCCTTTTGCAATAACTTCCGGTGCGAGACCACAACAAAATATGGGCTACAAAGACACAACGGGCAGGTTCTTTTCGGGCACCTGGGCCTCCGAAGCCTTTGAATCCGGGCAACGCCCTTTTCCGTATCACGAGTTTGCTTACGTACAAGACGGCTCGATCACCTTAACGAGTGCGGAAGGTGCCGCCCAGGTTTTCAATGCCGGCGATGCGTTCTTTATTCCGGAAGGGGTACAGTGCGACGCTACCGTGGTAAACAGCGTGCGCTTGTTTTTTACTGTCATTAAACCTGACTGAGCAGTCGCCAGGGTCGGACCTCGGTAACTCATTGTATAACAACGAATTCAGGCCGATATATCGCACAAATTCGCCCTTAATATACGTTTTTGGGGCTAAAACGTTTGTTTAGCGTTCTACACGTTTTCCTAATACGCGTTTCCAGCGTCAAAAAGGGCCAATTACGGTGAGGTTTTGTCGTGATATTGCATTTATTTCTCTTAGAATCTTTGTGTTGCGGCGGTCCGACCCCGTTTCAAACACTGGCTCGAAGATGACGTGAGTCGTGCCATCACGATAAGGGGTTTTCAGCTCATAGCGAACCTTGCCCTGATAGGTACTCGCCGAAAATCAGCGCGCTGCATACGGATATAAAAATGCCTGCTTTAGCGATACGCTCAAGCAAAGCCCCGGCGTGGTCGGCAATGAAAAGCGACATTAGTTGCCGGGATTCGGAGACAAATGATGAACAAGTCCATCCTCGCCATTATCGAACCCGACACATTTCCTGACGAAGTAGCCCGCCGCGCCGCCTGGCTCGCAATTCAGTACGGTTGCGATCTCGAATTGTTACTTTGCGATCCCGTGCTAACCGTGCTCGGCGATAGTTTTGTCATTTCGAATGAAGCCCAGGAACTTGCCGACAACATCAAGCAGGCTCAGATAGAGATTATTGGCGGCATCGCAGCTTCTGTCTCGAGCAGAGACCTCGATGTTGAAGCGTCTGTCCTGCATCAGGGCCCGGTCAGCGATGCAATCATCAGCAAAGTCATGGACAGCGATCCGGCATTCGTAGTGAAAGGCACGTCGTACCACAGCCCGGCGGACCGGGCGATGTTCACATACACTGACTGGCGACTGATCCGTAAACTCAATTGCCCCGTCTGGCTGGTAAAGGGCGGCGAATGGAAAGAGCATCCCGTTATTGTCGGCGCAGTTGATCCGACCCATAGACATGATCCGAAAGCGACAATCGATCAAAAGATCATTGAAGCTGGCAAGGTTTTGGCGACGATGACCGATGGAAAACTACTATTGCTGCATACGTATCAGCGCCTCGTCGAAATCGGAGCACGCGTAATCAAGACCATCAAACCGATCAAGCTGTCTGTTGAAGAAATCGATAAGAAAACACGGGAAACACATCGGCGCCAACTTGATGCACTTGCGCAAGATAACGACGTAGCCCTGGATGATGTGCATCAATTACCCGGCCGCACCCACGAAATTCTGCCCTCGTTCGTTCGATCGTATGGCGCCGACATTGTCATCATGGGCGCGGTCGCGAGAACGGGTCTTAAGCGGCGAATTGTTGGCAGTACGGCGGAGAAAGTTCTCGATCACTTGCCGTGCGACATTCTGCTTGTTCGGGACGATTGATCGGCATCCCAAATCAAACATGACCCCCGCCAAGACGATAATGGGGACATCATCAGCAACAACCAGGCAGTCAGTGACTAGTTGTCCTTCGCTCCCTGATCGATCCACGCGCCAATCGTGTCGATCTGCTCCGCTATCAGG
>PVMK01125372.1_pt1 | contig 15024 bp, 15 predicted proteins | sample 1853481 | NCBI WGS metagenome assembly PVMK01 (sample SAMN08533507, study PRJNA380276) | Marine sediment metagenome, whole genome shotgun sequencing project.
TTGTAATAATCAAGTGAAATACTCAAAGCATTGGAAACTAGAATAGTTTTCCACATAGACTTTGATTACTTTTTCGCTCAATGTGAAGAGATCAGAAACCCAGAGCTAAAATCAAAACCTGTGTGCGTTTGTGTTTTTTCAGATAGAGGAGGAGATAGTGGGGCAATCGCTACTGCAAATTATAATGCTAGGAAGTTTGGAGTAAAATCAGGAATACCAATTGTTTTTGCAAAGAAAAGACTTGTAGAACAACGCGATGCTGTTTTTTTACCAGTGGATTTCGATTTCTACATAAGCATGTCCGAAAAAGGTATGGAAATTATGGAAAAATATGCAGATATTTTTGAATATGTAGGAAAAGATGAGGCATTTTTGGATGTTACAAAAAAAACGAATGGTGATTGGGGAGAAGCTAAAAATTTAGCCATGGAAATAAAAAAAGAGATTAAAGATAATCTTAATCTAACTTGTTCCATTGGAATTTCACCCAATAAACTTATTTCAAAAATTGCATCAGACTTTCAAAAACCCGATGGGTTAACATTGGTGTTACCAGAGAAAGTTGAAGAATTTTTAGAACCATTAAAAATTGGAGATATTCCCGGGGTTGGTAAAAAAACAGAAGACCAATTTTCTCAGATGAATTTTCAAACCATTAAAGATCTTAAAGAAGTAGATGTGTTTACACTCAATAAAGAGTTTGGAAGAAAAAGTGGAACTTACATTTTCAATGCAGTCAGAGGTATCAATAAAGATCCAGTAAAGAAAAGAGCTCCAAATACCCAATACAGTAAAGTAATGACTTTGAAAAAAGATTCTATTGAATTTGATTTTCTTTTTGACAATCTAAAACAACTATGTAAACAAGTGTATCAAGTTGTGTTAAACAAAAATAAAATGTTCAAATCAGTCGGAATACAATTAATTCAATCAGATTTATCAAATAAAACAAAATCAAAAATGCTGAAAAATCCAATATTAAATTTAGAAGAGTTGGAAAAAAATGTTGGGCAATTACTAAAAGATGCATTAGAAGAACAAAAAATTACAATAAGAAGAGTTGGAGTAAAAGTATCTGAATTCTCAGATGTTCAAGATCAAAATAGCATTACAAGCTACTTTTGAGTACCTTCAGACTCTAGTTTTTTGAGCCTTCTTGATTCAATCAATATTACTATCAAAAGGAAGATAAACAACCATGGCAAGAACATTATTTCCCCTGCCACAGAATGAAATTCCTCCCATTCTGCTGCATTAGTAGTTACTTTTAGTGCGTACCAAGATAATGAAAAAATCCTTATCATATTTACAATAATTGTGCCTATTATCCCCAAAGTAAAATAAATAGATTTTCTTTTTCTTGCGATATTCATTTTCAACAAAAATGCACCCATTACAAGAGAATAGATAATTACACTATGAACGCCTGCAGAAGGCCAAAATACCTGAAGAACCATCGAACCATGATCTCCTTTTAGGAACATAATATTATCACGACCAGTTGCAACACCAAGATCAAAAACTCCAATCAACCAAACATTTGCTTGAACCAAATACGGAACAACATATTGGAGAGGACCAAGTGTATCATAGGGAAAGAATGCATCAAGTGAAAGAATGATTGCGCTTCCTCCCAAAAAGATAGGTCCTGCAGGGGCAATTCGAATCCATCTTTTACCAAAATAGATTGTTAGGGTGGCCATTACAAAAATTGCCATTATGATAAAGTCCCACATCCATGTCCAAGAGTAAATTAATTGAACGTTGTATTGTTCAGATGAATTTAGAATATAATCACGCAGTCCATATTCTAATCCTACAAGATAAGTGATTGTAATTATTGCCAATGGTATTGCTGCCAATAATCGTTTGGGAGAAATTACAATTTTGAGTCCAACAAGTTCAGCAATAATAAATGCCAAAGCAAAAAGGAATCCCCCTCTACCTTGATTCCAGCTTAGACTAAAACTGTCAGGAAATACAATAAGAGCAAATAAAATTGGACTGGATATAATAGCCATTCCAAAATAGAGATTCTTGTTTTCCACTATAATTAAATAAAAATTTGGCCAATAAATATCCCAAGCTTATTCTCATTCTACAACAGAAAATTTTTCAGGACATTTTAGATGTTCATAATATGGGTCAGATGGGAGATCTTCGACAAAAAATAATGTTATTGCATATTTGTCTGACTTTAAAATCGTTTTACTGCATTTTTTGCATCGTTGATTTTCCACAAATATTTAACCAAAAAATTCTACTTTACAAGGTGGACGTAATATTTTGAAATAACCTAAAAAAAGTCAGAAATGGTTTTTTGTTTCATTAATTTTCCAATATTTCCATGAGTGAACCATTCAGATTGACTTACACTCATCTTTTTTGAGGCCAAAGCAAAAGCATGATCAAAATTATCTGCAAAAACAGGTTTTTTCTTCATTGCCTGGCGTATGCCCTCTCTTACTTGCCAAACTCCTACTGGAATAGCATATTCAGGTCTTATTTCCCTTAAAATAATTACACCTGATTGAATTTTGTTTTTTGAGAGATATTCAACTACAGGTAATTTTGCCGCAAAATATGCTCCAGCTATAGCAGGAGGATGGCTAATCCCACGTGCATCTTCATAATCAGAGCCAAAACCTAAAACCCCATTAGAATACCAAGCTTCAATCATTTCGTATATCCATCTATGTGGGAATAATATAACAGAAAATAAATTTCCCAAATGTTCAAAAGAAAAAACATTACAAGAGTCAATCAATGCATAATCTAGTATTTCATTTGTTAGTGATTCAGAAATAATATCATCAGTGGCAGTGATGCTCCATTTTGTTGGGACAAGTTTTCTTTCTTGTCCTAGCATTCCAATACTAAAGCATTTTTGAATTTGAGAAATATCAATACCTGAATTATATAAATTTAAAACGGCATCCTTTGCCTTCAAATCCTTGTCATAGAAAGTTTTTTCAATAGATTTAGTAGAAGAAGAGCCAGAAAATTTTACAGATTTGATTTCACCTATTGGTCCAAATGGAGCACTTTCACCATCAATTGAAATGCTTGATGTGGATTTATAAAATTCTAATTCAGAATCGATTGGTTTTGATGACATTGCAACTTCTTGTAAATTTTCTATGTATCTTCCTTCAGTTGTATTGACAGAGACTTTTTGAATTCCACGAACTAAATTTAATCGAAAATTTATTATTTCTTCTAAAGATTTTCCTATCCATTTTTCAGGACTATCAAATAAGCTTGTATCGCCATGAATTGGAGGAACCATTGGGCCCACGAAAACCTTTGGATAATTATAGGAACCTACAAAAACAGATGGAGGACTGGATCCACTAATAGAATCAGATGAAAACAAATTTCCATATTTTGATAAATTCTCATGCCATTTTGCCAAAACAGCTCTTCGAATATCTTGAGAATTAGAAGACAATAACTTTTGTGCCTAAAATTAGCCTATTAACTTGACTAATATGAAAAATTAACCAAAATCAGATAATGTTTAAAGATCAACATTTGCACCATGATTATGACAATTAAGAGAGTTGTATCATTTTTGCCTAGTGCAACAGAATTAATTTATGAATTGGAAATGCAAGATTCGCTATATGGAGTTACACATGAATGTAAGTATCCAATAGAGGCCCAAACAAAACCTAGAGTGATTAATTCTGTTATAGATTCAGAAAAATTATCCAGTAACCAAATTAACACACAAACTTGCCAATTACTAAACGAAGGTAAAGAGATTTTTATTTTAGATGAAAAAAAGCTGAAAGAATCTAATCCTGATCTAATTGTCACTCAAAAAACGTGTGAAGTATGTGCAGCTTTTACAAATCAAGTAAACAAAGCCATTAAGGTTCTACCAAAAAAACCTACAATTTATTCAATGGATCCCCATAACCTGGATGAAATTTTAACAACAGTGATTGAAATTGGAGATATTCTTGAAAGAAATAAAAAAGCTGAGGAAATTATAACAGAACTTGAAAAAAGAATTTCACATGTAAAGATATTTTCAAATAAAGAAAAAACCAGAGTTCTTGCCATTGAATGGATAGAGCCCTTTTTCACAGCAGGTCATTGGATTCCTGAAATGGTTGAATTTTCAGGAGGAATAAACATGATTAGTAAAAAAGGAGAACATTCAAGAAAAATGAATATAAAAGAGATATCAAAGTCAGACCCAGAAATTATTATTCTTATGCCGTGTGGCTTTAACACCAAACGAACAATTGATGAGTATGGAAGTATTCTAAAAAATAATCCAGAATGGAATGATTTACGTGCCGTAAAAAACAAAAAAATTTTTGCAGTTGATGCTAATTCGTTTTTCAGTAAGCCAAGTATTCGTACAATTACAGGATTGGAAATACTTGCAAAAATTATTCAACCTGAACATTTTGAAAATCTTAGCGTTCCAGATGGCTCTTTTTATAATATAATGAATGACTAACGAGGTTTGAGTTTACACTCAATTTTTAAAGATTTTACAGTCGTATAGTAAGTAAGTGCCAATAATCCAATTGCAGCAATTCTGATTGGAATTTCATAATTTGTAAGAAATGCCAAAGATGTTGCACCTACACTTCCAAAAGTAGAGATGATTGCAAAGCCTATAGGACCACAGCTACATGCACCGGCAGCTGCTCCAATAAAAGAGCCAAATACACTTCCACTAATTTTGCCTGTTGAATTTTTCAAGATATTAATCCTGTAAACATTCATTGGAAGAACTAAAGCTGACAATCCAGATAGAATCACAATTAATGAAAATCCAAATTCTGTTCCTTTTGGTATATGTCCTGTAAGGTAAGGTTCAATGAAAATATACTCTGACAAAATAAGCAATCCAATTAACATGGAAATAAAAATTCCAATTGCTAAAAGAGAATATCTAAAATTAGAAAATACAGTTTTTAAAATGTTAGTCAAGTTAGATCATATTATCCATAATTTTTTTAAATGTACTGTATGGTTGTCCACCTTGAAATTGTTCTTGTTGATTATCAGGTCCCACAATGATAAATGTAGGTGTGGCTCTTGCACCATGTTTTTTTGCTTCAGACACATTGTATTGTACCCTTTTAGAATATTTATTTGAATCCAGACAACTCTCAAACAAATCCATATCAAGACCCAAGCTAAAGGCAAATGCCTTTAATCTTTCAGAATTTGCCCATCCATTATCAACTTGAGACTCTTGAGAATTATACAACAAATCATGATATTCCCAATACATCTCTTGGTCTTCAGCACAATACGATGCTTGAGCTGCGATTTGAGAATCACGTCCCAAGAAAGCTAAATCAACAAAAACAAGATTGGCTTTACCAGTAGCTATGAAATTTTCGTAAATTGCAGGTTTTTGAGTATGGAACCAGTGATAACATGATTCACATTGATAATCCCCAAATTCCACAATAGTTATTGGAGCAGAAGGATTTCCCAAAATAGGGGAACCCATAGCAGTTGAAACATCACCATGTATTCTTCCCATATCTAAGTTCACAGTTTCGCTAGAAGATGATGAATATGATGTAATAATACCCATAGCAATAATTGTTACAATGGCACCAACAATAACACCTTTCTTCTTCATAAAACTAATTTTTAAAATTTATTTAAAAAACTTATTCCAAATTGTTATGAGACTTTCGTCTAAACAGGTTCACAAATTTTGCAATTGCAGTGTCTACAGGGCAAGTTTCACATGCTACATTTGAATAGTGTCTATCAAAATGACTATCAAATTTTTCTCTAGATTCAAAGATTAGATCACATTTACTGCAATATACTTTAGTGACATTATTTTTTTTTGATTTTTCCACTATTGTTTCTTGTAGTTAGTGCTTATAAAGATCCTGTTGAAATTCATCATTTGAAAAAATTTTTGAATAAAGCCATTACAGGTTTTTTTGTTTTTATTTTTGCAATCTTGTGGTATTGTAGTACCAAGTATTACATAAAACCAAAACCATTCAATATTATGATTTATGACATCTACGGAAAGGAATCAAAACCATGTGGTATTAGAACAAAATTCAGCACTCAAAAGGTGGGCCTTAGCTATGTCAAGGAATATCAAAAGATATTTCCACATCTAAATTTTTAAATTCAGTCAAATATTCCAGAGATGGAAAGAAAGATAATTTTCAGTAAGATTTTGAAAAAAGATTACAGATAGTGAAGTTTCATGTGCGCATTGTGTTCTACTTCAAATCTTGTAACAAATCCACAGTGAGTGCAGGAAAACATCTGCGGTTGTGGGGCAGGTTCACGTTCGATTTTCTTGCCAGTGATTGATCTTATACTGACAACCTGTTTAGTTGAGATTACTGCAAAATTATGACCTTCTCCTATTGAATCCAAAAATTCTTTGATAGGGGCAATTACTTCGTTTGTATCGATTGTATCATCATCTTCAATGGTAGATAAGATGAATTCATGAGTTTTTAATGTAGGAATTGCCGCTACTTGGTCAGAAACATAAACTACAAGTTCACTTTTGATTGACTCTACATCCCTACAATCAATAGTGATCATGGAATTTTCAAGGCATGATCCGTATTTTAGTTTAACAAAAATTTGAAAATGATTATTATGTATTAATTTCATCTCATTCTTCATACATGAGAGATTCTGAAACATTTGGTGTTGAAAAAGGGCATGGAGAAGAAGTCATCACATGGCTAAATGGGAAATCAAAAGATACGAAATTTGAAGCCAGATTATACGGATATTCGGTCATTACACAGAGTTTTGGAGAGTTTGAAATGTTTTCATGGAGGGGGGATGTGCAACTTGCCAGAAAATTAATAATCAAAGCGAGTAAACGATTTAAAATTAAAGTCATTGAGGGGGGATACAGACCTAAAGAAAAAATTTTTCAAATAAAAAAATTTGATTTTGCCAAGATTCGAAAAGGAGATAAAACTATTGGGCAATTAGAATTTGAAGTATCTAGATTGGGAAATAAACAATGGAAAATAAAAAATGAAGAAAGACATTAAAGACGATAATTAAAATCTACATTAGAAAAAATGAAAATAGGATTGATTGGAACCGGCATGCTTGGAAATGCGGTTGGCATACATTTGTTACATTCAGGTTATCAATTAACAGCGTTTAACAGAACAAAAGAGAAAACAAACGAATTAAAAAAAAATGGAGCACAAATAGTCTCGAGTCCGAAAGAAGTGGCGGAAAATTCTGATATAGTAATAACTGTTGTAAGAGATGCAAGTGCAGTAAAACAAGTTTCGTTTGAAAAAGATGGAATAGTCCATGGATATCATAAAGATCTTGTTGTATGTGATATGAGTACTATCAATCCTATAGAATCAAAAAAGATTGCAGCCAAATTTCTTGAACAGGGTATTTCAATATTGGATATTCCAGTAATGGGGGGTCCAAATGTAGCAATAACAGGAGAATTGGTTATGATGGTTGCAGGGAACAAGAACACATTTGATAAATGTAAAAAACTTCTTGATACCATTGCCAACAAGATTTTCTTTTTGGGAGATAATGGTACCGCACATGCAGTAAAGCTAGCAATGAATTTACAAATTACATTGTTGGCGCTTGCAATATCGGAGGGGATTACTTTAGCTAGAGGGACAAATATAGATCCCAAGATCTTCCTTGAAATATTAAATTCAACTTATTTTAAAACTGGAATGAGTGAAAATAAAGCATACAAGATGATTAAAGACCAATTTGATGCAACGTTTACGCTTGAAAATCTTAAAAAAGACATCAATACTATTTCAGAGACCTCAAAATCTTTGGGATTAGAATTGCCAATGATAAAAAAAGCTGAGGAAATTTATGAGAATGCCGTAAAAGAGGGGTTTGGTGATTTAGACTATACAGGAATATTAGAATACATAAAAAAACTAAATGAAAAGAATTGAACTCATTAATGTAATGTTATGACTAGAATTCACCACAAATTCTATAAGCTACAACGATAAAATTGCATTATGAGGTTAAAAGATAAAGTATCAATTATCACCGGAGCATCAAGTGATATCGGAAAAGCAATAGCAAAGCGTTTTACCGAAGAAGGTTCCAGGGTTGTTTTAATAGCACGAGATTTTGAAAAATTAGAAAAAGCAAGAAAAGAGATCGGTCATGATGAATTAACTGCTTCAATGTCATGTGATTTAACTGATGAATCCCAAGTTGTTCAGACAATTAAACAAATTATTGACAATTATGGAAAGATAGACATTCTAGTAAATAATGCAGGGGCAATTAATGATCCAGTTCATTTCCACCAGATGGAAGACTCAGAAATAAAGAAACTTATCGACATTAATCTTTTTGGAGTTTTCCACATGACAAAAGCTACACTATCTAAGATGTCAGATGTTAAAAGTGGAGTAATAGTAAACATTGGTTCTATTTCTGGTGAAAGAGCAATTCCCAGAGTACATCTGGCAGCATATTCTTCCACCAAAGCTGCGATTTCTATGTTTACAAAAGCAATTGCAGTAGAATATGCAAGAAGGCATATCAGATGCAATAGCGTTAATCCAGGAATCATAAATTCAGGAATGATAAAGCCATACCTTGATGACCCACAAGCAAGAAAGGTAATCGAGGAAAGAATTCCTCTAGTAAGAATTGGGGAGCCTGAAGATGTTGCAAATGCAGTATTATTCTTGGCTTCAGATGAAGCAAATTGGATTACAGGTACAGTTCTTAATGTAGATGGTGGAAAAACAGCTTCAGAAGGATAGTCCTTTTTGAAGCAAAGATTTTGCCAATAATTGAGCTACACGTACTGGTTCTGGTAAAGAACCTTGCAAAGTCAATTTATCTAGAAGATGTTTTACATCATGTAAAGTACATCCCTCTTTTCTCACAAAAACATCTGAGGATGTATGTAAAGTGATTTTTTTGCGAATGCCAAGTTTTTGATAATTTTTAATTTTGGACTTGTAGGAATTTGGAAAATGATGTTTGATAGAATCTTCAATTCCTTTTGAATCATGATAAGTTATTCCAATTATTGGAATTTGTAATGACTCGTGAATTTTTTTAATATCAATTATGTTATACAAAGAAATTATCAAACCTGAAATTAAGAGATAGCTGATATCTGGTCGTTTCAAATCCTCGTACATTTGAAGAATTACATCAGTAGCATCATCACCATCTAGAGTGGTTCGTCCAAAGATAAATCCGTCAATTACAAAATCTCTTCTCATTACAACACCAGATAAAATAGATTTTGTTGAATTTTGTCGAAAGCTTTCAGCTATTGCTAGTCCACGTAAACCTTTTTTTTCAAGATGTAGGGGTCTCATTTTTGTTTCTCCTAAGATATGCCTTATAGCTAAATCCAGTAATACCGATTATGATCACAGTAATTACAGACCACAATACAAATGAAAAAATATTTGATTCCTCCAACATAATAATAAAAATGAATTAACCATCTAAAGTTTCGTTTTTAGAAACCACATTTGATGAAAATATATCAATCAATTTACAGAGATAAAAGACCTAACCAATACCTGAAACATCTAAATAGATTTGATATGAATGAATTTTGTGCCTGAAATAATTTGCGAAGATTGTGGAAAACGCCTATTTCATGAAAACGAGGACACCTTGAAGATAGAAGAGACAATCCATAAAAAATTCTGTAGGAAAAAAGAAGGAAAAACTCAAAGTTACATGCATCGAGATGTATCACATACAACCACATTTGACTCTGAAAGAGAATATGATCTAAATGGCAGCCCAGTTTTAAAAAAATAACATCCCATCATCAAATACCTCAAAATTATATTCTGGAGATTTAGAGTAAAAGGAATTGGATAAGGAATTTCATTATGATATCGTAATAGTAGGGGCAGGCCCTGCAGGATCTTCAGCTGCTTTTAGTAGTGCAAGTAAAGGAATCAAGGTTGCCTTATTAGAAAAAGAAGATTCAGTTGCTGAAACTGTTAGAACTAGTGGAGTTACATGGATTCAAAACATCAAAGAATACAAAATTCCCGAGGATTGCTATAACCCAATCAAAAATTATTCGTTTTGTTCTCCAAATAATGAGGTAACAATTAGTGATACAGTTGCTCGAGCTGCAGTGCTAGATGTAAGAAAAACATATCGGTGGCTAGCCCAACAAGCAGAAAATCAAGGGGCCGACATTTTTGTGAAAACCAATGTCAAAGATGTAATAAAAAATCAGGAAGGCGACATTGTAGGTATTGTTGCCAACACACCAGAAGGAAATGTTTCATTTTTTGGAAAAATAATAATTGATGCTAGTGGATTTGGGTCAATTGTTTCAAAATCCATGGGATTTGTAACTCAATGGGAGAAATTTGGTGCAGGTGCAGAGTATGAAGTTAAAGCTGAAAATGTTGATCCTCAAACATGGTGGTTAATGGTTGGTCAAAAATATTCTCCAGCTGGATATGCATGGATTTTTCCAATCAGCAATGAAATAGTTAGAATTGGGGTAGGCGTAGGAAAGCCTGACTCATCAGTCGACCCAACTGAGAGATTAAAACAACTGATGGATTCAAAGGAGGGCCCATTGGCAGACTGGGGAAAATCACACCTATTGAATTTCATTATGGACTCATTCCAAATGATGGTCTGTCAAGAAAAACAGTATACAATAACTTGATTCTAGTTGGCGATTCTGCAGGGCAGGCCAATCCTTTAGTGCTTGAGGGGATTCGCTATGCAATAAAATTTGGAAGAGTTGCAGGAAATGTAGCAGCTTCTGCATTACAGTCCGGAAACACAGATGAATCAGCGTTAATGCCCTACGAGGATAATTGGAGAAAAGAAATAGAATCTAAAATAAAATCTGCAGGGAAAGTTCAGAGTAGATGGATTGGCCTAACTGATGAGCAATGGGATAAAGAGTTGGATATTATCAAGGAGTTAAAGGCAGAAGAATTTTTGGATTTCATAAAGGCCGACTTTGGATTATCAAATATGCTAAAGCTTGCCACGCACCATCCAAAACTAGCAGTAAGACAACTCTTTGGTTTGGTTAAAGGAATCGGAAAATAAGTTAACATCGATTAACTGTTGTAGCCTATATCCAGAGTTTAGCTAATCTAACTTAGCTTTGAATTAGCAAATTCTATTTATCTAACATTAAAAAAGTCAGTGACAATCACATTGTGATATTCCAGTTGAGCTACATACACTCCTGGCTCAAATGGAATCTGAACCAACTCATTGAATCTGCCTGAAGAATCATCCTTCAGGGCAATTGATTCAACTAGATTTCCTTGCTGATCAAAGATATCAACAAATAGATCTTCTCTGAATGCAAGTGATTTTTGAACAGCGCCAGATAAAACAAGATTATCACCATATTGAGCCTCTATTATTGCAGAGCGAGAACGGATGGGAAGATATCTCTCAATCAGTCTCTTGAGCTCTTCTAATTTTTCATCAACATTTCCTGCATCTCGATTTGCCAAACCAAGTTTGATATCACCAATAACTTTTGAAAACCTTGATTCATCATCATATTTTTCTCCACCAAATTTCTCAACAAATGTTTGTAGTTCTTCAAAGGATCTAGCCAGTTCAACCATATCATAATCAGATTCAGAGTATACAGTGTCAAATTCTTCTTCAATGTTGATTATCTGAGTTGCCTTGACATTTTGATATTGTAGTGTTACAAAATACAGTCCAGGATCCGTAGGTGCAATCCATTGAGTGTAGAAATCACCATGCTTGGTATCAGTGAATTTCAGATTACTGTGTTTACTGCCATCCATATTGAAAATAGTGACATAGAGATTTTCTCTATCATCAAACCTAGATTTCTCAACAGCTCCTCGTAAAACCCAGATTTCTTTTTCTAAATCATAGGATATGTTATAGATGATTCTCTTATTATCAGATACCAAATGTTCTGCAAGAAATTCTCCAATTTCTAAAATTGTAGATTCTACGTCTACAAAATTACCAATTTCAATTAGATCATATGCATCTGAAATCATCTTATTGTATTCTGCAATATACTGGGCAAAACCTGCATGGTTAAAATTAGAAACAGTGTTGGAATAGGCTTCTAATTTCTCCCTATACTCTATTCGTTTTAACTCATCCACACTATATCCAACTTCAGAACCATAAGGATCATCATCATAAGCAAAAGAAACTTTGCGCCATTCAGTAAACAAGTCACGTACCATGTTATCTGCAGTAGCAATGTCATTTGAAATTACAAGATCTCGAACATCATCAATTTTTTCATTAAAGGATTCTGAAAATTCTATGAATCCCGGAAGGAATCTATTTTTTGTCATACTTAATTCAACGAGATTTTCAAGCGACTTTGCTCTTTGGAGAACATTTCCTGCACGTGTCTTTATTGCTTCTTCATCTTTTTTATCAAGGTCATCTTTTATCTTTGGAGCAATCTCACTAACCCAAACTAATAGTACTTCAATTCTGTCGATTCTTGAAATGGAAGGATTACCAGAAGCCATTTGTTCTGCAGTGTCAAGAATTTTGAGAGCATTTTCAATTAAGAAAAGATTGTTGTAATCAGCTTGGAGTTCTGCTTGTTCCTTCATTGCTTTATACTCAAACTTTAAAATAGATACAGGATTTCTCTTTTCTCGTAATTCTGTCATGGTATTATCAAAGTCTGAAACAATTTCTAGAATTTTATCAATGGATGATGCATTTTTTACCTCACCTAGTAATCGCTCCCAATCCTTTGCAAGACCACTATCAACTCCAATATTTTTTGAAATTTCTACGGATTTGCTAATTCTAGAGGAAATCTCAATGGTTTGTTTCATTTTAGAGATTTCTGATTCAGATTCAATAATAGTTTCAACTGAAGATGCTTTTTGTAATTTGGATTTTAATGAGTTCCAGTCAGGCATCAAAATATTGGCAAGATCAGAGTTTTCCGTAGAATTTGATGAAATGAATCGTTCCACAATATCTAGATTTCGTAAGATTATTGCTCCCTGATGAAGTTTGAGAGTTTCATCCTTGTTTTCAATCACCTCATCTATGGTGAATTTAGTTTCAAAGGAAGTTTTTGTGCTATTCCAGTCATTTTGTATTATTTTGTAAAGGTCGCTTTGTTTTCTAGACACCACATCAAGATATCTGGCTTTTGATAAAATATCTACAAGTTCAGATAACTCTGATGTGTAAAGAGGTGCAGTTCCTCGAGCAAAGATAAAACCAATCTCTTCTTTTACAGGACGTGTCAAAATAGTATTAGATTTTTTCATTAGGTTCAACAACATTTCTTCTATCTCATCAAAAGTCAGAGTCCTCACGGAAGTTTTTTGTGGATTGGCGTTTCTAACTTCCACAAATGCTTCAGATAAAATATCTAATCCTCTTTTTTTATCTCCAATCTCATAATAGAATAATGATAAAAAGATTTCACTATCAATTGATTTGGCTACTTCAAATGAGATTTCATCATCTTCTAGCATAGATGCTACTGAATTCAAAGAATATGAAATTGCAGGTCAAATGAGTGGATTGATTACAAAAATAAACTCTTCAGTAAAAAATTCGTTTGACAAGTCAACATAGATTTGTTCTAATTCTTGCAGATTGTTATTGGAAACTGCAATGTTTAGTCTGTTAAAAAAAGTAGCTCCGATTCCAAATTCTTCATCAATAAAATCAATTTTTTTAGAAACCAAATTTTCAGCAGAGTCTAGTAATGAATCAGAAGAGGGTTTAGAATACACATCAGATGTTACTTGAAATTGTGCAGAAGTGGTATAGTCACCATAAAATAATTTAATCTCATACTCTCCAGTTAGTCCACAGATTCTTCCCTCCAAGGGAATCACCTCGGTAATGAAGACACCGTTTGGTAATGGAACAAGTTGTTGGATTTGGCATAAGTCACCTTGTGGGTTTATTATTTGCATTATAAGAAAAGAATCATCAAATGGATTGGCCACCTGTCCGTAGATAAAAAGAGGTTCACCTTTGCCATACTCTCCAAAATTATCTAAAATAGTAATTCTGTCTGATGCTTGTGCACTAGCATAAACTGGCATTAACAACATTGCAGCCAAAGATAATACTATTGCCCCCTTCCTCATAGGATCCAGCTGAAACGGTGATCCTACTTAAAATTTAAGAAGGTATGATACCTAGAATTTGTCCAATATGTGAGGGATTAAGCTAAAGCATGTAAATTTTTCATAATATTTTTAGGAAAACATTCTGAAGTGTTTAGAGCAAGTAGACATTCACTATGAAATTGTTCTGAAGTTTTTGTCCTGCATGATTTGCAAATCAATACGGATGACTCTTTTGCACTCCACACATTGCGCAAAATCAATCAAAGATCCTCCACATAGTCTACACGATTCATCAGGCATTCTCTTTTCAATAAAACAATAGAAAATCTGAATATAAGCAAGACGTAGAACTCGTTCATCGTGCAAGCCGAAGATTATAATGGAAATAAAGTCAACAAAAAAAATGGACAGAGTTCGGAAAACATTTGATGAATGGGCTCAAAACGGTAGAGCCGAATTGATGGAAAAAGAACATGGCAAAAATGTATCCAAATTTTTAGACAAAGTTCGTTTTGAAAAACCTTTTTCATTTTTAGATGTTGGATGTGGAAATGGATGGGTGGTTCGAAAAATATCTACCAGTCTCATGTGTGAAAAAGCAATAGGAATTGACAAAAGTAAAAAGATGATAATTCAAGCTAAAAAAAATAAAAATAATTCCAAAGAAATGTATATTCACACAAATATAGAATCTTGGAAATATTCTGGAAAATTTGATTTTATATTTTCGATGGAGTCTCTTTACTATGCAGACTCTATAGAGATAGCCTTGAAAAAAATATTCCGATTACTAAAACCTGGTGGACAGTTTTTTTGTGGAACTGATTTTTATACAGATAACAAAGCTACTGCTAAATGGTCTAAAATGATGAATATGCAAATGCATTTACATTCAAAAATAGAATGGAGAAAATTTTTCGATGATGCA
>PVMK01168803.1_pt1 | contig 15024 bp, 13 predicted proteins | sample 1853481 | NCBI WGS metagenome assembly PVMK01 (sample SAMN08533507, study PRJNA380276) | Marine sediment metagenome, whole genome shotgun sequencing project.
TTTGGTATCCTTGTTCCAAAGATTTTTTGTTTTATTTAATGAGATCAAGTTCCTTCCTCCTCTCTAAATAATTTTTCTGAATTACTGCATTGTTAGTCTTTGAATACTTCAATAAATATTTCTACATATTTGCTATCTTAAAAAAATAATAAAATCATCCCATTTTATGGTGACAATTATTTGAATAAATAATAGAAGTAAAAATAGAAAATACATTAATATCTTTGGAAAAACACGCATATGAATCTTATCAGGATTGATCCCTATTATTGAAGAGACCCTATTCTCAAGCCTTCTCTGGCTAAAAACTCCAGTAGCTGAAAAAGCTGAGCTCTCCAGTGGTGTCAATTGCTTGTTTGACTTGATAAGTTTTTTTAATTTCAATAATGAATTTAATATAATTTTTGCAATCTCAACAGGAGGCCTGTCAGTATATTTTACGACCAGCTTATCACAGGCTTTTTCCTGTTCGCTTCTTATAAGAAAATATGCAATAAAACCAAATGGATTAAAGAAATTTAAATCCCTCAATATCAAGGCAAACCAGCCTAAAAGATTGTCCTTTCTCTTTATATGGGAAAGTTCATGCCTTATTAGAATATCCTTTTCGTTTTGATCAAGATCGTCTAATAATCTTGGTGACAATACTAGTGTAAAACGTCTTACCCCTATAATAAATGGAGAAGAATAATCACTATGAGTAAGACTAACATCCGGGGAATGGGTTTTTATCCTGTTTGTAAAGTTGTCAATAATTCCATACACATCTGGCACGTCTTCTCTTCCAACTTTTTCTTCATAAGCAAGTCTCCTATAGAGAAAAGCGATACTTATCCATCTGAATAACAATAAAGCAAACATTACTATTACCACTATTGTGAGGACTAAATAATTCGGATTTGACACTATTGTAGAAGGACTGCTATTGATTTTTATCATATTCATAGGATCAGGAAGTCTTATCCCAAAAGTCTGGCCATAATAGATATCATACATTTTTTCTATATCAATTTTCTCAAGAATAACAATAAAAGGTTTGATGAGGGGCAGGAAGAAAAAAAGGATCCTTATATTAGAATCTTTTATGCGGAAAATAAAAAGGAATAAAAGAACCAATACAAGAATTACAAAACTATCATAGATAATTGGTAATACATAGTTAGTTAAAACACTTAAAAAAAACATAAAATTTTCCTTTCAGAAAACTTTATATATTTAAATACTATTTTTTGCAAGAAAAAAGTGCTTTATTTCTTGAATTTATCCAGTTTTTTTATGAGTTTTTCAATACCCTCTGTGGAAAGATTCTCACTGTCAGAAAGAAATTTAAATATCAGCTCTCTTGATGCTCCCTCAAGCAAAGTGTCCGCAACTGTTTCTATAATACTCCTTGAGAGTTGTTCCTTGTCAACTGCTGCTGAATAAATATAGGTTTTTCCTATCCTGTTCTGTTTAAGTATCTCTTTATCAGCTAATGTGGTCATTGTAGACATAACTGTAGTATAAGGCGTAAAGCCACTTTCCCGGGTTCCTACCTCTTCCCTCAGCATAGCTTCATGCACTTCCCTTACTGTAACTTCCCCTTTTTCCCAGACTATTTTCATTATGCCTGCTTCAAGACTGCTAATACTGTTCAGGCCGCCTATTCCGATCTCTGATGAGTACTTCTTATTTTTACTATTTTTTTTCATTATTTACCGGTCCTTGCAAATTTAATAAAATTATCTAAAAAATTCTATTTGTATTTAATAATTTATAGCATATCTTTAAAAATAGCAAATAATATATTAAACAATTATATTTATTATTTATTTTATTCTTATTGACAAATTATATACATTTTGATAAAAAGTTATATAATTATATACTAAAATTTAATATATAAACTAATAATACTATACTAAAAGTTAGTATACAAAATAAATAATTATGCTTTTAAGGGAAATACATAAAGTGAGTATCACGATACAGGGTTCCAAAAAACCATCTCTGGAATTACTGCTAAAAAATATTGATGAACTTATTTTAAGGGAAAATAGGGATTCTGAGTTTTTTTTAAAGGTCTGCAGGGAAATATTAAAGATAGACAATTACCAGTTTGTCTGGATGGGCCTTGCAAAAATGAATAAAACCGGGAATATGACAAAAATAGAGCCTATTGCACATTATGGTTCAAACGGCTTCACTGATGACCTTTTAAACTCTCTTCTAAAAGAGGTAAACTCCAAAGACAAGCCTTTCGTATCATCTTCCACAAATAAAAAATATAAAATAAGAAGATATAAAAAAACCGGATCACTGCAAACCGGCAGCATAGAAGATTTAATACTTAAAAATAATTTTTCATCATCAATACTCCTGCCTTTAGTAAATAATGGCAGTATCCTGGGATTAATAAATATTTTTTCCAATCATGAAGATTCATTCAAGGAGCAGGAAAATAAGATCCTTCAAAAGATTGCCATTAATCTTTCAAATGACATCAGGGGATTAAAATTAGAAGTGCAGTTAAAAGATACAATGAAACAGCTCCAGAGGGCCCTGTATGAGACTATCGATGCAATAACACTCATGAGCGAGATAAAGGATCCTTATACTTCCGGGCATCAGAAAAGAGTGGCAATTATTTCAAGTGCAATTGCTACTGAGCTCGGGCTTCAAAAGGATATGATCGACGGAATCTATGTGGCAGGTCTTCTCCATGATGTAGGTAAGATCTCGGTTCCAAATGACATACTCGCAAAACCCGGGAAACTTAATGAAGGTGAATTTATAATCATTAAGAATCATCCTGTTGTCAGTCATAGTATCCTGAAACATATCGAGTTTCCCTGGCCCAATAGCAAATATAGTGAACCAGCACCATGAAAGAATAGATGGATCAGGATATCCTCACGGAATACATGGTGATAAAATGTCAGTGGGCTCAAGAATACTTTCAGTAGCAGATGTTGTAGAGGCAATGACGGCCCATAGGCCCTACAGGCCTGCTCTCGGACTGAAAAAGGCGCTTTCTGAGATCGAAAAGAATAAAGGGATACTTTATGATCAGGAGATAACCGAAGCATGTGTGAAAGTATTTAAAGATAAAAAGGTAAAGTTAAAATAGATTCTTTTAAATATATTTATCCACAGACTATATCCTGCCTGTACAACTGATCGTAACCAATACAATCTTGTCTGGGGAAAGGACATATGGCCTGGATTTTTTCTTTAATACTTACTGCTCTAAAAGGCGGGACCGGGGTTCTTATCAGATCCTTACAAATTTATCAACAAGGATCGGACTGAATTGGCTTCCTGCACATCTTTTCAATTCTTCTTTAGCATCTTCTACAGGAATTGGTTCCTTATAGGGCCTTCCCATAGTCATCACATCATAAGCATCTACGATCGATGTTATGCGCGAGTTGACAGGTATCTCATCGCCTTTTAAGTTCTGCGGATATCCACTTCCGTCCCACCATTCATGATGTGACAGGATATCTTCTGCAACCATAGCTATCTGGGGAGTAGACTTTGCAATATTATACCCGATCTCAGGGTGCCTCTTGATCACTTTCCATTCATCCCTGTTAAGTTTCCCTTTTTTCATCAATATGCTGTCAGGAACCGCGACTTTCCCTATATCATGTAAAGTTGAAAGTAAAACCAGTTCATCAAGTTTGCTCTGCGGCAGCCTGATAGAATTACCCAATCTGAGTATCATACCCTTCAGGCGCTCAGCATGGTCCTTTGTCTCGTGGCTCTTTTCCCAGAGCATTCTTTCAAAAGATGTGATTATGGAATTATATATGCTCTTTCTTTCAAGAAGCTTATTAGTGTACATATTATCTTCCGCTTCTTTTATGGCTTCCCTGAAACCCTGTTCCTGGCTGGTCCTTGCCGAGATTCCCATAGACATATTTAAGGGGATCTTCTGATCTTTGGTGCTAGCACAGATCTTTCTTATCTTATAAAGTACTTCTTCGACCTCAGCAGCGGTTGAACGGGGTAAAAGTATAAAGAATTCATCTCCTCCCCATCTGGCTACTATATCTTCTTTCCTTGAGCAATATTTCAATATCTTTGCTACCCTTTTTAGAAGTTTATCTCCTTCGCTATAGCCAAAGGTATCATTTACAAGTTTTAAACCATTCAGGTCGCAGATAATAAAGTTTAATGGAAGATGTCTCTCCCGGTAGACATTCCCCAATACTTTTTCAAGATAGGAGCGATTATAAAGTTCTGTAAGACTATCATGGAATTTTAAATATTTGATCTTCTTCTCAGCTTTCCTGAGATCACTTATATCATGAAGTATTTCCATGCGGACCAGCTTATCACCATATAATATTTCTTGTCCGGATACTTCAATATATACATTGCTTCCGCTACTCTTATGACCCTGTATCTCGAAACCGCCTTCATAGCCTTCTTCGATTTTTTCCTCAAGGATCTCGTGGTAATCCTCTAAAATAAAATCTGATATAGATCTCCCTTCCAGGTCCCCGGCATTAATATTGAAAAGGTCCAGAAAAGCCTGGTTTACTTTTATTATCTTGCCCTTATCATGAAGAACTACGCTATCAATTGATTTCTCAAGAAAAACATCAAATTTATCTTCAGAATTTTTTAACTGCCCTTCAAGTCCTTTTCAGTTTAGATATATCCCGTATAATGATCTTAAAACCTGATATTCTTTCTCCACTTTCTTTTATTGGACCAAAATACACTTCACCATATCTTATCTGACCATCTTTATGGTGCTGTACTATCTTAAATGGCTCAGCTTCTTTTCCGGATAGTACACTTTTAAAGATCGACATATATCTGGGAATATCTTTTGTGCTTATAGAGACTCTCTTGCTGAAATATTTTCCGATGAGATTGTTTTTACTATATCCTGAGAACTCAAGAATTGAATCATTGCATGATGTGATGATACCTTTATCATCTATTGTCAGTATCCCTATGGATTTAGTTTCAGTGAGGCTCTCTAATTTGTGGTTATCCTCTTTTAGAGTGCTTTTTATACGGCCTATCTCTTCTTTAGACCTTTTCTCAAGTCTTTTAATTCTATGGTGTTGCTCAATTAATTTATTGATCAATTGAGTCTTTGTTATCTTTTCAATATCCATCTTTAGACCATAAAAATCACTCTTTGAAAGATTTTTCCTCTAGATCTATTTTTCCGTTATCTATTTTTTTAAGGAATGATTTTAATTCTTCCACAACCAGTTTCTTCATCTTATCCCTGAATTCTTCATATTCGATCTGCAGGTAGTTAATATCTTCTTCAAGCTCCTGTTTTTTCTTAAGAAGTTCATCATATTCATCTTTTATTTCACTTATCTTATAGCGCAGTTCTGAAAGATCACCGGTCTCTTCATCTTCCTTAACTTCTTCATCTTCGATCAAGTCAGGGGAAAATACTTCCTTTAAGTCTACATCAATTACTTCTGTTTCCTCAACCAGAGACACTTCTCCTGCCCCCTTAAGGAATTTATGGATATTTTCTCCACTGATCCTCAAAGCTCTACCTACTTTTAATACAGGTATCTTTTTGGTTTCGATAAACTGTAGGATCTCCTTTTCACTGATCCCAAGTATTTCAGTGGTCTCCCTCAATGGTATAGAATTTTTTTTCTTCATCCATAATTTGATATTCGTAAAATTTTTAATTATTTGCAGTAAAAAAGCAAATATCAGGCAAATATTTTTAACGGATTACCACCTTTTATTGGCCGATAATTACTACAAAATTTAAAAATAATTATAGCATATTAGTATTATAATAAATATGGAATTGAAGCAATTTAAAAAGTTTTATTAGAAAATTCTTACAAAATCTAACATCATACCAATATTTACCGGAATATTACCAGATTCATTTTAATGTATGTCCACATGCTTAAAACCAATTGGCTGGATCAAATAAAAAACATAATAAAACCAATAATAAAAAGCAGGATGAATATAATGAGTCCCACTATTATGCGGGGGCTCTTAAAGTTGATCCCCAGTTTACGCGTATTTATGATCGTATATAGTAAAAATATAAATGGGATCAGGCTGGCAAAGATCAGTATTAACCCTATCAATGTTTTTTGGTCCAATGTGAAAGAACTTTTATCATAGGAGAAACTGACAGAAGTATCAATATTGTAGACTCCCCCGATCATAAGGGGAATGGTGATAGAATACTCCCCCGCTTCAAGATCATCCTTTAAAAATACTCTAAGTCCAACATCCTTTTTAGCTCCAGATTCCAAAATTTTACTGTCTAATTCTATACTTTTTATCATTCCTCCGGAATCCATTTGAAGGTCCGGACCTATGGTAAGGTCCTGGTCGTATATCGATTCCATCCTGATATTAAATCCAAGGACCGGCTCTTTCCCTCTGATCTCCAGAATATCTTCCATTTTTTTGATCAAGACATATTTTCCTATGGTAAATTCCTGTACCTGGGTAAGTTCATAACCTTCACTACTCTCATATTTCCCCTTTATCTCGATCTGATAATCCCCGATTTCCTCCAGTTCCTCAAGTATGGCGCTGTAAATACCATCTGAAGCTTCCAGGTCACCGTTTATTATCTCTCCATTATCCAGAAGTTCTCCACCAATACCGGCACCATCGGGGCCTGATAAAGTATAGCTGAAATCGCCTTCAGTAGAATCCTCAAAATTTGCATATATTTTTGTAGGAGAGCCTGCAACTATATTGTTTTCGATTGTTAAGAATATATCCTTTAATACCGGTTGATAGTCAGTTACTGTAAATACTGTTTCTTTAAGTGAGCTAGAACCTGTCGGTTTGTGTTCGATTAATAATTCTACCAGATAATCCCCTGGTCCTGATAATTGATCGAACATGTCATTAAAGATCCCGTCTTCCCCTACAGGATCATCTTCTACTCCATCATCAGTAAGTTCCATCCACCCTGTTGCGGGCATATCAGGATTTTTGACCTTAAAGGATAACTCAAAATCAGATGGATCTATCTCTCCCGATATTTCCTCGATTCCTGAGAGCTCTACAGAGATGGGGATCTTTGAGTCCATAAAGTACACTGCTTTTACCGGATCAAGAAGTTTCATCCTAACAAGGTCGAGAGCAAATACCAGATCGCCGTTTATTTCATAATCCCAGCCGCCCGGTACCGGCTCCTCTATAACATTTATTACATATGAATCATCCCTTATTTCACGGATATCCTGCAGTTCCGCATCATCCGGAGGAGTGATCTTAATGTCAGGGTTTTTAATATCCTCATTTGATACAGAAATAGCAATTAATTTACCGACATAGCCTTGTACAGGTATTGAGCCTATGAGTTTCTCGCCCTCCTGCTGCTTATCAGTGAAAATAAAAACACTGGTGATATATTTAAAAATCTCAAGGTATATGTCCCTTATGTCTGATGCTGTCTCAGATCTCCATAATTTTGCCCCGGTTATGGTGGCTATTTTTTCAAGTATTTCTATATTTGCCTCACCGGTGAAAGCAATTGGGAATATTTGCATTTTATCTTCCTGGTATTCATAACACAGGTTTAATAATTCTTCTTTATACTCTTCAAGATATTCCTCCATCCTACTTTCAGCAGTATCAGGTTTGGAATCAATCTGGTCATCTTCTGATTCGGATACCTTGTCATCCCCGGTTACAGGTTCCTCCAGGACGACATCCTGTTCAGCTGTACCATTACTGTTCTCGTCTGCATTTATATCATCCCTCGAAGGAGGTTCCGGTTTTTCCTTTGGCCCATCATCACCTTCCCTTATTTCATCAGGTATAGGTATATCATCTATGCCTAGATCCCCATCTGTTAAGAATATTATTATAGTCTTGTTTCTTTTTACCCTTTCATCAAGCATAGCTTTGACATCTTCCAGGGCGAGTTTCATGTCCGTAAATGCTTGATTGCTTTTAATACTGGAAATTGCTTCCATGATATCAGTTTTATTTTTTACGATCTCTGAAGGTTCAATATATATATTTGTTTTCTCCCCGAACCCGACAACTGCCACCCTATTCCCTTTTGTCAGGATCTCGTTTAACTCTATGAACAGTTTTGCAGCATCTATCCTTTTATTTTCAGGATCGTTTTGTTTCATGCTGCCTGATTCGTCCAGCATCAGTATAAAATCAAATGAAGAATCATTTGAAGAAAAATTATTTTCTAAAGCCCAGGCAAAACCATATCCGAAAGAAAGCACAAGTAAAGGGATGAGTGCGACGACCATAATAATCTTATTAGTTATACTTCTATTTTTCATTAAAACCTTTTTTTATTATTAATAATTTACACAATAAGGACCGATTAAACTATATTGTCATAAACGGTTTATTATGCCCTCCAAAACACTATGGTTTTGGTAATAATATCCTATCATCGAATTAATTATTTTCAATGTTTTTATAAATATTCATCAATGTTTGAAATTATTCCTTCTCCTGATCAATAAAAATAGAAACACTGGTTCAGCGAATTATTATTTTTTCTTTTTATTATAATTACGGAGTGAAAACGATCAAGAAACTTGCTGGATCTTTAAAAAAATTAAAAATATTTTCAATTTACTATTGACAAATTTTTGAAGATTTGATAGATTAAATATTACTTTAGAACAGAAGGCAACGTCTAGAATTTAGTTAAAATCTAAGTTTGAAAGAACTTAAATAGTAAACCGGATTTTGGAAAGTCCCTTAGAAAAGTTCTAATTTAGGACTCCAAGGAGTTGATTAACCTAAGGTGCAAACTATGGTAAAAGATTACTTGGAGTTTTATTTTTGTCCACAATCTTTATACCCTTTTTACTTAAAGATCAAATTAAAATCCAGGATTTAAGAATCATTAGTTTGATTTGCCTGGTCCGTCCTGCCTGTCCTGAGAAGCAGTGTAAATCCAATAATAAAAAGTATTCCTATGCTCAATATGCCATATTTTAAGCAATGCTAATATATTGATCATGATCAATATATTTAAACTATATTCATAAATTATATTTATTTTATTGGCAAAATGATTATATAATTTAATCCTGGCACCAGGTAATAAATATTTAACTGTAAATATAGTAATATATTGAAATCCCGGGTAGAGATAAAAATATAAGGAGGCTGATAAATTGCCGGCTATTATCACGCATAGCTTTTTTGCGGAAGATACTTTAAGGAATATAAAAGACCGGATATTGAAAAATGAGATATCTTCCAGGATCGATCTTTTCTACCTGGGAGCCCAGGGTCCTGACATATTCTTTTATTATAAGGCAAAACCCTGGATAAAATATGACGGTGTCGAAAAACTTGGCACTATAATGCATGAAAACCTGGTCGACACTTTTTTTAAAAATAGTTTTGATTATCTTGATGGTCTGAGAGGAAGTACCGGCTTTTACGATCTCTTGACCTATCTTGCAGGTTATTTGTGTCACTACTCCCTTGATAGAAAAACCCATCCATTGATCCACTATAGCGCAGGCATAGACAATGGCCTGACAAAAGCTACAAGGAAATATTATAATCATCACAGGAGACTTGAAAGCACTATAGACTATTTCTCACTATTAAAGAGAGGGATCGCTCCTGTGAGTTTTAAAAGTTTTGAGCTCATCTCTATAGGGAAAAGGTTTGAGCCTGTCCTTATAGACTATTATGTCTCTATACTGGACAAAGTATATCAATACAATGATCACTCCTAAACAGGTGACCTCGGCTATTCATGATATCTCCTCGGTGTTAAAAAATCTTTACGATCCATTAGGATTAAAATTTTTACTATACCGGTTGCTGGAACTAATAATGGGTACCCGGGATGAAATAACTTCTTCCATGATCCCACGCAGGCTCAAGAATGGTATGGACTATTTGAACCTTGACCACCGCAAATGGATACATCCATGCAATGCAGGCTACAGCTCGAATGAATCATTCTGGGACCTTTATGACAGGGCTCTTGATGAAGCGGATAAATTTATGAACCTCATATCAGGCTACCTGAAGAATGGCCATTTTTCCAATAATATATTAGACATGACAGGTAATATCTCATATTCTACAGGTATTGAGTGCGGCAGTAGCAGTGAGCTTAAATATTTTGATTCGATTTATGATCAAGTCTAAGAACTAAAGCATTTCTTCAATATTGATATGTGGTATACCTTTAAGTGATCTTTAAAATAGAATATGAGAGATAATTATCATTACACAACATAACTTATAGAATTAAATAATGACGAAAGGAATAAAAATGACAAATAATAAAACAATTAAACTATTTCTCTTTATAGTATGTCTGGTTTTTATTCTCCCGGTAATCGGCTGCTCAGCAAATCAGGTGGACCAGGAATATATTGATTTTTCAGCCAGGGCCTCTGAGGACTATCTTATTGCTATAAATAATAGGGATTTTAATAGCTTCTCCCAGAACCTGAGTAAAGAAATGAAGGAAGCTCTACCTGAGGGGGAGTTTTTTAGCTTTGTCGACCAGATCGAGGGTATCATTGGCATATATGAACCAGGTTCAAAAAAACTTGATCAGGCCAAAAAAGAGAGCGGCTATATCTTGATAGCTTATAATGCAAGATATTCCAGGGAGACAGAAGATGTAGTGGTGACAATCTCATTTCAAAAAACCGGTGACAAAATAGAGATTGCCGGATCCTGGTTTAATTCACCCAAATTGAGAGGTGAATAGATCCAGGGCAAACAGCAAAATATCCTGAGATCATTCTACATATTTATCGATGACCCGGGATGCTTTGTATCTTGAGATATTAAAACTTTGCCAGTGCTCCTGAGTTTCGAGTTCAAGTTTTTTATCTTTAAAAAATACCAGTATTTCGTCCTTAATATCCTGCGGCCTGATTCCTGGACTTTTACTTTTTAGATCAATATCCACCAGTCTTTGCATCTCACCAATAGCATCATATGAAAGACCCTTTAGATATTCCACATCGATCTGCCCTGTTTCAATATAGCGGTCAATATTATTTCTGGCGATCACCCGGTCCACATTGGAAAAATTAAGAACCATATAAACCATCAAAGTCATCACAAAATATGATTTTATGATAGGTAGTTTTGTGTACCAGATATATATAATGTTAATAATAAAAAGAAAAAACAAAAGAACCATAAAGGCCTGAACAAAAATTCTGAGATATGTAAATCCATATGCCTTTTCATAAATGACCATTCTGTAAAATGCTGATATAAGCAGAACAAAAGTGAGACCCACTAAAAGTGAAAGCAAGACTTTGCTTGCCAGATGAACCTTCCTGTTTTCTTTTCGGATAAAAGAAACTGCTATTAAAATAATTATAAAATTTATTACTGATACTGCTACAAGTTCGAAAAACCCGCGCCTTGCATATTCGGCATAGGTATATGAAGAAGGAAGTATAAAAGTCTCCCCCCAAAAAAGATAAGTAAACTGGATCACTGAAAAAACAATATATACAATATTCAATAAGGATATAATAGTTATCAGCACTACCGGATCCAAAAACTTTTTCCACTTTATCTTTGAATAGGACGGCTTCTTCTCTTCGTCATAAGACTTAAGTATTGACCAGAGAAAACAGATAGCATAGATCGAGACTGCTAATATCACAAAAAAGTGTTTTATGATCCTTGAGACAGGAATATCAAGAAACATATCTTTAAAGATGATATCAGCAGATGAGAGAAGCCAGATTATCAAAGCCAGTATGGGTATTGATATGATCAAGCCCAGGGCTATCCTTGTAATTATCCTTCCTTTCTTTCCTTCTTTCCCCTCTGTCATCCTAAAAAATGTAATAAAGGGTATATGTATATACTTTAGCGGGACAAATACCCTTTTGGCAAAATCTGCCAGAAATCTTAAATCAGCCCAGTCTGCTCTATTTAACTTTGAGACACAAGCAATAAGCATGATCATAAGATACGGGATGATCATAAAATTTAAGATCTTCAATATTTGATTTGAATATATGGAAAATGTAATAGATAGAAATATCGCTGGTGCTACCCACACCCAGGCTTTCTTTTCCAGGCTATTATAGGTTTTAAGGAAGATCAATATAATGACTGTTATTATCACTAATATAAAAATAAGATAAGATATCCCCAGAGTTTTATTGTAGAAGAGGATGTCGAATATTATGCCAAGTATCAGTCCGTATAATAAAAGCCAGTATTTTTTCTTCTCAATTTCCAATTTTACTCCCTGCTTAAAATTAAATGAGCTAATAATAAATTTATATAAAACAGATCATCCATTACATTAGGACAATAATATTATTCTATAATAATTTATATTTTCTGAAAAATACATTCAAACTTTCTTACCAGGCATATATACATATAAAGGATTTAAATTGCTATAATGATTCCATATTGTATATATTTCTAAAAATTATATTCAAATGAGGAGGAATTTAAAATGCTCGAGCAAGTCCATAAACACATTATTTCAGAGCTCCATCAAAACACGCGCACCGATATCATATTCATCATTACAGCAATTTTTCTAAACCTGCTTGCCCTTGGGGTAAACACAGGTATGGCTGGAAATTCCAGAGATGAAGTTGATCTATTTATTGTCATGTTTATACTCGTTGCGTTAGTGATAGTTGTAAATGTTATAGTCATAATCGGCCTGTTGAAGGGGAAAGAGACCCGCGGCAAACTCATCGGCGGCCTCATAAAAATGTATGATGACCAGAAAGTATCCGGTTATTATGACAAATCCTTGCTCTTAAATTACAATACCAGGTACAATCTATTTATCCTGACCGTTGTCTTTATCGGGGCAATCGCAATAGCCATACCTTTTATAGTCAGGTAATCGATGATCGATTGCATATTGAGGATCTTGGGCCTTATTATGTTTTTGGCTATTTAAACCTATTTTACTGAGAGAGCAATGAAAGTACTAAATATGGGAGTTTGATGCTGGGATCTATAAAAGAGCTTCCGGATAATAAAATAATAAAAATAATAGAGAGGAATCTCTTTGAACAAATAAGATTTTATGGAAGGTCCCGGAGAACCAGTCTTACTGATAATGAAAATATCATAAAATTTCTTTCACATATTCCTCTTCCTTTTTTTAATTGTGTTATTTTTTATAATTTTGATCCCGGGGATCTTGAAAAGCAGATCAAGGATCTTATCAAATTCGGAAGATCAAAAAAGACATCCCTCCTCTGGCTAATAGGTCCATCTTCCAGACCCCATAATATAGGGGCCGTCCTGGAAGAAAATAGTTTTAAATATGATGACCACATGATGAGTATGGCAATTGAGATCCGGGATATAAAAAATAATCTCAAGCATATTGATGGTTTTGAGATAGAAATAGTCGATAATAAAAAAAAACTTGAGAAATGGGTCCATACCTGCCTTAAAGGTTTCAATGAAAATGGTAAAAACTTTTCCAGTATATATCGATTTGAGAGATCGCTTGGATACTGCAAGACTCAACCCTGGGTAAGATTTACAGGAATCGTAAATGGAGAAGCTGTCGCAACCTCTGCTATTTTTATGGGTTCAGAAGCTGCTGGATTGGACAATATTACTACAGTACCAGACTGGAGAAAAAAGGGAGTAGGTGCTTCCATGGTCGCATATGCACTTAAGTTTTCTCAAACTTTTGGCTATAATATTGGTGTCCTTCAGGCGTCTGATATGGGTTATCATCTTTACTGTAAACTTGGATTCAAGAAATATTATGAGTTTAAAGAGTATATCTGGAAATATGATAATAATGCTTAAGGATCCAACATGACCTGAACCATGCTTGTTTCTGCTGGATACTTGAATGTATATTATCAGATTAAATAGCTAAGATAGGTCAAGTGTAAAAAATAAATCGGTATATGGCTTATATTTCTATAATTCATATACCGATTTTTATGTCTTAGTATCTATCGTCAGTTCTTGGTTTTTGTGGACGAGCTTCATCAACTCTTAATGTCCTGCCGTCTAAATCTGATCCGTCTAATGCTTCTTTTGCTTTTTCTGCTCCAGCATTGTCTGACATTTCGACAAAACCAAAACCTTTATTCCCGATCACGTTTACTTTAACAACCTGTCCGTGTTCAGCGAATAATTCTTCAAGCTGTTCTTCTGTGGTAGCATACTTAAAATTACCCACATATAGCTTGTTGCCTTCCATTCTTTCCTCCTTAAAACAATATTATTTCCCTAAGCTTGACAATATTTTTTTAAAGAGGTAACAGTAGAACCTTTACTCTTAGCAAAATATCATTAAACGAAAGAGAATCTTGAGTATAATTTCTATATATTCGTTTGTCAAATGCTATTTTTGTTATCATTTCGATCAATAACCGGCAATAATGTCATTAATGCTGTATTTATATTAAAAACTATCCACAATAACAGTGCATCTCTGGTAGAAAACATGTTCTCCTTAATATAGATCCCGCTGACGGACTTATTATTATCCTATTCCATGGTCTTGTTTGTATTTTGGCCAGTTTTGTTTTAACCACAAGAAATCATTGAAGTCGTCAAGTCTCTTTATGAAGGGATTGTTTTTAAGTTCAAATCCAATAGTCGAAGATGGTTTTTCTCCATAATCATGACCTGGCCAAACCTGAGTATCGTGAGGAAGGAGCATGAGTTTTTTCAAACTCTCAAATTCTGCTTTTGCATCTTTTTTACCATAGGTACCACCTACTTTTCCGACGAAAAGGGTATCCCCTGTCATCAGCTTATCCTTTGCTTTTATACATATTGAGTCCTCTGTGTGTCCCGGAGTATGTATTAATTCAAGATAAAGGCTTCCCAGTCCTATGGTTTCGCCATCTCTTATTCTTGTCTCATCCGTACAATTAATAAAAGTAACAGGTGACCCTTTTCCGACTTCGTTAAATTTATCATTCCCGCAGGAATGATCATAATGTGAATGAGTATTAATAATATACTTTATTTCCACCCCTGTTTCCCTTACTGGATTTAAAACTTTGAGGGGATCCGGGGAAGGATCTATGAGTGCTGCTTCCATAGTCTCTTCAGATG
>PVMK01189389.1_pt2 | contig 15024 bp, 16 predicted proteins | sample 1853481 | NCBI WGS metagenome assembly PVMK01 (sample SAMN08533507, study PRJNA380276) | Marine sediment metagenome, whole genome shotgun sequencing project.
GAAGGTTTTCAGGTATTGGCTGAGATACCCAGGTGTAATTCAGAAAATTACGCCAGGTAATATTATCAGAAGAACTGTTATTTCCCCATGTTCCGCAAGCCAGGGTCATGGTAAAAGGCATTCCATTGGTAAATGCTCCACTGTTCGCCAGACACTGAGGCTGGTTAACCATCAGACGGCTTACCTGTGCCTGCTCTGCAAGCTCTTTCATGCGACTCTCATCTGTGGTATGGATACCCGCACAGTGGCCTTTACCGCGGATAGCGTGAATTCTCTTAAGGTATTCTATCGCATCTGCGAATCCCTTGATATTTCCAGAGGGTCAGTACTGGAGAAAGTTTTTCATCTGCAAACTTATCGCCTTCAACAGGATCATCACCAATAACCATTAAAAACTTGGTTTCTTCTGGAACGCCGAGATCAGCAACCTTGTTGCAATACGCACAGCAGCACGGGCAACAACTTTTGCGTTGATGTGCTCACCATCAGGCCACATGGCTTCTTTAAGTTTGGCTTTCTCTTCTGCATTGCAGAGATATCCGCCGTTTTCCTTGAGACCCTCAAGCACCTGGTCATAAACTGATTCCTGGATAACCGCATTATTCTCAGCAGAACATGAAGTTGCGTTATCAACAGTCTTACTCATGAAAATCTTTTTTGCCGCTTCTTTTGGATCTGCAGTTTCGTCAACGATCATAACGGAGTTTCCAGCGCCAACGCCAAGAGCAGGTTTTCCGCTTGAATAAGCAGCGATAACAGACTGTGTCCCGCCGGTTGAAACAACCAGATCACACATTGACATCATCTTCTGAATATCTTCAATAAATGGTTTTTCCATGATCTGAATCAGATCTTCAGGAGCGCCCACTTTTTTAAGACCGGCACGTGCATACTCAACAGTCATGTTGCTGCAGCGGCGGGCGATCATGTGCGGTGCAAAGATGATTGCATTACGTGTCTTTAAAGCAAAGATTGATTTAACCGCAGGTGTTGCAGTGGGGTTGGTGCAGGGTGTGGGAGCAAAAATTACGCCCATGGGTTTTGCAACCTTAAAAATTCCTTTTTCCTTATCTTCCTCAACAATACCGCATGATTTTTCACCTTCCATATCACGCAGCGCACCAAGAACCTTGTTGCGGTGCTTTGCATACTTGGCTTCAAAAATACCCATCTTTGTTTCTTTAGCAGCCAGTTCTGTACACTCTTTTGCGTGATCAGGCTGAATCATTTCCCAGGCAACAGATTTAACCATCTCATCAACCTTCTCCTGAGACCAGTGCTCTATCTCAGCCTGAGCAGCTCTCGCTTTATCCAGCATCTCCTGTAATACGTCACTCATGATAACTCCTTAACTATTAAAATTAAATATTATTGAGCAGTTTTGGTCTTTCCTTTATTAAAAGCCTTTTATCTCAAAGGATTCTATTCAGACTGCTCTTCTTTTTTCTTCTTTTTAGGACAGCATGCAATTAAACACTTAATCACAAGTCCGATAACCACTAGATAGCATAAGATGGACAGGATGATCATCAGCGGGCTTTCTGCAAAGCCTGATTTATGAATGGTTCCAAAAAGGATCTTATTTTTGTCCAGGTTGTGACACTTTGCACACACCTGAGGTTTTAGTTCTTCATCACCATGATTAACAACATCAAAATGGCAGTTGCTGCATTTTTGGGTATCAAAATCACAGGACACGTTTACCTTTCCGTGCCCTTTAACCCGGGTCGGAATCGCAGAAAGCACGATCTGAATAACTCCCGGATTCGGAATATCTTTGTTACCCTGGACAAAACCTTTAACCTGGCGGATAAGGCCCGGGCTTGCTTCGGCAGCATGACATTCACCGCAGGTTTTAGAAAGGTTATCGCCGTTTACTGTTGACTCAGGGTTATCAGACCTTAGTACCGCATGGGAGGTGTGACAGTTCATGCAGGTTGGCGCATTAGCATTTCCCTCTTTTGCCAACTGTCCGTGAGAAGTCTTTTCATGTTTAGTCGCTGCATCATCATGACAGTCGCCGCAGCTGATCTTGTCATATTTTTTTCCGTTTTTATGCTCGGCAAGTGTCGGACCGTCATGACAGTCTGTACAGTCATATTCCATCTCACCATGTGTGGACTTAAGGTACATTTCTTTATCCACATAGAGGCTGCGTTCCGCACCGTCTGCGTCTTTTGCCGTAAGAGTTGTATCGTCATGACATGACAGGCAGTCATCAACCTCCTGTGCGCTGACCGGCAGGACACCGAACATAATCACTGCCAGCACAGGAATAATAAAATTCAATTTTAAGACCGCTGAAATATATTCTCTCATATTAAGCTTACTCCATAGCATTTAATATTATTTCTGCAATATCAAGACTCTTAACAGATTCTTGTTTTTCCCTTGCCTTAATTCCATCATCAAGCATTGTCAGACAGTATGGACAGCCGGTTGCAATGGTATCAGGGTTTTTCTCAAGAGCCTGATCTGTACGCATCTCATTAATTCTCTGTCCAATATCTTCTTCCAGCCACATGCGTCCGCCTCCTGCACCGCAGCAGAAACTCTTATTCATGTTGCGGTCCATTTCAACCAGGCTTACGCCGGATACGGATTTAAGAAGTTCACGGGGCTGTTCATAGATATTATTGTAACGTCCGAGGAAACATGAGTCATGGTAACAGACCTTCATTTTTTCTGACTTATTGAGCTTAATCTTGCCGGACTTAACCAGATCAAGAATAAATTCAGTATGATGCACAACTTCATAGTTGCCGTTATAACGGTAATACTCGTTTTTAAAAGTGTTTAAACAGTGCGGACATACGGTCAGAATTTTCTTAACCTTATATCCGTCAAATGCAGCTACATTTGCCTGAGCAAGGGTATCAAAAAGATACTCATTCCCCAGCCTTCGGGCCGAATCGCCACAGCAGCTTTCTTCAGCTCCCAGTATGGCAAAGTTGACACCGGCTTTTTGAAGGATCTTTGAAACCGCAATGGTAACTTTTTTATAACGGTCATCAAATGCGCCAGCACAGCCTGTGTAAAGCAGGATATCAAAGCTTTCCGCCTCAGCAGCTGTAGGGACCCCGAGCTCCTTGGCCCAGTCACCGCGTGTTGCAGAACCAATACCCCACGGATTTGAGTTATTTTCCATATTCTTAAATACGGTCTGCGCTTCACCCGGAAAGTTAGGATCCGTCATAACAAGATACCGTCTTAGTTCAATGGTCTTATCCGCAGTAGTAATACATACAGGGCAATGCTCAGTACAATTAAGACACATGGTGCATGCCCAGATAGTATCATGATCGATAACATCACCGATCACCAGTTTTCCGTCTTCAAAATTACCTGCAGCCTTATCCTCCATATTTTTCTTAAGGTCCTGAATCAGTTTCTTAGGCGAAAGCGGCTTCTCACTTAAATGAGTGGGGCAGTTATCCTGACATCTTCCGCATCGGAGACAGGCATCAAGATGCAGAAGCTGTCTTTTAGTAAACTCTTCTATCTTTGCAACACCGTAGGTTTCAGCTGTCTCAAAATCAATACCGGAAAAATCACCGATCGGGCCGTATTTTCTCAAATAAACATTGATTGGGGATATAATAATATGAATAAACTTTGTATAGGGAATGGCAGCAATCATGCCCAGAACCAGAAAAAAATGAACTCTCCAGAGCAGACTGTGAAGTGTGCCGTTAAAATCACCAAGGGGAGCAAAAATTAAAGAAAATACCGTTCCCACCGGTGCAGTGGCAGCACCCTGCCCTGTTATTGCGATTCTCAAACCCTCAATGCAGAAACCGATAAAGATGATCGCAAACAGCCAGATAAGCGGCAACGCATCTTCAGCCTTGGTATCATCAAGGCGATCAGGTCTCAAGATATAACGTCTGAATGCAGCGTAAATAATGCCCGCAAGGCCAATCAGTCCGATAATGTCCAATATCACAGAAAACCCTGCACCGATTGCATCAGGCAGCAGGAAATTGATCTGCATCACAATGATCACCAAAAGCGGAACAAGACATGCGGCAAACATGGCGAGATGCATTAGCCCCGGAACCGGATCTTTCAGTATCCGTTTATGAATGACCGTATCAACGATCAAATCAATCAACCTGTTACCCTCAGTTTTATCAGCCTCACCGTCCTGTCCCATCAACCAGAGTTTGGATCTTTTAACAAGACCGAACACACAGACGGCAACAGCAATAAGAACCAGCAGCGGATCAATTATTGTCAGCATTATCTATATTTCTCCTCACCGTATATTAATTTTAAAAAATAAATTTAAAGATCTTATGCATCTTCTGCCTTAACCTCAACCTTGTCCCAGAACGGCAGAATAAGGTTGAAGATATACATCACTATAAAAGGAGCGGAAAAAAGGGCAATCGCAACCAGAAGCCCCTCTCTTCCAAGAAAGGAAGGCGTATAGCTTGTAAGGCCCCTAAAGCTTTTTGAAAATAGCTGTCCGCCGATGATCACATTCCAGCGCATGGCAATCACCTGAACAAGGATCATCACAGAGCAGATAATACCCAGGGTATTACGGGTTGAATCCTTCATCTTTTTGAGTGTAACAAAACCCAGCAGTATAAAAGGAATTACCGAACAGACTGCCATCTGGAGGAAAATATAGCTGAATCCCAGTCTCTCGGTAAGCATCCGGGAAATAATATGCCACTCCTCATGGGACTCATACATCATGGTAACAACTTCCATTGTTTCAAGTGTAATATCTAAAATAAAGAAAGCCCAGAGATAGGTAAAAAGGCTCTTTAAGCAGACGCTGTCAACCGGCTGTTTTTTAAACTTCATCACGATAACATATGTCACTGCCAGAACTGATATACCGGATACAATCGCAGAAAGGAGAAAAATAACCGGCATCAGCGGGGTTGACCACCATGGGTTGGATTTTAGGGAACCGAATAGAAAGCCCACATATCCATGCAAAATACAGGCGGACGGTATACCGATTGAGGCAAGAAACAGGGTTATTTTATGGTCAATTTTCAGTGCCTCTTCCGAAACATCAGTACTGCCAAGGGCCAGAAGAAAATAAAAACCTTTTACGATTCCGGTACGCTCTTTAACCTGTTTAACAATGTACGGCCGAAACACAAACCATATTTCAAGAAGAACAACAATCAGATAAAAATTGTATATATAGCCGAATCCGGACATTGCCGAGGTGAACTTGGGCGTAAACATGATGTTCAGCGCCCGCTCAGGATGCCCCAGGTGAAAAAGAAGCGGTGTACACGCAAAAAGCAGAAAGCAGAAAGCACCCACCAATGAGAACTTTGCAATGGGTTTAAGCTCTTCAACACCGAAAACATGATAAAGAGAAGAAACAATAAATGCGCCGGCAACCAGACCTGTAATATAGGGGTACAACACGATCATGATGCTCCAGTGCACATGAATTTCATTTGGGAATAAAAAACCCTGGGTTACTATTTCATGCATTAGCGCACCTCCTTATCAAGTCCGATATAAAAAACCATCGGATTATTTCCAATCTCAGGCTTTAAAATCTGTAGCCGTTTTTCTTTTAATATCTTATAGACCGGACCATTTTCATCATCTATCTTTCCAAAGATCCTTGCTTTCGAAGGACAAACTGTAACACAAGCAGTATCAAAACCTTTTTTGATCCGGTGATAGCACCAGGTACATTTATCCGCAACACTGGTAACCGTATTAAAAAACCGTGCGCCGTAAGGACAGGCCTGAATACAGTATCCGCAGGCCACGCAATGTTTTTCATCCACCAGCACAAAGCCCTCTTTCGATACGTATGTCGCACCCACCGGACAGACCTGAACACAATTCGGGTCTTTACAGTGGTTACAGAGTTTGGGAACAAAAAATGCTTTTTGAAGTTTTTCAGAATCTTTTACAGGCTCAAAACCGTGCTCTCCGCCATGGGGACTGTCAACTTTTACCTGTCCATTTGCCAGGATACGGTATCGTTCCACCCAAGTTCTGTAACAATCCTTTGGAACACTGTTTTCCTTCCTGCAGGCGCTTCCACATTTGCCGCAGCCTATACACTTTTCCGTATCAACGATAAAGGCATACAGGTTGGAGTTTCCTCCTCCCGAGGCGAAGACACCGGATGGAAATACCGTTATTGCCAGTCCGCTGTGGAAAACAGTCTTTAAAAATTTTCTGCGCTCCCTGTTCATATTAAAATCCTTTAAATAATTACATTGGTTCGTGAGGACTGTGACAGTCTGTACAGGTCATACCCTCTTCGAGTTCCTGCTCCTGCTCTTCCATATGTTTTTGTAAACTTTTGATCTGTGGAAAATCTTTTGGACGTGCATCAAGTTTTTCATGACATAACAGACATGCATCTGAAGAGACATCTTTTATTACAACTGACTTTATCTGGCTGTTATGTGCCTGCCATACGCCATGACACGCCTCACAGGTAACGGATTTATGACCGCCCGCTGCAATCTCACCTGCCTGGTCGGCATGACATTCACTGCACTTCTCTTCACCTCTGTAAAGAGCCGGAAGGGATTCCTGTTCCTTATCCGAATCCCCGCGATGGAAACCGTATTTATAAGTCCCGTGTATCCCAAAAGATTCCGGCACCAGAAAACTCCTGACCAGCAGAAAACCCATTACTGCCAGTACTAAAATTACAGCAAATCTGATAATATGATTATAATGTTTCATATACACACTTATCCTTTACATAATTTGTCAAATTTTGTTGTTTTAAGAGACAGATTTTAGAATTTAAGCTTTGTTAAACAATTATTATAAAGCTTAAAATAATAATAGAAAAATCAGTTTGTGTCAATTTTAAATAAACTACTCTATTTCGGTTTATAGACAGAAATGCCATAAAACCATTAAATTGTGGAATATCGAATAGTTAATGTATTTAATCAATTTCAGTCGAAAAAAAAGTCTGGAATTTTTTTCTGTGAAACGCTATAAGAATTGATGCATAAAACTCAAAGCGCCAATAACTAATGACCAAAATAATTAGGGGCAATTAAAAAGTGAGAAAATTTTTATCTGTAAATCCTGACATATGCATAGGCTGCCGTTTGTGTGAGCTGGCCTGCGCAATGTCAAAAGAGAATGTTTTCAATCCGAAAAAAGCTCGGATAAAGGTCGATATGATAGGTTTTCCTGAAGTACCTGTTCCTGTGTTCTCCAGGCTCTGCGACTCCTGTGCCGGCAAGCCCCAGTGCCTTAAATACTGTCCAGTCGGATGCATAACCTTTATTGAGGGAAACCCGAAACCTGACCAGAAAAATATCGTTTTAACAGAGATTGTGGCAGAGGACTGGCTGGAAAGAAACACCAGAAAAAAAGAAGAAGATAATGCAGATAACACTTAAGACCTTTGCAACCTTAAAAGATGTCATAGGGCAGAAAGAAATAACTTTAGAGTTAGCGCCTAAGGCAAATCTTACTGACCTTTTTGATTTTCTCGATAAAAAGTATGGTGACAGTTTTGACCGACAGGTCAGGGATCAGCTGACAAAAGAGCTGGTTCCTTTTCTCATACTGGTAAATGATAAGACATACCGTTCCATAGCTGACATGGATAAACCCATCAGCGACGGAGATGTGGTAACAATCATGATTCCCTTTGATGGAGGCTAAACATTAAATGAGCAGCAATACCTTAAAATATAAAGGTTATGTCGGAAAAATCCTTAGAGTCAACCTGACAGACGGCACAACCAGTGAATTCCCAATTACCAATGAACTCGCAGAAAACTATATCGGCGGTGCAGGTATGGCTGCCCGCATACTTTATGATGAACTTGAGCCGGGCATAGACCCCTTATCACCTGAGAACAAGGCAATCCTTTTGACAGGGCCGGTAGAGGGAACCATGATCCCCACCGCAAGCCGGATCGGCCTCTACTCAAAATCTCCGCTCACAAACTCATTTTTTCACAGTTCAGCAGGCGGACACTTCGGACCTGAGCTGAAATACGCAGGATACGACGGTATCATCTTTGAAGGTGCATCAAAAAAACCGGTATATCTTTTTATTGATGACGGACGGGTTGAGCTTCGTGACGCTTCACATCTATGGGGAATGGATACCACCAAAGTACAGGAAGAACTTTTTGAAGAGCTGGGTTCTGATGAAATACAGATTGCCGCCATCGGCCCTGCCGGAGAAAAACTGGTTCGCTTTGCCTGCGTCATATGCGGCAGCCGTGCTCTGGGAAGAGGAGGCCTGGGTGCAGTTCTCGGCTCAAAAAAATTAAAAGCCGTTGCAGTCAGAGGACAGGGGGATATTCATGTTCCTGACATGAGAAAGATGAAACTTTTTCTTGATGAAGTATTTGCGCGTTTTAATGCAAATCCTTCAACTTCTGAAATCCTGCCCCGTTACGGTACCCCTGTACTGGTAAATGCAAATAACACTCTTGGACTGTTTGGTTTCAATAACTGGCAGGATGAGTTTTATCCTGAAGCAGAAGGCCTTTCCGGTGATACCATGCGTAAAGAACTTGTTAAGAGAGACAAATCCTGTTTTGCCTGCCCCTCAAGGTGCGGAAAATTCAGTATTGTAGAAAAAGGCGCGAATAAAGGCGCAATGGTAGAAGGGCCGGAATATGAAGATATTTTTTCACTTGGATCAATGTGCGGACACAATGACCTTAATGTTGTAGCAGCAGCAGAAAGGTTATGTGATGACCTGGGAGTTGACGCAATTGAAGCAGGCGTTGCAATCGCCTTTGCCATGGAATGTTATGAAAAAGGAATTTTAACTGATAAAGACACCGGCGGAATTGAACTTAAATTCGGGCGCGCAGACCTGATCATGGACATGGTAACAAAAGTGGCCATGCGTGAAGGGACTCTTGGTGATATTCTGGCAGAAGGCGTTAAAAGAGCCTCTGAAAAAATTGGGAAAGGATCTGCTGATTTTGCCATGCAGAACAAGGGTCTCACTTTCCCCGGTCACTCAGCCAGAGGAATGCCCGGCTTTGCTTTGGGATACGCAACCGGACCCCGGGGCGGCAGTCACCATGACGGCAGACCGACCGGTGAAAGAACAGGTTTTGTAAAACGCAATACCATAGAAGGAAAAGGCGAATATACCGCGCGTATTAACCACCTGAATATCCTGACAGACTCAATGATACTCTGCCATCTTCCTGAATCCGTATGGGGCCCGCTGGATATTACTGACATTCTGGTTCGATGTTTAAATAATACTACCGGCATGGATCTGACTCTGGAAGACACTAAAAAGACCGCTGAAAGGATATGGAATTTAATAAGGGCATTCGGTATACGTGAGGGATACAGAAGAGAACATGATACCCTCCCGAAAAGATTCATGGAAGAACCTATAAAGACCGGCCCTTCAAAAGGCATGGTAATCTCACAGGAAATGCTTGATTACATGCTTGACCAGTATTATGATTTCAGGGGCTGGGACAGGGAAACAGGCATACCTACCCGGGAAAGACTGCTTGAACTCGGTCTCAAAGACATTGCTGATGATATGGATAAATACAAATAATAGCAAAAAATCATATTTCTAATAAAAAAAGAGCCATATGGCTCTTTTTTTATTCTCTAAGAAGATCTGCAAAAGAAAACATACATATAATTTGACAAAAAAATAAATTTGTATTATTAATTTTTAGCATGCTATTTAATTGTGTACTAATTAAAAGGAGCGTTAAATGAGACCAATAATTAAACTTTATTTCCTCTTAACAGCACTGTTACTTACACTTTGTATTTATGCGCCCGTTTTAGCAGAAGAACAGAAAAAAGAAGCTCCGGAAGAAACTGTTCCCAGCCTTACAATAACAGAGAACAAGATAAATCTCCCATTAAAAAGCACCCTTATACTGGCGCTTAAAAACAATCTTGACATTAAATTCACAAGCCTTAATCCAAAAGCGTCTGAAACAGACATTCTAAGAGAACAAGGTGCATTTGATACCACGTTTCACATCTCAGCTTATAAAAAGACAGGAAAGGAAACAGACCGGATTCTTTCTTATGGGTGCAGGGGACACAACAACCTTCCAAAACACTAGTGACCTTGAGACAGGCTTACAGAAAAAGTTCACCGCCGGAACACTTGCCGAGCTTAAGCTTATCAACACGAAATCAGAAACTGATAATGATTTTGCCGGGTTAGATCCTGAATACAGTGGAGAGGTCGAACTTTCATTAACACAGCCTCTTTTAAAGGACTTCGGCATATCTATCGGTGAAAGCCAGATAAGAATAGCAAAGCTCAATTTTGAAATCTCTGAAAACGAATTCAAGCAGAATGTTATGGATATTTTATACCAGGTAGAGTCCAACTACTGGGACCTTATGTTCAGGATTGAAGACCTTATAAGTAAAAAAAAATCACTCCAAAGTGCAGAAGACCTGGAAAGAGAATTTAAGATAAAAATTGAAGCAGGAGCTCTGGCCCCAATCGAAATATATCAGGCAAAAGCAGAGGTTGCACTTAGAAGTGAGAAAGTTATTGTCGCAGAAGCCCTGGTAAAACGAGCTGAAGACGAACTTAAATCTGGCCCTTAATCTTTATGAAGATGAGACATACTGGAATGTATCATTAATACCGACAGACAAACCCAGAGATTGGACAATTGACGATAATCTGCTGGAAATTATTGCTGTTGCTCTTGAAAAAAGGCCTGATTTTAAACAGGCAAAGCTGAACCTTCAGGCTTCAAACATACAGGTAAAATATACTAAAAATCAGACACTTCCCCGGATCGACTTTGTCGGATCAGTCGGCACCACGGGTCTGGCAGGCAGACCACAGGAATCAGGCGGTTTTGGAGGCTAGGCGAGCCGTCACCCTGGGACGGACACTGGAACGATGTCTATGACAGCATGACTGATGGAGATTATTATAAGTATTCAGTCGGCGTAAAAATAGAATTTCCCCCTTGAAAACAGACTGGCAAAGAGCCAGTATAGCCGCGCAAAGATTCAGAAAATGCAGTCCATCACAAATATCAAGAACACTGAAAATATCATAATCAAGGAAGTCCGGGATGCGGTAAGAAAGTTTAACACAACTAAGAGAAGTAATCGCTCTGCAACTGCATCACTTAGACTTACAAATGAAAAACTGAAAGCTGAAGAAAAGAAATATGAAGTCGGCATGTCAACAACTCATGACGTTCTTGAGTTTCAGGATGACCTGGCAGAAGCAGAAAGCACCCTTGCCTTTGCCCAGACTGAACATGCAAAAGCAGCTGCAAATCTTGCGAGAACAAAAGGCGTGCTCCTTGAAGAAAAAGGGCTGTCATTATAAATCAAAGTTACCCGAACCTAGATAAAACTTTAATGATCCAAAAATATTTATAATCTAAAATAAAAGAAAACACATATGTATACTATTAAAACCTCAAACGAATTGATGGGCAAAATTCACCGCGGCATGAGACGCTTTTTCGAATTCCAGATGAAAAAATACGGCATAACGCCGCCCCAGTTTGAAGTCTTGATCTCACTCTGGACTGAAGACGGCCTGGTCTTAAGCGAGCTCAGTAAAAGACTCTCAAGGGACGGCCCCACAATTACCGGAATAATCGACCGAATGGAAAAAAAGGGACTAGTCAGAAGGGAAAGAAGCACCACTGATAGAAGAGTAATAATGGTATTTAGCACACCCAAGGCAACAGAGATGAAAGAAGCGCTGACAAAGCTGCAGAAAACCGCGGGCAAAGATATAATTGAAAACTTTACAGACGAGGATATTAAAACACTTGAGCAGCTGCTGACGAAACTGCTGACAAATATCGAAAATAAGATCTTACCCCAGCATTAAACAAAACAACAGTTAGAAAATAAAAATGCGGATATATAAAATTAATGTTTTTTAGGGATTATTTTAATCAAAACAAAATGTTATTCAGGCTTTCAAACGGTTATTTCTTCACAAGAATATAAAATTTTCTTTTATATTTGAATGAAATATGTTATTATTTCTACTTACACTGAAAAAAACAAAACAAGAACTAGAAGCTAAAACCTGTAATTTTCAAAATATAACAAGCATTAAGAAGGAGACGGTAAACATGGCATTAGAGAAAATAGCATATGACGCAGAACACTGTCAGAGATGTTCTACATGCAAATGGTCTCATTTGTGGGAAATTAAAAGCCACAGATTTTCAAGGAACTGCCCTTCTCTGGTTTATGGTCAATATGACGCATATGCTGCCCAGGGTAAAAACGATATCGTAACCGGCCTTTTAAAAGGTGAACTCAACTGGGAAGAACACAAAGACACCCTGCTTGAGGTTATCTATAGATGCCCGGTATGCGCTGCATGTGACACAAACTGTAAAAGGATCATGGATCTTGATATTATTGGTGTGCTTGACGCATTAAGAGAAGAAGCCTGTGAAAAGGGGTACGCACCTCTTCCTGCTCACAAAGAGTTCATCACAAGCATTAACCAGTATGACAATGTTTGGAAACAGCCCCGAACACGCCGCGCCAACTGGGCAAAGAAAATGGGGCATCAAAGACCTTTCCAAATCCGGTGAAACAGCAGAAGTCCTCTACTATGTAGGATGTACATATGCTTACAAACCGGGTTTTGACACTGTTCCCAAAGCAACTGCAAAGATTCTTCAGGAAGCAGGAGTCGACTTTGGAATCCTCGGCGCAAAAGAAGTCTGCTGCGGCGGTATCTCAGATAACATCGGCGATATAAAAAGCTTTAAAGAAATCGCAGAGAAGAATCTCGAAATGTTCAAAGCAACGGGCGCTAAAAAGATTATCACCAACTGCCCCGGTTGCTTCATGACATTTTCTGAGAAATATGCGCGCATTCAGAAAATTGACACTGAAGCTCTACCCTACACCGTACAGCACTCAACCCAGTTTATTGAAGAACTGATCAATGACGGAAAACTTAAATTCAAAAAAGATGTTAACAAGCAAATCACCTGGCATGACCCATGTCACCTTGGAAGACGCGGTGAGGGCTACAAACACTGGGAAGGCAAACGCGCTGCTTACGGTCTGTTTGATCCGCCAAGGGACATGAACAGGGGAGCAAACGGTGTTTATGACGCACCCAGAAATATCCTCAAAGCAATCCCGGGCTTAAAGCTTATTGAGATGGAAAGAATCAAAGAATACTCATGGTGCTGCGGTAGTGGCGGCGGTGCAAAATCAGCCTACCCTGACTTCGCCCTGTCAACAGCAAAAGAAAGAGTCGAAGAAGCAGAAGCATCAGGAGCAGGCACGATCGTAACTTCCTGCCCATGGTGTGAAGCAAACTTAACTGATGGTATAGACGGCTCAGGCTCAAAAATGAAAGTCGAAGACATTCTAGATGTCGTGATTGAATCACTTGACATTAAGTAATAACGACTTATCTTTATATTACAAACCAATAAAACGGGATTAAGCTGTATAAACTTAATCCCGTTTTATTCTATCAACAAACTAAAAATGGAGTAATGAAATGACAGAAGCAATTAAAAACGGTGATACAATCAGCGTAAATTATACGGGAAAGTTCGAGACCGGTGAAGTCTTTGACACCTCTGATGGCAAAACGCCGTTAAAGTTCACCACAGGCAAAGGACAGCTTGTTAAAGGGTTTGACGCTGCTGTTATCGGCATGAATGTTGGCGATAAAAAAACAGTTACCATTTTACCGGAAGATGGTTATGGCGAAAGAAATGAAGATATGGTAGTTGATATGCCTAAGGCAAACATGCCCGAAGACATGAAGGTAGAAGTCGGCATGACAATGCAGCTTGCTGACCAGAGCGGCAGCCCGGTTCCTGCGACAGTACACGAAATTTGTGAAGATGTAATAAAAATGGATGTTAATCACCCTTTGGCTGGACAAACGCTTGTATTTAATATTGAGATTGTAGAAACAGGACTAGAGCCTGACGCACCTTCATCCTGCGGAGATGGCGGCGGATGCGGCGGATGCGGCGGCAGCTGCGGTTAAAACATAATAAAATCATTCCTAATAAAAAACAGGTTTAAGCTACAATGCTTAAACCTGTTTTTTTATCGCTCTTCTGCTTAATTCATCCTTAAACCTTTCTTACTCTTCTAAATATTTACTATCCTCCTTATTAATTGACATTAATTATTTTAAAAGCTATAAGCAAAATCACACTCAAAACACCATTAAAATAAGGATATAAACCTTTACAATTTTTATTCGGGACTTGTTGTGAAAAGAACAAAATATATTATAATCGCTGCCATCTGTTTCTTGCTATACCTGGCTCTACAAACAAATATTTACAATCAGAAAATTATCCCCGGACACGAATCGCATGCGTTGGAGACAGCATTACTTATGGTCTCTCAATTAACAACCGGAGTAGCAACAGCTATCCTGCACAGCTTGGGGAGATGCTTGGGAATCAATGGTCGGTCAGAAATTTTGGGGTAAGTGGTGCAACTCTTTTGCAGAAAGGTGACAATCCCTATTTAAAGACTCCAGGGTTTAATTTAGCATATGAATTTAAACCAAATATCGTTGTTATCTTACTTGGAACGAACGATTCAAAACCTGTAAACTGGAAATACAAGAGTAATTACATCAAGGACTATATTGCCCTGATTAATAGCTTTAAAAGAATAGGCAGCAACCCAAATATCTGGATCTGCTATCCTGTCCCTGTCTATTCAAAACCCGGGAGTACTTCAGATAGGATAATTCGAAATGAACTTATCCCAATGATTAATAAGATTGCTTCTCAAACCAATGTCAAAATAATTGATCTTTATACTCCGCTCAGCAATAAACAGCACCTATTCCCAGACTCTGTGCATCCGAACTCTGAGGGCCTTAAAATAATTGCAAAAGAAGTTTTTAAGGCGATCTCCTGTAATAAAAATAATGATAATCATATTGAACAAAACGCTTCATGATCTTTTTCAGTAAAAAGATTTTATACAGCCGGTAAATATTTTAGTGACATACATAATTTAACAACTAAACACAAATTAATTTTTACTTACAGAGACACACTAACTATAACCTCA
>PVMK01155155.1_pt1 | contig 15022 bp, 13 predicted proteins | sample 1853481 | NCBI WGS metagenome assembly PVMK01 (sample SAMN08533507, study PRJNA380276) | Marine sediment metagenome, whole genome shotgun sequencing project.
GGCTGCTAGATATTTCGTGGGACTATGGCCGCCAAAATAATAATAAGTCATGTCACGGTCAGCAATTTCAACGGCCTCTTCAGCATCGTAAACGTCTTTAGCTTCAGGTATTCCAAATTCTTCATGGTAATCAAGAATCTCCCCATACTGACGACGCGATTTGCGAAGTATTTGAGATAAATACAAAAACTCCATGAGTTCGGCTTCGTACTCGAAACTCATGACACGCCCTTATTCAGGCTGCCATGGTAATCCGCCCACGCCTGCATCATCTTAGGCACGGACTCTTCCTTTGAGCGGCGTCACTTTCCTACTGACCTGATCCTTGCCACAGTAGCGCGCCCACTCGTTCATGAGCTTACGTCGCTTCTCGAACAAATCGCCACGCCGGTATGCGGCTTCGGTCCGGTTACTGATGGAGTGCGCCAGTGCCATCTCCACTACATCTGATGGATAGGCTGTAGTTTCAGCGCACCAGTCGCGGAAGGTGGACCGGAAACCGTGTACGGTGATGTCCGTGCGCCCCATACGCTTAAGCACCGCAATCATGCCACTGTTGGAGAGCGTCTTGCCCGGCTTTCCTCCGGGGAATACGTATTTCGCCCGTTCCATTGAGTCAAGCACCGTCATCGACGCAGGCGACAATGGCATGCGATGTTGTCGCTTAGCCTTCATCCGTTCCGCCGGCACAGTCCAAGTCTTGGTTTCCATATCGAACTCAGGCCAGACTGCCCCGACTACTTCTATGGTTCTCGCCGCAGTCAGAATCGTGAACTCAAGTGCACGAACGGCGGTGCCATCCTGTTTCCGAATGTCAGCCATTAGCACGCCGATCTCAGAATAGGGTAATGCTGGATGATGAATGACCTTTGCAATCTTACTCGGCGCTGGAAGAAGTTCTTGGAGATGCCCCCGCCAACGGGCCGGATTATCCCCCTGGCGATAACCCTGAACGGTTGCCCAATTTAGTACTGACTCAATGCGCCCCCGAAGCCGGTTCGCGGTCTCTGTTTTTGTTCTCCAGATAGGTTCAAGACACCGCATGACGATTGCTGTATCGACTTCATCAACCGGCAAGTGACCAAAGACAGGGCCAGCGATATTTTCCAATGTGACCCGCCACTGATTAACATGCTTCGGGTTCGTCCACGCTGCTGAGTGAGACTTGATGTAAGCTTCTGCGCAGTCGGCAAACGTCTTCATACTGGCTTCACCGAGTCGCGCCGCACTCCGCCTCGCGCGCTTGTCAGTGAGCGGGTCAATCCCCGCCCGGAGCTTTTCACGTTCGATGCTTGCGAAATTACGCGCCGCCTTCAGTGAAACGTCCGGGTACGGACCCAAGCCAATCCATGTGTCCTTGCCAAAACGCGAGTATCGGAAGAGCCAGGACCTGGTAAGTACGACGGAATTATCGCGACGCTTTGATTTGGAAACTTGCAGGTACAGGTTTCCGCCATCGGGATGCTTCCCGGCTTTTTTGCTCGTTTTCACGAATGTGGCGGAGAGGTTGTCCACCCAACTGTCTGCCTACATCTCTACCTACAATTTGGGCTTGGATTATGCTGGATTTGGTCGGACCTTGCTAGAACCGATTACCGCTCAAAGCCCCGCAACCAAAGTGTTTTTTGGACATCCGTGGAAGTTATCGGATTAATAGTTTTTAGATACCTCTTCCGCCAGCTCCGCCAATTCCGCCCAACGCCCGTCATCGCCGGCCTCGCGCACCTGACCGATTACGTTCGCCGTCGAATATCCCGCGGCGCGCAAGCCGGCGATACAACCCTCCAGGTTTTCCGGCCTTACGGCTGCGACCAGCCCGCCCGAAGTTTGCGGATCGAACAACAGGCGGACATCAACATCCTCCGAATCGAAGCTGCCGAGATCGATGTCGCCCAGTCCCCTCTCATTCACGCCTTGCAAAGAACTGAAGATGCCCTGTCGTATCAAATTGCGTGCGCCCGCAAGCGCCGGGACGGCGCGGGGCCATAACCTGATACTGAGCTTCGCTGCACGCGCCATCTCGCCGAGATGGCCCAGCACCCCAAACCCCGTGATGTCAGTACATGCCCTGACGCCGAATTCACGAAAGACCGACACGGCGTCTTTATTTGAGCGCTGCATGTGCTCGAGTCCGCCAAACAACCAGGCGGCCCTGCATCTTGCCCGCATGTGCGCCGCGAGAAGGGTGCCCGTGCCAACCGGCTTGGTCAGTACCAGGCAGTCGCCAATCTGTAGCTTATGCTTCTGCCAGATATCTCCTTCATCGACGGTACCCGTAATCGCGAATCCGACGCTCATTTCTGGCCCTTCGCCACTGTGCCCACCCACGAGTGATGTGCCCGCGGCATCAAATACGTGAATTGCGCCGGCCATTAACTGGAACAAGTCGTCTTCCATGATTTTTTCGTCCGCATAGGGCACGACGGCCCAGGCCAATGCCGTCCGCGGTACTCCACCCATTGCATAGACATCGTTTATTGAATGCTCCGCGGCGATTCGGCCGAAAATATAGGGATCGTCGATCATTGTCCGGAAACCGTCGATCGTCTGCACCTGGAGTTCGTTGACAACGGGGCGCAGTATCGCGCCATCATCACCGATACCGGAAACGACCTCGGATGGAACGGAAATATTCAGCCGGCCGAGCACCCTGGCTAACAGATCGCCACCGAGCTTCGCGCCGCAACCTCCGCATCGCATTTCTTCCGGTTGAACAATTGCATCGCTTGCAACCGGAACATGCCAGCGGGTTTTCGGCGTCCGCATCGAACGGTCGACGTCACGAAACCGCGCCATGAAGCGTCGATCAATAAACAATTTCCAGTACCAGACCCAGCGTCCCCTGACCGCCAAACTCCCCCGGGATGCGACCGCCCGCCGGTCGCCGGTAGAAATCAGCGACAGAAAATGTTCCTGTGGATGAAAGGATTTCAGTGGTTTCCGAGCTGCAGCGCGCCGCAGGTTCTCAAACAGGGCAGGCCCCTGACGCACGGCGAATACGCCGGATTTCGGCCGCGGATAACCGTCGATCCCCGCGACATCGCCGGCTGCAAAAATTTGGGCGTGCGAAACGCTTTGCAGAAATTCGTTGACGCGAACGAATCCTGCTGCATCGACCGCGAGGCCGGCATCGGCGATCCACTGCTGCGGCGCCGCCTGTGTGACCCACATTACCTCGTCCGCGAAAAATGTTTCAGCAGAATCGGTTCTCAGCAAACCCGGTTCGGCGGCGATAACCCTGACCCCGCAGTGCACGGCGATCGACTTGCGCGCCAGCTCGTCCTTCAGATGCGCCTGGACCGCGTCGTTATGAGTAAACATCAACTTCCGGTCAGCCGTCACAAGAAAAATATCAATATTGGATAGCTGTTCTTTTTGATACAAACGGTGGTGCATCGACAACGCCAGTTCGACCCCTCCGGCGCCCCCGCCGACCACGGCAATTCGAAATTCTTTCGCATCGCCGGCCCGCAACCTGTCCAGCAAGTCTTCCCAAAACGGCAAGAACCTGCTGATGGGTTTGACCGGTATTCCAATGCGATCAGCATCTTGAATTCGATTGGTCGACGGCGCCGATCCACAGTTGATTGAAAGCAAATCAAAGCGAATCGGGGGACGATCCGCGAACGTCAGCAAGTTATTCTCCGGGTCAAGGCCCAGCACAGTATCCGCAACAAGCCGTGCGCCCGCCGCGGAACAAAGAGGCGCAAGATCGATATGAATATCATCCCAGCCGAAATGACCGGCAATGAATCCCGGCAGCATTCCGGAGTACGGTGAATGCACTTCCCGGCTAACGAGCGTAACCCGCAAACCGCCGACGGGCGCCATCGCCAGTCGCTTGAGTACCTGCACATGGCTGTGACCACCGCCGACCAGTACCAGGTCCGCCACCACAAAATCCGGGTTCTTGTTGTTCTTCATTGGCGCCGATTATCCGCCAATGCGCGGCGCTATTGCACCGGTTCAACTTAAACTTTTTGGATCGGGGAGTTATCTCGCGACGCCGATCACAGTACTATAGGGCGCATGGCTGCCTTCGCCTACGAACACCTGCCCTACCCGATACGGTCGGATATCCCGAACACCAATCGGGCAATCTGGGACCACATTGCCAGAGCCGGATGCTGGTGGACCGGGCAGGATCGAGTTGCGATCGCCGCCGAAGTCCGACGGGCTCGCAGCTGCAAACTTTGCCGGGAGCGCAAAGCGTCGCTGGCCCCCTATGGTGTTTCCGGTACTCACGATAGCAGTGGTGCGCTTCCGCCCGATGTCGTGGAAGTTGTACACCGCCTCTCGACAGATTCCGGCCGCCTGAAAAAATCCTGGTATGACGACTTGCTTAAACGCGGCCTGACTGACGCCCAATATGTCGAGATCCTCAGCGTGGTCGCCGTGGTCCTCGCCGTGGACGAATTTCATCATGCGTTGGGGCTGCCGATGGAACCGCTGCCCGAGCCGATTCCTGGCGAACCCAGCCAATACCGGCCCCCCGGGGCAAAACCGGCGGGGGCATGGGTGCCAATGATTTCCTTGGAGGGTGCGATTGACGCAGAAGCCGATATTTACGGGGGCAACAATCGAATCGTCAACGTGGTCTCGGCGCTCAGCCTGATTCCCGACGCGATTCGCCTGGCCGACAGCATTCTGAATACTTATTACGTATTCGGTGCCGACATGCCCAATCTCAGCAAGAACAGCGGACGCGCATTGCAGCGTTCGCAGATGGAGTTCATCGCTGCCCGTGTCTCGTCGATCAACGACTGCTTCTACTGAACTGTCGCACATTCGTTTCTGCTCCGTGCGAGCAGTATTCACACCGGCGAAACTTTTGACGTAAGCGCGATCACGTCGGAGGAAAAATCCGATGTAGGCGTCGTCGATGAGCAGCTGCTGAATGAATTTGTCGAGGCGGCCGTGCATCGGGATGAACCCCGTCTCGCGGAAGCCCGTGAAGCGCTCGAATTAAAACTCGGCACCGACGCACTTGTCGATGCGGCAGCGGTTATCGGCTGCTTCCAGCGACTGAACCGGATGGCTGACGGCGCCGGCATCGAACTCGATGAGCAGATGCTCATGATGACTGCGGGTCTTCGTGCAGAACTCAAAATTGACGACTACGTCTCGGCCGCAAATACGCCGAAATTAACCGGCCTGAAAAGAATACTGTCGGTCTTCATGCGCCCGCTGGAGAATTTCATGATGCGGGCGATGCAAAAGGGTATTCAGAAAGCGCAGGCCAGGGAGCAAGAAGACGCCAAATAGTGCGGCGGCCATGGATTTCGAGGTGTATGAGTCGGCAATTGATCTGACCAACAATGTCAGATTTGATCACGACTGAGGGGCTGGAAACCTGCGTATAGCAGCCACTTGGGTTGCTGCGCTGCAACCGGAAGCTCCCGACCCACAGCGGATGCTCGTCCAAATAAGGAAAACTGGCCGAGTACCGGGCTTGATCTATCGTGAGAGCAGCTCGGCGCGTCCGTTCGTCGCTTCGGAAATTGTGGCCGCGTGGAGATAGTCGGACGCCCGCTGGTTGTTTTTCAGATAAGCATCCAGAAATGCAGTGGATACACTTTCGACGATGGCGAATGCTTCACGGTCGGGCGGACCATCCGCACGTTCTGCACAGATCATGCCACCGAGAAAATGATCGGCCTCATCTATTACCAGGCCATACTTGTTTCCGGGCGGCGTCAATTTGTAAGCCCCCAGACGCCATTCCCAGGTTGCGCCTTCTCCGCCCCGGTTGGCGTGGTCCCGGGTGCCGGTGGTGACCAGGGTTGGCAGGGTGACAGACTCCCAGCCATTCTGCGGAGTCAGGGGCAATGGTCCCGGACCACTCAACAGGACTAACACATCGAAGCGATCATCCTTAAGACTCAGATAACTTCCATCGGGCTCCAGTCTTGGGAGGCCGCCTACAACCGTAGCGATTAACGCACCCATGGAATGACCGGCGGCGGCTACGCGAGAGGGGTCGATGGCGTCGCCCAAGGGCGCAATCCGCATTGCGATTGCATCGAGTGAATCGAGAATGGACGACATGTCTGCGACCTGTTTCCGAAAGGCTATATTCTGCTGCTCCGGGTTGCCTCTCGCCGTGCGCCCGGCGCCCGGATGAGAGGGCAGAATCACCACATAACCATGGCTTGCCCAGTGATCGGCAAGGTCTGCATAACCGTCCCCGGAACACAACGCGCCATGAAAGAAAACAATGAGCGGAAAGGGACCGATGCCCTTAGGATAGCTGACTCTCAATAGCAGATTTCGGTTGCGCTCCGGAATGTGCACCTCGACACCACTAGCCACCCCGGTCTCAAACTGGCCGGGTTCCGCCTTATATAGTGCGGGCGCAGCACCCCATGCAGCGGTGGCGATTACAAAGAGCAGGACGAGAACTATAACCGGTGTTCGGACTAGCATTGACCAAACAGTCTACAGATAAAGGCTCAAAGAGGCTTCGGGAACCCTATCCAATGTCCGCTTCTGGCTGTGAGCAAACCCCCAGGCCCCGACATCGCTGAACCGCTGCGGTATGGCTGCTTCCGACACAAAGCGGAGTCCAGCGTCGACGAAAAACCGGTCGTCGACGAGTACACAGGCTGAACGCCGAAAAATCGCCGCAACCGAATATGCTTATTCTGACGCGCCCGCCTTTCTGGCGCGCTGCCAGTCTTTAAGCCAGACGGCAAGTTCCTCGCGGATGGGTCTGAACAGACCCAGACCGCATCCCGTGGTCGAAGTGGGTGAAAAGTCGCCGCCGGTGAACCGCCTGAGGCCGATAAAATCGAGATTGCACAATCGATGGGCGGTGACCGGAAAATACGAAAAGCCACTGAAGTTTGTCAGCCCGGGACATCGGCCCGGCAATCGATTCAGGTAAATTTCACCGCCATGCATATAGAAAAGGATCATTCGGTTGTTCAGCACTTCAGTGTCGCTGAGTTGTGTCGCACGAATGCATCGTTGCGGTGCCCATCGCTCCGCGGCCGGAGATTCCGAAATTTCTTCGGCCATAGCAGAACTAAGCGAAATTAGAAGCAGGCCCGCCACCGGCCGCACCGACAGTCCCATCCAGGAGCGCTTTTCGTTCATATATTGCCGTGACATCGATGACGCCGGATAGTTCCCCGATTCAGGGTCGCGCGTCCGGCGGTGCAGGAAAGGCCTCAACGCCAAACGTTGCTCTATGCTAGGAGCAGAGCGAGATTTCACGTTTTGGGCAAACCAAAGATAAGACAGTGACCTGGAGGGCTCCGCTGCGTCGGGTTTCTTTTTGCACCCCAAGGGCATTTCCTCGCTCAGCCTTCGGCTGAGCTCACGGCACGTCGCAAGGGTCCGCTTCTGGCTGCGAGCAGACGTCCAGGCCCCGATATAGCTGAACCGCAGCGGTACGGCTGCTCCCGACCCAAACCGGACATACTAGAATTCGTTACGACTTGTTGCAGCATGGAGCGGGGAGTACGATTTATCCATTAAGCCACCGCGTTAGAAGAGGAGCAAAACAATGGCAATGTCTTTTATGCAAATGGCTGAAGAGGCAATGGCGCAAGTGGAAGGAATTAGTGCCAAAGAGGCCCAGCAACGGCTAGAGCAAGACTCCAATACCCTACTGGTTGATGTTCGCGATGCTGCCGATGTTTCATCGACCGGTTTGGCCGCAGGCGCATCAAATATCTCGCTCGGCATGTTGCCGGTTAAAGCAGACCTTGAGCTTCCCGAAGAGTGGCGCGACCCTGGACTTCAGGATCGATCACGCCCAGTTATTACTACCTGCCAGCTAGGTCCGAATGGTGCCATTGGGGCTCGACTGCTTAAGGACATGGGCTTTACGAACGTCTGTTACATGGATGGTGGTATGGAAGCATGGAAAGCCGATGGGCTTCCGACTGATTAGCCCCGACTGTCTGCCACCTAATTCATTCGTGTTGTGACGTCCGCTTCTGGCCGAGGCCGTTAGCAGACGCCCAGGCCGCTAAATAGCTGACTTGCAGCAGTACGGCTGCTCCCGACCCAAAGCGGACGTCGAATGTTGTGTCGTAAACGTCTGCTTTTGAGTGGCCAAGTACGTCATCAGCTTGGGAAGCAGAGGTTCCACCATTGAACTACACCGGTGATCACGTACCGAAACCATGTCTCAGATATCGTGCGTGAGCATATCTACGACTGCTAGCCGGCCGTCTCGAGAGAAACGAGTCGAGTCTTCTTCTCAACCCCATTCTTCTACGAAAAACGCGCTATTTTTAGCGACAGAATCCCACCAAATACCGCTCTGCAAGGCAAATCTTGCTGAAATCAGACTAGTGCCAGCTGGCATCTTCGCCTACCATATGTATTCAACATAATCACCGCATAAACACCGAAGCTGAGTCGTCGCAAAAATTCTCGGCGCCGCCACTTTAGAGTAGCTAGGAACAAGGGGACCGTCATGTTCGAGCGCAATAAAACCGACCAATCCAATAAGGATGCAGAATTCTTATCGATCGGTGTTCGCCATGATGATGGCGGCACCGCAAACAGAGCCGCGACTCGCTCAACCGCAGCAACCGGCGACGGCGGCGCGACGGTGATCGGTCGCTCGATCAAGATCAACGGTGAGCTGCAGGGTGACGAAGATATGCGTATTGAAGGTGAAGTCACCGGCACCATCCGGTTAACCAATAACACGCTTACCGTGGGCAGCGAAGGAAAAATTTTCGCCGATGTATATGCAAAGTCCGTGAGCGTGGCGGGGGTGATGGAAGGCGATCTGTACGGCTCGGAGCGGGTCAGCATCGGCAATCAGGCCCAGGTGCGCGGCAATATCAAGGCGCCGCGAGTCAGCCTGGAAGACGGTGCCCGGTTCAAGGGCTCCATCGAAATGGACCCGGAAGCGGTCGAGGCCTCGGTTGGCGAGAGCGACGTTGCCTACAGCTCGGCCGCAACGGCTTCAAAGCGCAGCCCGGCCATCGCCACAAAGTTGAGTAACGAAAAACCTGCGGAGAAACCGAAGGCCGCATCCGGCAACGACCCCGACAAACGCGAGTCGGCCGCCGGATAACGCTAGCTTGCGTCGCGAGTTCGCCGCGTGATCAATCTGCGCAGCCAATCAAATGCGCGGGCAAAGATTTCTCGGCCCGCGACATTTAAGGCACCGTTGTTTCGATCGCTGACAAAATGCCTCGAGACGGGCCAGCACAGGGTAATTCTTGATCTCGGCAGCGCACGCGCCCAGACCATCGCGTTTCTCAATCGCTATCGCTGTCGTTTGGATATCGCCGATCTCGGTGATGGCCTGGACAAATTGAACGCCGAAACCGACCATCATCGCCTGGCCGATCTGGCTGAATCGATGCTGCCAATGCGTCATGACGAAACGGCGGACATCGTACTTTGCTGGGATCTCTTGAATTACCTGGAACGCCCCGCGCTCACCGCGGTGATGGCAGGCGTAGCGGCCCGGGCAGCAACCGGCACGCTGGTCCATGCACTGATCGTGTATGCCGACAGCCACATGCCGGCGCGACCCGGCAACTACGTCGTGCTCGATGATCACCAGCTGTTCGACTTGTCGTCATACGCCGAGGAGCGGGCGGCGCCACGTTATACGCCGGAAGATCTGAAGAAATGCCTTGCAGGCTATGTCATGGATCGCGCGGTGCTGTTGAGCAACGGCCTGCAGGAATTCCTGTTCCGGCTATAGCGGGAACGAGCCTATATTACGTTCATTCGCATCGCTTCAAGCTGCCGTATTCCTCTACCACGCGATCGTGACTCATCTCACCGTCAGGCTGTAGAATCCCGGGAAACCAAGCATATCGCGGGTGTAGTTCAATGGTAGAACATCAGCTTCCCAAGCTGATGACGTACCTGGCCGCTCAAAAGCAGACATCTAAAAATAATGGCCGAAGGTCAGCTTTTGGCCGAGGCTGTGTGAAAACGCATGGGTCGGTATAATTTGCAGGTCTCAGTGGCAGGTCAGACCGATGAAGCGTTTCATTGAAGGTGAGAACCGATCTCAGGCCACGTTATTTCCCGAGCGCCTTGAGGAATACATTGCGGAAGACAACGCGATTCGGGTGGTCGATGCGTTCGTCAACAAGCTGGACCTGCAGAGGTACGGTTGCTTGCGATCCAAAGCGGACACTCGAAACCAGGCCAGCCAGGTTTCTTACGCTTGGTAATTACGCTAAATTGGTTATAACAAAAGGAGATAATCGGTGAAAATCAGCAAGACGACATTCGCATTCAATTGCGTTGGACATGGAATACTCGGCACGTTATTGGTACTGGGTTCAGGGGTCGTGGGGACCGAAGGCGTCAGCGCAAGAGGATCACTCTCAGCACCAGGGCCATCAGCATCAGGTGACGCCAGAGCAGTTCGCTGAGCTGCGCGAAAAGATAGAAATTTATCGCGGTTTTACGGACGAGCAGATCGTCGAAAGCATGTCACGAATGCGCAATCTCGGTGGCATGATTAGTGGCGCCGGCGTGGTTGGCGATGCCGGTATCCTTGCCTTGGCCCACGGCTATAACGACGAAGGCAACCGACAGTGGATGGAAAAATTCACCGCGATTTCGCGTGAGTATCCAACTGGCTATGGTCTCGGCATGGCCATGATGAGTGCAGATCATATCCAGAAAGCGATCGATGAATTGGAAGCGGCCGGTGCTAAGAAGATTCTTGTCTTGCGAACGGAAACGGGCGACACCAATTCTCTGAATTACCAATGGCAATATATCTTCGGCCGAAGGGACGACTCGTCTTATTTATCCGTGCCCCGGGTGACGAGCAACGCCGAGATCATTTGGGGCCCGTCGCCCACGGCTCATCCCATTATGGGTGAAATAATGCTTGAGCACGCACTGCAGCTCAGCACCGATCCCTCGAACGAAATGGTCATCATCATGGGGCACGGCCCGATGACCCCAAAAGAAAACGAAATGGATTTGGCGATCATGGCGAAGCACGCCAGGAGCATTCAGGCGGGTGGCGGCTTCAAGGAGGTAAAATATTGGAATGTTCAGGACGATCTGCCGCCTGACCAAAGAGCAGCCAATGTAGACAAGGTCCGGGATTGGATTAAGGATGCGCAGGATCAAGGAATGCACGTTATCGTTGTCACCAACGTTTTGACTCAAAGCGGCGTCATGGACCGGCTCAAGAATGACGTGGACGGCACGGGTGCGAAATTCAGCGACAGCGGTCTGATGCAAAATCCGCGTTTCTCCGATTGGATTAAGGCTGCAGTCGAAGAGAATCTGTCTTAAAGCTCAAGGTCCGCTTCTGGCTGCGATCCCGTGTTGGCTTGAAGATAGCGCCTGGCCGAGAACAACGAAGTCTGCATGCGATTGCAGCAGCTGCGTGGTGTGGGCCCGATGATCGCCACGGCCATGGGCGCCACCGCGGGTATGGCAAACAGGTAAGACCGGCGTCGGCTAAACCCGGGATTGCCGGTCGTTAAATTGAGGGGAAATCGATCATCCCTTTTTAATTATAACGCCCCAACCAACAGCTTCGCATTCAGTAATTTCCCTTATTGTCGGCCCCGGTGCCCGCCCATATATCTTAACAATTAGGTGTCGAGAAATTCATCGTTAGGGGTCGCCCATCATGTCGCGCGCAATAAGTAACCTACCTAATCCGTGTTTATTACGGATGTCCTGCCTGGCTTTTATCCTGATATTCACGTTCGCGGATGCGATCGCTGCCGTCGCGATCATGAGCCCCGAGAAAGACAATACGATTTACGAGGGACAGAGTGGCGGTACCCCGCCGGAAAACTACGAGGTCAACACCTGCGGGGCCGGCGCCAATATTTTCTCCGGTGAAACCGACGATTTCTTCGCCCGCCGGGCGCTGATCAAATTCGACGTCGCCACGAATATACCCACCGGCTCGACAATCAACAGCGTCGTGCTGACGCTGGAGGTCAACCGCGAACGCGACGGCGCTGCTCGCACCTACACGATTCACCCGATTTCAAAAGACTGGGGCGAAAGCGCAGTCGAAAACGAAGTCAATTGCGATCTCGTCGCGGGCGGCGGCAAAGGCGCACCCGCGAATGCTGGCGATGCGACCTGGTTGAACGCGAAGTTTCAGCAGATCGGCTGGGATACGGTTGGCGGCGATTTCGGCTCGGCAAGCGGTAGCAGCCTGATCGCCAACGGCCAGAATGTAACCGCGACCTGGGACAGCGCCGGGGGCGGAAACGGGGCCGATGATCACCGACGTTCAGGCCTGGGTTGACACCCCGGCCACCAACAACGGCTGGATCGTGATCGGCGACGAGGCCGCGCAAAAATCGGTTCGGCGTTTCGGTAGCAAAGAGGGCAGCGAGTCGCCGGTGCTGACGGTCGATTTCACGCCGCCGGCTGCAACCTCGGCCTGTTGTTTCATCGATGGCGATTGCACCGTGTTGACCGCGACCGATTGCACGACGCAGGGCGGCACGTCGAGCGCCAACCCGTCGTGTGTGCCGAATATGTGCCCGCAGCCGGTCGGCGCCTGTTGCAACAACGATGAGTCCTGCTCCGACAGCATCGCGCGTGACATTTGCGAATTCGGCGGCGGTGTCTTCCAGGGCAGCAGTATTGCCTGTTCGATCGCGCAGACGAACTGCGGCCTCGAACCTTTTGTCGATGCATTACCCATACCTCCCGCACTTGCGCCGACCGGCACGCGTCCCGATGGCGTGGTCCAATATGAAATAGATGTGCAGACCGCGACCCAGCAGCTACACTCCCAGCTGCCGCCGACGTCAGATCTGTGGACCTATAACGGTGCGTATCCGAGTTTCACGATCGAAGCGCGCGTCGGCGAACCGGTCGAGATCACTTATATTAATAGTCTGCCGCCGACGCATCCGTTCGTGGTCGATGAGTGCGCGCACGGTCCGAATTACTACAGCAACTCCGCGCGCATCGTGACACACCTGCACGGTGGCCATCTGCCCGCGCGGTTTGACGGGCAGCCCGAATACACGATCCTGCCCGGTGAAACCGATGTTTACGAATACCCGAACAACCAGCTTCCGGCGACACTCTGGTACCACGACCACGCGCTCGGGATCACGCGGCTGAATGTCTACGCGGGCATGGCCGGTTTCTATTTGCTGCGTGACGATTTCGAGGACGGTCTCGGACTGCCCGCCGGCGAATTCGAGATTCCGATCGCGATCCAGGACCGTAAATTCAACCCGGACGGTTCACTGTCGTATCCGGCCACGTTCGTGAACGGGTTCTATGGCGACAAGACGCTCGCCAACGGCAAGGTCTGGCCGTTCCTGAACGTCAAGCAGGGCAAGTACCGGTTCCGGTTGCTGAACGGGTCGCAGGCGCGCGAGTACACACTGCGGCTGGAGAACCTGGCCGACGCCGGGCAGGTCATACCGTTCACGCTGATCGGCACGGACCTCGGCCTGATCACCGCGCCGACCGATCTCAATACGATTCACATGGCGCCGGCCGAACGCTTCGATGTCATCGTCGACTTCACGGGATTTACAGCCGGGACCGAGATCGTTATGCGTAACGATGACCCGCAGGCGCCCCGCTTGTTCAACGTCATGAAATTTGTCGTGACCGGAGACACCGGCTTTACCGGTGCGATACCCGTGTCGCTGCGCCCCTTCATATCCATACCCGAAGGCGAGGCCACAGAGACGCGCTGGTTCCGTCTCGAACAGGTCAGCGAAAGCTGCGCCGGCAACGAATGGGTCGTCCAGACGCTGGACGGTCCGCTCGGGAATCCGACCGGTGATGAGCTCTGGGATGATATGTCCGAGTTTCCGCAACTCGGCACGACGGAAATCTGGGAATTCGAAAATCCGAGTTCGATGATGCACCCGATGCACGTGCACCTCGTGGCATTCCAGGTCCTGTCGCGCAGCCAACTCGTGGGCGGTGCGCCGCTGCCGCTGCAGCCTCATGAGATCAATTCGTGGAAAGACACGGTTCGCGTCGGTCCGGATGAGCGCGTCCGGGTCATAGCGCGGTTCGAGGACTATCTCGGGCGATTCGCGTATCACTGTCATATCCTCGACCACGAGGATCACGAAATGATGCGCCAGTTCCAGACCGTCAACGATCCCGCTCAGTGCGACAGCGATGGTTTCTGCGAGGCGGGCGAGGATGCGCTGAATTGTTCCAGTGATTGTGCCCAGGTGGGTGGTTCTCTGTGCGGCAACGGCCTGTGTGAGATTGGCGACGGTGAAGACTGCACAACCTGTGCCGCCGATTGCGCGGGTGTGCAGACCGGTAGCGGTGGCGACTTCTGCTGCGGCACCGGCGGCACGAACCCGATCGCTTGCGGCATCGACGCGACGGACAGGCGCTGCATCGACGGCGCCGCGCAGTTGTTCTGCCGGACGATGCCCCGGTTGCTCGCGTCCTGCGGTGACCATCTCTGCGAGGGCCAGGAAACGGCCGCGTCCTGTCCGCAGGACTGCAGCGTTCCGTTCTGCGAGGCGACCGAGATTACCAACGAACTCAGTTGCGCGGACGGCGAGGACAACGACTGCGATGGCAACGTTGATATAGCCGATACGGATTGTCAGCCGGATACCGATGCCGATGGCGTAACCGATGCGCTGGACAACTGCACGCTGGTGCCTAACGGCCTGAACGATATGGCTACTGCCGGACCGTTCCAGAATGACACCGACGTTGATGGCTACGGAAATATCTGCGACCCGGATTTCAATGGCAACGGGATTGTCGACCCGGTTGACTTCTCGCTGCTGAAGCAACAGTTTGGGCAGACGGGATTCCCGGACCAGGATCTGAACGGCAATGGTATCGTTGATCCATCTGATTTCAGCCTGTTAAAGACGATGTTCGGGCAGCCACCTGGACCGAGCGGAATAGCGCCTTAAGGACCGGCAACAACAAGACAGGAACCCGCTTCGGCCGCCTCTTTTTTGCGTCGCAAGGGTCCGCTTATGGCCGACCCCCGCCGGTTGGAAACAGTAATCCGGCGTCATCTGACCGACCGCTTATAAGCACGAAGCAGTCATGTGGGCGAAATCTGATCTGACAC
>PVMK01128999.1_pt1 | contig 15019 bp, 19 predicted proteins | sample 1853481 | NCBI WGS metagenome assembly PVMK01 (sample SAMN08533507, study PRJNA380276) | Marine sediment metagenome, whole genome shotgun sequencing project.
TAGAGTCTTAGTCGTGATTTCTTTGCATTTTATGGCAAAACATTTTCGCCACCAAGACACAAAAACGCAAAGATGGATACTAACCAAAGGTTTCACTTTGTGTCTTGGCGCCTTTGTGGCTATTCTTTCCGGTTTGTCCGGGTTAGGGGGCTGGAGATGAAAAAACAATCGCTTGGAAATCCGTTCAGGATCCATGGGCTTGTAGAGGGTGATTATTTCACCGACCGAGATGATGAACTCAAACGCCTGGTACATACACTGACCGAACCGGGAAGTAAATTGCTGGTTTACAGCCCAAGGCGTATGGGGAAAACATCAGCAGTCATGAATGCCGTAGACACGGTGAATAAGAATGGTGGACATGCCTTTTTGGCTGACCTTTCCACCGCTTCAACTGCCGTCGATATGGCCAACCGCATCCTTGCAGCTGCATCCGGAATTATTGGGGAAAAGTGGAAAAATTTTGTCACCGATGTTGTCTCCCGACTGAACGTGACGGTTTCACTGACCCCTGACCCGGCGACCGGCATTCCTTTGCCCAGCATTGATATCAATCTGCGCGGCGATGAGATCGGGAAACAAAGACAAACCCTAAGCGGTGTTCTGGACGCCATTAACGGAACAGCAAAGGAGCGAAAGATTACCGTAGGCATCGCATTAGACGAATTTCAGGAGATTCACAAGTTTGGTGGTGAAACAGCGGAGTGGGATTTGAGGGCTTCCATCCAACAACACGGGAATATCGGATATGTCTTATTCGGGTCCCGAGAGCATCTCATCCAGCGCATGATCGACAGTAAAGGGGCTCTTTATAAACTGTTGGACAAGTTGCCCTTTGGTCCAATCAACCCGCGTCATATGGCCGAATGGATCGATAACCGAATGGCAGCTGCAGGCATCAAAGTCCAGGGTGTGGGAGATTATATTGTTCACCTGGCAGGCGCCCGAACAAGAGATATTGTTCAAGTGGCACGCCGGTGTTATGACCGGACCGCTGTTAGGGGTCAGGTGACGATTGAAGATGTTGAACATGCTTTTGAGGATATTATTGCCGATGAACATGATCTCCTATACGAATGCTGGCTTACGTTCACCGCCCATCAGCAAAATATTCTTCGTGCCGTAGCCGCCGGTGAAAGGGGCTTGACAACCCGGGAAACCCTCGCCCAATTTACATTGGGATCCAGCGGAACAGTCACCAATACCGTTAACAGCCTGATAAAGGCCGGCCATCTCATCCGTCAAGACGCCTACACGCGTACAAAGGTAACAACCCCCACCGGATACGATTTTGACAGTCCTTTCTTTAAAGGCTGGGTAGTTCGGCATACTTTGTCGGATATCGGTCTCCCGTGAGGATTGGTATTTGAAAGGGTGAGAGAAAAGGGAGAAAGGGGGTTCAGCCAGTAAGATACGAAGGCACTAAAAAAGGAATATGAAGAGGGATTTGCACCGGCATCATACCCGATGCGTGCAAAAATAGCATTTGTGCCGAAGCAGGCTGCAGATAGCTCAACCAGAAATACGCCAATCAAACGATCCATATGAAAACTCAGCAATTTTCAGCACCTATACCGGAAATTCCAAAGTTACTATTTAACGGGGCAGGTAAATTCAATTTCCAGGCTATTTTAACAGCCAGGCAAGGTGTCCGGCAAGATCAAAAAGCCTTTCATCCTCCATCCAGCGCCCAATCACCTGTAATCCCATCGGCAGGCCATTTTTTGAGAGCTCGGAAGGCAATGATATCACCGGCAGGCCGGCCTGTGTCCAGGGGAGATTCATGACACAGTCTCCGGTTGATTCGAGTCCTTTTGGTGCCGGAGCTAAACTAGGGTCGGGCCGAAAGCGCCGATTAAAACCGGTAACGGAGGCATCCTCACCCATATCAAGTATATCCTGGCAGCGGCGGCTCAAGCTTAGAAAACGTCCTTAAGGTCGATACGTATATCTCTCGGACTGGGAGCACAAGGAAGAGATGAACGCGGTTTATAAAAGGTTTTTTTCTCAGCATCCACCGGCCAGGATACCCATGGCTGTAAAAGGACTGGATGCCGGACTTGATGTGGAGATCGACTGTATTGCGGCGGCTAATTAAACGTCTCGTAATTTCTACAACCTACTGAGAATATAGGTGTTTTTTGGGGCTTCTGAATTTTCCCCGAAAATGGAATATTCCAACATTCCAATTGGGGCGAAGCCCCTAACTAGGGCAAGATAAAGGCTTTCAAAAAAACGGCGATCTTTCCTCGGTTTTGTTGTTGACTTTTTCACCATACTTCAATAGTAACCATCTCGGAAACTAAATTATGTATGACAAACATTATTGTCGACAAGTATAATTAGAGAGATATTCGATTACAAGAAAATGCGGCTTGATTTTATCAACAGAACGCGGGAAATCGCAAAACTTGAACGGGCGCTAAACGCTTCAGAGCCCTCACTTGTCGTTATTTATGGACGTCGCCGATGCGGGAAATCCACTCTGTTGCAACATGTGGCCGGCAAAGATGATATTTATTATCTTGCGGACCAACAGGAACCACCATTGCAAAGGCAAAGTATTGCCAGGGAGGTGAGCAGGGCTGTTCCAGGGTTCGACCAGGTTGTCTATCCGTCATGGGAAGCTCTGTTTTCCGCTATTTGGAATCAAGCGCCACCGGCCGTGACTCTGATTTTGGACGAGTTTCCGTATCTCGTACAGAACTCTCCGGCCCTGCCAAGTATCATTCAGAAATTTATTGACAAGGGTAAAAATACCACCAATATTGTTATATGTGGTTCTTCACAGCGAATGATGCAGGGACTTGTTCTTGACTCAACCGCCCCTCTTTACGGCAGAGCTGTTGAAATCATTAAGATTCGGCCTATGGAGTCCGGCTGGCTGCCCGTGGCGCTTAAGCTTGGTCCGGTTGAAGCTGTTGAAAGCTATTCGGTGTGGGGAGGCGTACCGCGTTATTGGGAGTTGGCGGGGACTTTTCCCGACCATGAAACCGCTTGCCGGGAGCTAATACTGGACCGGGACGGCGTTCTCCATGAAGAACCTATGCGCCTGCTGCTTGACGATATGCGTGGCGCCGGTCAACCCCATTCTCTGCTTGCTCTTATTGCCGGGGGTGCGAACAGGTTGTCGGAAATTGCCGGGCGACTCGGCAAACCGGCAACCAGTTTGACTCGTCCCCTTGCCAACCTGATTCAACTTGGATACCTCAAACGGGAATTTCCTTTTGGCGAAAGTCCAAGGTCAAGCAAGAAAACACTTTATAAGCTCGAAGATCCGTTTTTGAAATTCTGGTATCGTTTTGTACTGCCAAATCATTCCATGTTAGAGCAGGATTTGCTTGATGAGGTTTATTTTGCCTCACGGCAAATGCTCAAAGCGCACACAGCGGAAGTATGGGAAGACCTTGCCCGTAAATCAATAGCCCGTCTTGAAATCGCCGGAACCCGCTGGAAACCAGCGGCACGCTGGTGGGGCAGGGGGCTTGATGGAAAGAATATGGAAATCGATGTGATGGCTGAATCCATGGATGGCCAATCCTTACTTTTTGGCGAAGCTAAATGGGAAAACAAGACAAATGTCAAGGCGGAAATAAATAAACTTGAGAAAAAAGCCGCCAACTTTCCAAAAACAGCCGGCAGAACAATTATTCCGGCGATCTGGTGCAAACAACAGGTTGCCAACCTTGATAAATGCTCCCCTATCTACCCGGAAAAACTACTATCAGCCTTAAAATAGATGTATAAAAATCATCATCCCCAAAGGCTCTCTTTCATTAATCGGACAGTTTTTGTATGAAAATTGATCGATTAAGACCGAAATACGGTGTCTTTTAAGGTATCTTTTATCGATTTTTCAATACGTTACTGTGACCCCAGGACAAACCACATCTGTTTGCGAGGGTTTCATTGCGTTATCTGTTTAATAGATGATAAACCGCGAGCCTTAACCGCTCAAATGGAGTCCGACTTTTGAGCAAAATGAATAGATCTTCGGTCAACAGCCAGGCATCGCCGGGAACCGAATAGAGGGACCCTGCCCCGCTGGGTCATAGGCAAATACCGGGTTTGAGATACCCGGATCCTTTGAAATTTTTTCAAAATTTGGCTTAAAAGGGGAAGCAATGGAATCACGCTTCAGCATCACCTGGAAGTCTCTCTGAGCCAGGCCGATAATTTCCGAAACGTGCAGGGGCCATCTCGCAATACGAAGTACATTTCTTGCTATCTGTTCCAGTATGCAGAATTGAATATATCATCGAAAGTTATAATATAATCAAAAAACTCCCTGTCCTTTAACGGCTCCTGAGTTCCTTCTGTTGTAATCAGCGCTTTTTCAAAGGTGTAATTTTTATATTTGGGGTTATGATTTATAAATAGAGCAATTTTATCTTCAACGTCTTTTTGATTTTTAAAGGGAACCTTGCCATCAAAATATTTCATTTCACAAACAATGATTTTGCTGTCCTTCCTGATGAACATCAAATCAATCTGGAAACCGGGGATATCGGAGGTTAGCCTTCGATTAAAAAATGGTCCGGCCTTGTATTCGACATTACCAAAATTCAGGATGCGAGCTAAAATCCGCTCATTTTTCCGACACCACCTTTCAAAGGAAAATCCCATTGCTATAGCAAAATCCCGGGTATTTACAGCCGATAAAGGATTGCTTATATATTGTCCGCTATTAATAGCTTGAATTTTGGATTTTGATGAATTTGAAATAAAAATGCAGGTATTCATCTGATATGCAATAACGGGCCAGGCCGGTAGTGTTTTGTTTGGTATCGATCGGTCGATATTTTGAGATGAATCCAAGGGATTCCAAGTCATCAAGGAGCAAAGTAAAGCTTCCCCCCGGATGCCCTTTTTTGGGAATTTATCTTTCCGGGTACAACTGCCCTGTATATTCCTTTCTGGTCGGCAAATTTTCGGTTAGCCAGGAGGTCTATTATTTTTCGATAATATTTATTTTCCGAAAGCGTACTGACAAACACCTTGTCGCATTCCACAGAAAAAAACGATGTCGGCTCAAATGATTTATTACACAAACCTGAATATATGGAAGTTTCACCTTTGATCTGTTTAAGATACTCGCATATGCCTCCTGTTGTGATGGCGGCAAGCATGACCTCCCTGGGTCCCTTCGGACTTAAAAATGCATTTATTTCCATTAAATCAAATGGTGGTAAATGTATAAGATTTTCCGACCGGTTATAGAAGGCCGTGTTCGTCATGAATTGCCCGACAACAAAAGAAGGTGAAGAGCCACAAAGCACAATTCTGAGTCTTTTATTTTTACGATAAATATCGTCCCAGAAAGGTTTGAGTTGAGCCAAAAAGTCATCCTGGTAATTTGCCAGCCACTGTATTTCCTCAAAATAAAGCACCACATCATTGTTTTCTACATATGGAGTAAGAATTTCAAAAAATTCACTCCATTGATCTATTTTAATATATTTGTATTCATGTTCTTTTTGGGCGTATTTACCAAGCCTCCTGAGACATTCACTTATTTGCTTTTTTTGCTCTTTTTTTGAATTAGCTCGAACTTTGCGGTTCGGTTGAATACCTTCAAATTTAAGGATATTACGTCCGTGAAAAAACTGCTCTATCAACTCTGTTTTACCAACACGTCGTCTTCCATAAATAACAATGACGGATGCTTCATTTTTTTTGTCAATTCTTTCAAGACGCTGCAGCCAGTAAGTGCGGCCTACAAACCCTGCGTTTTTTGTTGTTTTATAATATTTCATGGTTAAGCCTTGAAGATCCGGCAACACATTAATTGAATTTGTATTTATCGGTATCACCGCAAATTGTATATTAGGTAACTGGGGTATGCACATGACTCCAGTTTGCAGCTCCTACGCGATTGACAATAGAGTCTTTTTGAAGGTTAAGACACTCGATGGCAATAATACCATAAAACTGTATCAATTCTATGGGTTACATCTAATTGACTGGAGATAGCTGCATACCCCAGTTAGGTAATTAACAAAAAATATATAATCCGCCGCATATATGTATAAATAAAACGGCGAAATACAGCAAATAAATATAGTATTTCGCCGCATAACAGTTTATCAATGCGGCGGAGTACAGAATATAAATGGCATAGTTCGCCGAACAATTCAAGTTCTATTTTGCATTAAAATTACTTATGTATTTATTTTTTCGGATAAAGCCTTCAAGAGAATACAATAGATCTCATTTCATGATCGAAATTCCCATGATATAAAATTCAGTATGATACTTCTGGCTACTTACCAATATTAAAACAGGACAATTCTGGCTATTTTCCAATCTATTAACATCATGTTTTTGGCTATTTTCCAATGATAATATTTGAGTAAAAGGGGGTCGAGCCACAGTAAGTAATTGATTATTCTCCCGAGGACGGGGGGCGGGCCACGCTAAGCAATCGATATTGCCGATAAAATGGCATAAAAACACCAGTATTTCGGCCTTAATCGATCAATTTTCATGTAAAAACTGTCCGATTAGCCAGAGGAATGCATGGGTATCCAGTAGCACCTTCATTCCATGTATTCCCTGAAGTCATCAATAGGCTCGTCAAAATCATCGGCCATCTTAAGAACCAATCCTTTTGCGTTGCCGATTTTTCTTTTGCCTCGGGCTCCCGGCAAAACCTCCAGTCGGACGACCGGTTTGTTACCTTTTGCGATGATAACTTGCTTACCATTGAGCGCCGCCTGGATTAATTTTGACAGCTGAGTCTTGGCTTCATGAATATTTACCTGTAGGGTATCCATATCAAATCCGTTCTGTAATGAAACCTTTTAATTAGCTAATTTAATTAGATAATTTAGTTAGCTAATTATTGTTTGTCAAGTTAAAAGGCGATTCATCCGCAATTATTCCAAAATTTTTCGACGAGGCACAATCCAGCTTTTTAATTCCGGCTTGAAAACTGCTGGTACTCCCTATTGCCGGTTGCCGCATGAAGAAATAGGCCACGAATCCTAAAAACACAAGAGAGCCCCAGAATAGAAATGGGAGCCCAGACCCAAATTTCGCCAGCCAATTCCCGACTGGCAGTGCAAAACCGGCAATCCCCATAACAGACATATTCAGCCCTATTGCCGATATTGCAAACCGCGCGCCAATGCCTTTCACCTCGATGATGGCCGTCATTGTGATGGCCATGAACCCGTCACGGGTGATGCCTGCTATCAAAACCGCCACCAAGATCAAGACCCCACTGGCAAATCCTAAGAGGCCGGTTCCTATGCCAATGAGTAACGCTGTTGCCATCAGGACACCGCGGCGGCTTCCAACACAGTCGGAAAGCAGAGCAATAGGGATTGCAAAGACCGTGCTCGCCGCATGAAAAGATGCAAGCATGCTGTCGGCTATGGCCGGCTCCCAACCCAAGTCACGCAGGTAGAGCGGCAGGGTAACCGTTCACAGGTTCAGGGTTAAGGACAAAGAAGGCATTAATGACCCGAAGTCCTCTTTAAAGATGCTTATTTTTCCAAATAATCGCCATTTTGGCTCCAAATATTACATTAGGCCTAACGAAACTGCCGCTTTTCTCGCAAATACGCATCCCAAATGCAGTCCAGGGGCGAGAATACAACCTTGAACCCTGAACCTTTGAACTCGTGAACGCCTACGCGGCAGGAAGCCCAACATCCCGTTGACACAACCAGACACACCCGCGGTTGCTATACAGAGTATCCACACGTTGCGTAAGCGCATCACCTGCCCGATGGCTTCCCGAAAGGTGATCATTTGCGGAATCGCCACTACAAAGGTGTATGTAAACGCTGCCAGTGTAAGAACCAGCCACTTGTAAGAGTCTGATTGGACAGGAGTTGTTTCTGCGATCATAAGCACTGCTCAATGTTGTAAAAAGTAATGCTGCCTCCCCTCTCCACTTGTGGTGAACGACAGGCCAAAGCAAGGCGCAGGCCAGCTCTCACTTTTTTACTACTGACACCTGACACCCGACACCTGAAACCTGAGTGACAGTGTCCAATTATTTTGCCAATATGGGATAAACCCATATTTATAACCATTTAACCAATCACCCAATCAACGATATCTGTAGATATGGATATGCACGGTATCCGGGTTCTACACGACCCTATCAGGATTGTTCATCAGTGTGATTGCCCACTTCCGGTATTAGGTAAATCGGAATCAGGGAGAGCACGGGAATGCAAACCAGCACCATGAGCACACTCTGGATGGTAAAGATATCACCCAGTTTACCGATGATGGGAGAAAAAATTCCGCCGGTTCCAAAGGCCAGCCCCATCATCAGGCTGGCCACCATGGAGCGACCCCTGGGAGCGATTTTCTGGGCCATCACCACTCCGAGGGGCAGGGAAGCCATGGTAAAGCCGCCTGCCAATATGGTAGCCGGATAGATCCATTTGCCGGGAGCCAACAAAAACACAAGCAGGAAAGGAGTCATGAGACCGTGGGTGATCCATAAGAGGCGTTTGTACCCCATCCGGTCCGAAAGATGGCCGCAGAGAATACCGGCAATCGTCCCTGAAATGGTGAAGATGGAAAAGAGGACGCCGGCGGAGACGATGGTATGTCCTTTTTGCACCCAGAGCACCGGTATAAAGGTCATCAACGACTGACCCACCAGCGATCGCAAAACCATCACGATCCAGATCAACAGGATCGGCTGCCAGACACTGCCCAGGGTTTGCCTAAGGGTCTCTAAAAAGCCGTATTGGGCCATGCCGTCCCCTTGGGGTTTGGGAATGATACAATACAAATATATCCAGACTAAAAGACCGATGGCCATGGTCGCCGGCATTGCCCTGAGACCGAACCGGGCCACGTACCAGGTGATGAAAATGGGCCCCACCCCGAAGGCCAGGGTGCCGGCGGTGTTATAGATGGACATGCCCAGCCCGAGATTTCGGCCGGCGTATTGGGGCACCATTCCCGTGACCGGTGGATGAAACAGGGATGAACCCGTGGAGCCGGCAACAATGCAGAACAGCAGTCCGAAAAAACCGGTCGCCATGCCCACCAAAGGAATGAAAAGAATGGGCATGAGCAATCCGATCAAAATAAAACTGCGCGAAGGGTGGCGATCGGCCCAGTAGCCTGACATGGGCTGCACGATGAACATCAAAAATCGGGAGATCCCGGCGAGAAGACCCACCAGGGCCAGGCTCAGCCCCATCTTTTCCATAAACACGGGAAACAGGGGGTTGATGAAAGAACTGTAGAAATCACCGTTGAAGTGCATCAGGCTAAGGGCGATGAGGACTTTCCAATGGGTCTTTGAAGTAAATTCGGCCATGGGCGCTTTTGGCACTTACCCGGGGCAAAGTCAATAGGAAAAGCGTATTGAATCAACCCACGTTAACTTAGTGAAGTTTATAAATAAACTCTGTGTTTGACTGTTGCTAAGCGGCCGATGGATCGGTTTTCTGGTCGGGGGTCATCCCACGCTAAGTAATTGATTATTCGAAAAAAAGCTATAAAATGGATGTCTACTTGAAAATGTCCGGCCGTGTGTACCGTTCTTCCCCCTTGACCATGTTGGTCTTATTAGGTATAGTAGACCAGTTCTATAATCCAAAAATGGGAGGATGCTTTATGATTTTTAATATTTCCGAAGCAAAAACCAATCTCTCGAAATTGGTCCATATGGCCTATCATGGTAAAAAGGTTGTCATTGCAAAAAACAATTTGCCGCTTGTAGATATAGTGCCCCATAAGCCTGAAGGGAAAAGAACGCTTGGGCTTCTCTGCGGCAAGCTGAAAGTGCCTGATGATATTATGGCGGAAGATGAGGAAATAAATGAGATGTTTTACGGTAGTGATAAATGAAAATTTTAATTGATACGCATATCTTTGCTAATAAATGCTATATTATGACCGATGACAAGAAATTCAGTCTATATGAATGTCGACTGCTTTAATTCCACGTTGATTCAGATTCACCGAAAAGACCAAGCCGCTTGATGATCGTCTGCTGCAACCGGTGATCCATAAAAACCAAGGTCGTCCACAATCTCATGCTGCTGAATTCCTCGGGAAAAAAACCGGCCATGAATTCCGAAAAGGCTTTTTTCCCATCCGATACCTTATATAATCATGAACGACCCCGTTACATCCATTACATTGCGGCAGTTGCTGCATGCCTTTACCTACCACCACGGCGGACCGCACATACTTCCGCGCTTAGACTTCTACGACAAATTTGGTCGACATCCCACCCAATTGATCTGTTTTAGACACCGGTGGAAAGAAAAACAGAGTTAGCGAATCTGCGCCTGCGGCATCTTATATTCATTTCTCACAATAATAAAAAACAGCACCAAATTTTGTCTTCCGGTAACCCCGGATAAATTAAGTTATAGAACCCTTCCCTTCATTTCGATATCTGGAACCCTTGACAGAACGCCGTTCAAATGCCAAATTTTGGGATATGAAAATTCTGCTGATATATCCGTATTTTCTCGAAACCCGGGTGCATAGCGCCGAAGATGTACGTGCCGTGCCGCTGGGGGTGTATTATGTGGCATCTGTTTTGAAGGAAAACCAATATGATGTGGAGATCCTAAACTGGTACAACATCAACGCTAGGCCCCACAAAATCAGGGAAGTGCTGGCCGGGAAAAAACCCGATGTAATCGGTTTTTCCATTCTGCATGCCAACCGCTGGGGAGGCATCGAAATCGCCAGGATTGCCAAACAGATCGATCCCCGGGTGACCGTCGTGTTCGGCGGCATTGGGGCCACATTCTTATGGAACCATTTTCTAACCCATTTTCGCGAAGTTGATTATGTGGTGATCGGCGAAGGGGAGTACCCGTTTTTAGATTTAATCAGATATCTCGAGTCCGATCATTCCCAGGCGATTGAAACGATCAAGGGGATTGCATTCAGGCAAGACGGCCAGCCAATCCGGACCCGGCAAGCCGCAGCCATCAGCTGTCTCGATGATTTGCCGGTTCCGGCCAAATATTTTTCGTATCAGCATCTGTCATTGACCCGCGGATGTGCCGGCAAATGCAATTTTTGCGGATCTCCCCGGTTCTGGGGAAACAAGGTCCGGTTTCACTCAGTTGACTACTTTGTTGATCAAATCGAGCGATTGTATCGAAAAGGTTCCCGCCATTTTTATTTTTCAGATGACACATTTACGGTCAACAAGAAAAGAGTCATCGATATATGTAAAAAAATCATCGGGAAAAATCTGGCTATAACATGGGCCGCCATATCCCGGGTGGATTATGTCAGCGATGAAATTATTTACTGGATGAGAAAAGCCGGCTGTATTCAGATTAGTTACGGGGTTGAAAGCGGTTCGGAAAAAATTAGAAATTTTCTTCAAAAAAAGATCACCACTACCAGTATCCAAAATGCCTTTGCCTTGACCCGGCACTATGGGATTATGGCCCGTGCCTACTTCATCTACGGTTGTCCCCAAGAAAGTCGACAAACCATAAACGAAACGATCGCTCTGATCGAGGACATCAAGCCGCTGAGCGCCATTTTCTATATTCTAGACATTTTCCCGGGAACCCTGCTTTATGAAGACTTCAAACATCGCCTGGGGGTTACCGATGATATCTGGCTGAATCAGGCGGAAGACATTATGTATTTTGAGACCGATCCAGAGTTAACCCGCGAAATGATACTCGATTTCGGACAGAAACTGAGATCGGCATTTTATGAAAAACTCCCCGGATTTGCTGAAGCGTTGCAGTTAATTGACAAAGAAGACCTTTACCCTTTGCACTCGAGTTTTTATTCAAGGCTTGCAATGACTTTTGATCATGGGGATTATAGCCATATTGACGCCATTAAGCATAAAGACGGCATTGCTGAAAAATTGTACCGGCGATCATTGACGTATTATCCCAATGCCAGGGCCTATCTGGGGCTCGGTATTTTGAGCCAGAAAAGGCGTGCTTACCGGGAATCCGGCCGCATCCTTTCTCAGGGATTATCCCAATTTCCGGAGGATCCCCAGCTTAACATTTGTATGGGAGTCAGCTTGATGAACCTGGGAGAGTATGAGCAGGCGTTGTCTCATTTCCTTGGATTTCAGGATGTAAAAGAAGCGGTGCATTTTGCGGCCGAGTGTTACAAGGCCCTGGGGCTAGAGAACCGTGACAACCTTATTTGAAAAAGAGCCGGCCTGATGGCACCTCCCATTTTCGCACTCGCTATAGGAGGTAGAAAAGTCGGCAAACACTATACCGACATCTTATCTCGTCTCAACCGGGGATTGGAAGAGGAATTCTGAAAGGAGGCCCTGTCATGACCGCTGCAATTGTCCCGCTAACCGCCCCGCCGTCTACGGAGGAACTCCAGGCGCGTCTCGCGAATATCCGCCGCCTGATGGAACAGGAATCCCCGGACGTCTATGTTGCGGCTCACACGGATAACGTTTACTATCTGACCAACTTCGCCTACATTCCGTTCGAGCGGCCATTTTTTCTGGCTGTTCCGCTTGACGGCCGCCCGACGCTTATTGTACCCGGATTGGAGATGAGCCATGCCAAAGTCAGGGTGCTTTTGGAGGTAGAATACAAAGCCTATTACGAATACCTGGCTCCGGCTGGCCGGACTTATGTAAACGCTCTATTTTGATAGGAAAAGAGGCTTTTAAAAATCATCATCCCAAAAGGCTCCCTTTTTCTAAAGGCTGGGTAGTTCGGCATATTTGTAGCCAGAAATATTGGGCCTTCATTTCACGGAGGCATGCAAGACAAACAATATATTATCGAGGATGGCAAGAGCATGGGCAGCGCGCGTTTCAATCTGAGGCCGGAACGGAACTTTTTGACAATTCAGCACGAAGCTCTTATTTTTACAGTGTTTGCGGAAATATTTCTCCTTGAGAGGTGAAATGATGGTTTTTAAAATATTTATAGCTGTCTTGCTGATTGTGGGTTTCTGGATGCATGGCGCGTATGCCGATCGGCTTTACACCTGGACCGATGATAAAGGGGTTATCCATATCACCAAGCAGCCACCGCCCCAAAAGACGAAGGCCGATAATGTTATCGATTACACGCCGCAAACTGCCGAACAAATCCGGGCCATTCAACAGGACGCTGAAAAACAGCAAAAACGATATGACGAGAAAAGAAAACTCGAACATGAAAAAAACGCCCGGAACACCAAGGCCGAAACCGTCGAGACTCAGGAACCCGACGTCTATTATCAATACGACGGGGGCCGATACACGAGAAGAGCCCGGCGGTATGAAAGAAGACAGGAGATTGAACGGCGCCGGGAAAATCAGCGTCCGGAGGAGCAACTGCCTGTCAGGCGGCATCGCGCACCGCGGATCATCCGCCATAGACGATAACCACGCAGACTGCGCCGGCGAGAGGGCTCTGGCCCGGCTGCTATGCATATTTAACATTTGCCTTTTTAGGCCCTTATCGGGTTTTTTCTGACAATATGTTGTAAGAAACTGGAGGTGTCAGTGTTCAGCGCCGCTGCTGCCCTGAAAAGCGGCCAGTCAAATCGAAAAAGAAACTGATGAACGTCGAACATCGAACATTGAACGTCCAACATCGAATAATGAATTCTGTCAATTTTATTATAAAAGAACTGAGCAACACCCGGCGCAAGCATCTCCGCTGCACGAGCGAAGCTACCCTTTGAAATTCGATTCGGCTGCTTTCGACGTGCTCAAGCCCTGAGCTTGCCGAAGGGCTCGTTGCAAGCTGCGGGTCGCTTGATTTTAAATTAGATAAAGCGTAGCGTCATCAATATTCGACGTTCGATGTTGGACGTTCATTGCGTATAGTCCGCCTCTGGAGGATTTGCTGTTTAATCCAGGCCCGGCCATCGACGCGGCCGGTTTAATCATCAAGAAAACCGTGCCATTTTGGCTTAGTTTCATACAAGGTTTCAGGTGTCAGGATACGGATTGCAAAGGGCATGGCGCATAGCTCAAGGGGTTGAAAATCTGATATGCAGAATCTGTCATGATGCTTGTACGCTATGCTCTGTGCCTTTTACCCTGACACCCGACACCTGACACCTGAACACTCCGGGTAAAGGTAATCATCCATATCACCCCTCTCTCCGAGCTGTAGGCTCTTAGGCTCTACGAGCCGGAAGCCGGGGTGGGCCAAAGCTGGGCCCTCTGGACCCGGGTATCTACTCATCCTCTGGTCCGAGCCAAAAATGCGGATTCCACGCCACTTCCCATAAATGTCCATCGGGATCGGAAAAGTAGCCGGAATACCCTCCCCAAAATACGTCTTGTGCCGCCTTAACCAAAGTGGCACCTGCGTCAACAGCTTGATTTAGTGCTTGATCAACTTTCTCTTTGCTTGAAACCGCATGAGCCAGTGTCACTCCTCGCAATCCATCTCCTTGAGAATCAACGGTAGCATCTTCGGCGGGAGCATCCATGGGATATAGTGCCATCTGACGCTCCGTGAACCGATGAGTGATTATGGCCTATATTCCGGGCCTGAAAACAATTCCATAGTACCTGAAAATCGTTACTTATGGGATATTCTTTGATAGAAAACAGCTTGTTACTATGGTCCGATCTCACAAATCTGCGCTCCTTGAAAACCAGTGATCCAAGACGTTCGTCCCATGTGAATGTCCTTATTGTTGGAGTGATTGACAACAGCCACCAATATTGGTATTATGCCCAACATGAAATCCGTTGAACTCATTCGCACACGCATTGCCTACTCTGAGTCGGCCTTCGCAGAGTTAGCATTATGGCGTCTTGCAAAGCCCCTCGATGGATCGTTACACGGGTTCAAGTACAGGCTGGCGTATGTCGTGCGTGGTGAATGCGTTTTACGTTACGACAACGAGGCTGGGAAGGGGGATCACCGGCATTTCGGTGGAAAGGAAAACGCTTACGTGTTCACCACACCAGCGCAGTTGATCGCTGACTTCCAGAATGACATTGCGAGGTGGAACCATGAAAATCTTAACTCTTGATGTAAGAACGCCTGCCGATTCGATGACAGACTTTACCCGTGCTTGGAAGACAGGTAAAGCCCAAAAGACCGCGCGT
>PVMK01123454.1_pt1 | contig 15015 bp, 14 predicted proteins | sample 1853481 | NCBI WGS metagenome assembly PVMK01 (sample SAMN08533507, study PRJNA380276) | Marine sediment metagenome, whole genome shotgun sequencing project.
CTTTGGAAAAGCGATCGTACACGCATTGCTGCACGCCGCACCGGGCCACGCCCTGGCACGCATCCTGATCGGCAATTTCCAGCGGGCAATTCTCGAATCTCTGCAGGGCATGCACGACAACAATCAGCTCAAATATAACGTCAGTCCCGAAACGCTTGCCTCAACCCTGGTGAGTACGTTCTGGGGCAACCAGTTGTTGTGGGACAAGGGAGTGCTCGACGACGCCATGGTTCGTCGCATGAGCCTGGTGAACTGCCTGTCGATCCTGGCCTCGGCGGTCCGCGGAACAACAAAGAAAGCAATCGAACAACGACTCACGGAAATCTGACGCTACACCAGGCAGCATCCACACCGTCGATGACCGACTTCAATCCCTTCGACCCCTTCCACCCGGACACGCTCGCCGATCCGGCGCCGGGCTGGCGGGTGTTGCTCGACGAACTCCCAGTGCACTACTACCCGCACTTCGATCCCCCGTTCTACTGCCTGTCGCGGTACCAGGACGTGGAAGCCGCGCTGCGCGACATCGAAACGTTCTCCAGCGAACACGGTCAGGGTCCACGCGTTACGCCGCCCCAGGGAATGCTATCGAATCCGCCGCAGCACACATTCTTTCGAAACCTGGTCCAGCAGGCATTCACGCCCCGGGTGATCGCCGCACTCAGCGACAGGATCATCGCCATCAGTCACGAACTGGCGGACGCAATCGATGCGGGTGATCCCAGGTTCGACCTGCACGACGACTACGCCGCTCCGTTGCCCGTGATCGTGATATCCGAACTGCTGGGCGTGCCCGCTGCGCATCGACGACAGTTCAAAGCCTGGTCAGACGCTCAGGTCGCCGCCATGGGCGCACGCGACCCCGCGACCTACGCCGCGCCCATGGCGGAACTTGCCGCCTACCTGACGGACCACATCGCGACGCGTCGCAAGGCGCTCGGCCCTGGCCAGGATGAAGGCACGCATGGACCCGACGATCTCACCACGGCGTTGCTGCGGGCCCGAACGGAGTCCGGCCAGCAGCTTTCCGATGACGACGTGCTGAGCGTGACCTCTCAGTTGCTGGTCGGTGGCAACGAAACCACGACCTCGCTGATCACCAACCTCATGTGGCGGGTCCTCCAGGTGCCCGCACGGTGGCAGCGCCTGGTCGCCGAGCCTGGTCTGATCGAGCGCGCCATCGAAGAGAGCCTGCGCTTCGACCCACCGGTGCTCGGCCTGTACCGCACCACCACCCGGGACGTCAGCCTGCACGGCACCATCATCCCCAAGGGCGCCAAGGTGTACCTGATCTATGCAGCCGCGAACCGGGATCAGCGCGTCTTCTCGGACCCCGACGAGTTTCAGCTCGATCGACCCAAGGGTCGGCACCTCGCATTCGGTCTCGGGGTTCACATGTGCCTGGGGGCTCAGCTGGCGCGTCTCGAGGCGCGAGTTGCGATACGCACCCTGGTTGAGCGTCTGCCAACGTTGACCCTGGTCGACGACGGCCAGCGTATCGCGCCCTATTTTCTGTGGGGACGCAGCCACTTACCCGTGCGCCGCTGACGTGCTAGAAAGGACGTTGCAAAAAGGGGAATGCGGGCACGGATGGGGTCAGAACGGGCGGGGCCACCGGAACGGGAGTTAGCATCGCTGCGGCGACTCGCCGCCTTGCTGGGTAGCGAGTCGACGTTCACCAGTGGCGCGCGCAGCGTGCTGACCGAACTCCTCAACTTCATCGAGGAAACGCTGTGGGATGGTGAGTATGCCGCCGACGCCCATGTGCAACGCGGCATGATCCATTTGCGCTCCGGCGGCGCCTATCAATCCCTGGTCAGCGTCGACAGGCGCGACAATCCGCCCGAATGGTTGAAGCCGTCGACCAACGCCTGGCGCTGGGTCGCGGAGACCGGTCGCACACTGAGCATCGACATTACCACCGGCGAAGTCCGTCCGGCGCGCGAGTTTGAGAATTACGCCGAACGCTACGAGAGCATGCCGTTGTGGCAACCCGGCGAAACTCAGCTGAAACTACTCGAACGCGACACGACGCACTTGTTGGCCGTGCCGCTGCTCAAATCGGGCGGATCGCCGCTGGGAATGGTCTCCATCGAATTGACATGCCGCCCGGCAATCGGCAGAGCCGGAATCTGGAGCGGCTGCATCGACCACTGCGAGACGGCTATCCGCCTGGCTACGCCGTGGCTTTTATCACTACCCGAAGAACCGCCGCTGGATGAAGAACCAGATGCGCTGATGCCGGTGGTCGGTCAGCGCATGCAGCACATGCTGGACTTTGTTCGTGCGTTCGCTGACCAGCACGAGACGCTGTTGATATCCGGTCCGTCCGGGTCCGGCAAGACCCGCCTGGCTCAGTGGTGCCACCATCATTCTCCAGCTGCGGACGGCCCCTTCGAGGTGATCGACCTGCTCGCCATGCCCGCGGACATGCAACTGGCCGAACTCACCGGATGGAAGCGCGGGTCGTTTACAGGCGCGGTGCGTGATCACACCGGCGCCCTGGCAAGGGCGCGCGCGGGAACCCTGCTGATCGACGAAATCGACACCCTGTCGCTGAATGCCCAGGCAGGCCTGTTGCAGATTCTGGAAACGGGCACCTTCCGCCCACTGGGCAGCTCGACCACGTCCGTCCACGCGGACGTACGCTTCATCGTTGGCACCAACACCGACTTGCGCGCCCGGGTACGCGACGGCGAATTTCGCGAGGACCTCTACTACCGGATCAACGTTCTGCCGATCAGCCTTCCCGGCCTCGACGAACGACGCGACGAAATCGGCGAATGGGCGAACTTCATGGCCGAACGGCGCCACGCCGAACGGCACCCGGACAGCAGCCATTCCTATGTTGCAATCGATGCCGCGGCGGAACTGGTCGCCCGCAACTGGCCTGGTAATCTGCGGCAGCTCGACAATGTCATCCGGCGTGCCTACAGCCTTGCAGCCGCGAAGCGCATCGGCGATGGCGACGTGGTGATCCGGCTGCACGACATCAACGCCGCGCTGTCGCTGGACGGTTCCGAGGACCAGCCGGTGGGCCTGGTGAGCGCGTTACTGCGCGCGGCCTCTGCATTCGTCGACGAGGCGATCAAACGCAATCAAGGCGAAGCCGAACTGCTGCTGGAACATAGCAACGTGTTCACCGGAATGGTCCTGGAACAAGCGTTGTCGCGCCTTAGGACCCGCAAAGCCGTCTACCTCCTGTTCGGCCGCGAATCGCAGATCGAAAATCGCAACTACAACCGTGAAATCAATCGCGAACTCGAGCGGGTGCGGGAGTTTCTCCAGGTAATGGGCGACGTCGAGCTGGCTCGATTGATTCCTCTGGACGGCGATGAGGGGACCGCGATGAGTGACCGCGATGAGTGACGTTGCGCCCATCGGTTACCAACTCCAGGAGGTCATCGGCACCGGCACGACCGGCATAGTGCACCGCGCCACGGATCCGGCCAACGAGCAAGTCGCCCTGAAGATCGCCCGCGACTACGACCTCACCATGATGACCCGCGTGCGACGTGAGATCGCCCTGCTGCAACGCATCCACCATCCGGGCATCATAGGTCTGCGCGATTCCGGCGTGGTCGACGGCCTGCCCTGGTACGCCATGGACCTGCTGCCCCGCCAGACGTTGGCCGACACGTTCAGAGAGCATCTGCCCACGTTGCGCGAGGCTACGACGCTGCTGTGTCAGCTGGCGTCGGTGCTGCAGATCATTCACGCCCGCGGCTATGTGCACGGCGATCTGAAACCCGAGAACATATTCCTGCGCGCCGACGGCTCACCAATCATCGGCGACCTGAATCTGGTTCGGGAAGGAACGCGCGGCGCAAACGCTGGCACCCCCCCTGTATAGCGCCCCGGAACAGATCCGTGGCGAACCGCTGGATGCACGCACCGACCTCTACGCGCTGGGGTGTCTCGCCCATAGGCTCATCAGCGGCGAGCCCCCATTCGCCGATCCGACCACGTTGCTGGGTGATCATCTGCTCGAACCTCCGCCGCGACTGGCAATTCCCGATACCCTGGCGGACCTCGTCGATGGGCTCCTGGCGAAACGACGCCAGGACCGACCCGGCTATGCACGCGATCTGTTGCCCGTTCTGAGTCCGTGGTGTGACAGTCGCGACAGCAATTGCGGACCGGTCGCGCCGCCACACCTGTACTCGCCCACCCTGCAGGGGCGCAAGGAACTGCTCCAGCAGTTTCGCAGGTTCGCGCCGTTCGGCGCTCGCGGGGCCGGCATCCTGATCGCCGGCGAGTCCGGGGTCGGCAAAACCGCGGTCGCCGAACGCTTGACTGAACTGCTGCACGACCAGGGTTGGCAAGTGGTACACGCAGCCGCGCCCGGAGCCACCCACCCACTGGCCCCGCTGCGACCGTTGTTGCAGACGTTGGTTGACGCAAGTTGGGTGGGCGGCGCCGCGCTGGCCCAACGCCTGTTCGGCAAGCATGGCGGCGCGCTGAGCCTGTATCACGAGGCGATCAGCGAACTCCCCGGAATCGAGGCACGACCCGCCAACACCCTCTCGACGCAGACTGGTCGCACCGAACTGTTCCGCGACCTGGAACGAGCCCTGCGCGGCTTCGCACAGGAGCGCCGGCTGGCTCTGATCATCGACGACCTGCATCTGGCCGACGAGTTGACCGTGGGCTTCCTCGAGCGCGCCATGCGCCCTGAGTTGCATCGCGCCGGCATTCTGATCGTCGGGCTATATCGACCGGAAGCGGCACAGAATCTCCGAAACCTGCTGGACGGAGACCCCGAACCCCTCGTCCTGCAGCCTCTGTCCGACGCCGACGTGACACGCATGATCGCGGATATGCTGGCGAGCAGCGACGCGCCACAGCCGCTGGCCAGCGCATTGGTCCGTGAAGCTCAGGGCAACCCGTTCTACGTTACCGAGTATCTGCGGATGGCGGTGGATCGTGGCCTGCTGGTGCGCACCGCCCGCGGCTGGTCAGCCACGGTGCAGGACGCGCAACTGCCGATACCGGCTTCCATCCAGGCGCTGATGCGCGAACGCCTGACGGAACTTTCGTCCGACGCACGCGAACTGATCACCACGGCCGCCTTGATCGGCGGCGATTTTCCTCCCGAACTACTGACAACGGCCTCGGGACTCGCGACCGAGGACGCCGCGCCGGCAATGGAGACGCTCCTGCGCAATCGGATGCTGATGCAGACTCGTGACGACGCGTTGCGTTTTCGCCATGAGCAGTTGCGGCTGCTGGTGCTCGACGAAACGTCCCCCCGACCGGCCCGCAACCGGAGCATCGCGCTCGCTCTGGAAAGGCACTATTTCGGACGTGCCGACTATCCCGACCTGTTCCAGACCATCGCGGAGCATTGGCTACACGCCCGGGATCCCGCGACCGCCAGCACCTTTTATCAACGCGCCGGCGCCTACGCACTCAAACGGGCCGCGTACCAGGCGGCCGAGCGCTACTATCAGGCCGCGCTCGCGAACGCGGGTGAGATCGATCATTCCGAACGGGCAGCACTACTGTTCCGACTCGCCCTGGCGCAGCACAGCGTCGGGAACCTGGCTCCGGCCGCAGCGAGCATGCTCGAAGCACTTGCCGGCTTCGGCGTCAACATACCCGCTTCCCGGGCGGGCTGGACCGTGGCTTTGCTCCGGGAACTGGCTCTGAGGTTTCTGACCCCGCTGCGCGCGGCTGCCCGCGACGACGAATCCGTGGACGAACTGGTGCGAGCCACAGCGTTCATGGCCGAATGCTACTTCATGGAGAATCACCTCCTCGGGATGTATGCGATGGCACTGACGTCGGTCAATGCCGGCAGCCGCAGTAGTCGCACCGACAACGCGCGTCCCTACGCCTACCTCGGATTCGCGGCTGGAACTGTGGGCCTGACACGCACCGCACAGCGCCTGCTCGCACGCAGTCGCCAGATTGCCCACGATCAGCAGGAGCCCGCGGACATAGCGTATGTCTGGCTGGCCACGTCGGTGTATGAAGGCGGGAGAGGTCGCTGGCACGAAGCACGCGCAGCCGTACTGACCGGTCTGGACGAGCTCGATACGGATCTGGTGCCGTACGGCTACGAAGAACTGCAGAGTTGCCTGACCAACATCGATTTCTATCAGGGAGAATTCACGAATTCGCTGGACCGGGCGGCCGATCTCAAGCGCTACGCGGAACAACGCGACCATGGTCCAGACCAGGCCTGGTGCTGGGTCTACATCGCGCGTATCGAATTGCTGCGGGGAGATTTTCGCAGCGCGCAGACGCACATCGAACAGGCTCGAGTATTGTGCGGCGATGCGCGCGACGGTTTTCTCGAGCTGATGATTCCGGGGCTCGGCGCCTTGACGAGCCTGCATCTTGGCGACCGCACCGCAGCCGCGGCCGCAGCCGAACTCTCGCTGTCGCGATTGAGCGGCGCGATGGCAACCAACTTCGCCACGCGCGAAGCCTACCTGGCGACCGCCAGCGTGTTTCGAGCGCTGGGCAACGCACACGGCGAACGCCAGACCGTAGCCGAGTTGACGCGCTTCGCCTGGCTGTTCCCGATGGCCAGACCCGTTGCCTCGCTGTACCGCAGCACCCTCAATCACCGCAGTCCGGGACGCACCCGGCAACGAAAGCTGCTCAAGGCAGCCTCCCGACATGGCGCCGCGTACGACGAGATTCTGCTCCGCCAGGCGCGCAAGGTAGATCAAGAAGAACCTCTGGCCAAACTCTGCGCAAAGCTGGGCCTGCCCACCGCGCCCGTGCTCTAGTGCCCACAGCGCCCTTGTGGTAGTGCCCACAGCGCCCTTGTACTAAAGAGTCGCATTGCACGGCGGTCTGCCCCGAGGGTATCCTTCGCAGGCTACGCAGCCGATCCAATTCGGTGCATTCACATTTGTTCGCGCGTCTTAGTTGCGCGCAAGGGGAAGGACCAACATGAGCGATGCCAAACCGCTGCCTGTAGTGGAATACCTGAAGCTACCCGAGGACGGGTGACCCGTATCTCGAAGGTCACAAGTGCAGCAACTGCGATTCAATGTATCTGGGCGAGCGCGCGGTTTGCTCCAAGTGCGGATCACGTGACACGATCGAAGCGGTCAAGCTGTCGACCACGGGCAAGCTGTACGTTTATTCCATCGTCTACCGGTCGTTTCCCGGCATCGAGGTACCTTACATCTCCGCGATCGTCGACCTGGACGGTGGCGCACTGTGAAAGGCAACCTCATCAACGTCGATCCGGCGCCCTGAAAACATCGAATTCGACATGCCGGTGGAGGTCGTCTACAGGACGCGCTCGGCCGCAAGGACAAAGACGGTAATTCTTATCTTTCCTATTTCTTTCAACCCTGTTTCTTCCAATTAGAGACCAGCTAAGGAGCTAACCCATGAGCGACGTTTATGTAGTTGGTGTGGATATGATCAAGTTCGGGCGTTTCCCCGAACGCACGGTACCGGACCTCGGCGCGGAAGCCGCGTTGATGGCACTGGATGACTGCGGGCTGACCATTCACGACATGGAGGCGCTGTACTGCGGCAACCTCGGTCAGGCCAGCGGCATGGTCGGCCAGCGCATGCTGCAACAGATCGGCCAGACCGGCATTCCGGTGGTCAACTGCGCGAATGCCTGCGCCACCGGTGCGACCGCATTTCGCGAAGCCTGGACTTCGATCAAAGCCGGACTGTACGACCTGACCCTCGCGGTCGGGGTGGAACAGATGGGCAAGGGGCCTGCTCGGCGGCGGCGGCGGGTGGATCCGGAATCCCGAAAGAAGGCCTGCTGGGCTCCGGGACGATGCCCGCGGTGTTCGCGGAAGCCGGCCAGGAGCACGCCCGCCAGTACGGCACCACCTTCGAGCAGTTCGCCAAAGTGTCGGTGAAGAACCACCATCACTCGACGATGAACCCGAAGGCCATGTACCAGATCGAGACGCCCTTGGACACGGTCATGAACGCCGAAATGATCTCCTACCCGAACACCAAACTGATGTGCTCGGTGAACGTGGACGGTTCCGCCGCGGCGGTGCTCGCCTCGGAGAAGAAAGTGAAGGAACTGGGCCTGATGGGCCGGGCCGTGAAGGTGCGGGCCTCGATACTGACCTCAGACCCGTGGCAGGAACGCGATCTCGTCATGCCGGACGTCAACAGCTGCACGCGCAAGGCCGTTGCCGCAGCTTATGAAATGGCCGGTATCGGGCCGGAGGACATCGACCTGGTCGAGTTGCACGATTGCTTCGCCACCGCGGAGATTCTGCACTACGAGAATCTGGGTCTGTGTGGCGACGGCGAAGCGGGCCGCATGATCGACGATGGCGAAGCTGCGCTGGGCGGTCGGATTCCGGTGAACGTCTCCGGCGGGCTGCTCTCCAAGGGCCATCCGTTGGGTGCAACCGGCATCGCCAACATCTACGAAGTCTCGACCCACTTGCGCGGCGAAGCGGGCAGCCGGCAAGTCGAAGGGGCACGCTTCGGCATGACCCATGTCATCGGCCTCGGCAGCGCCTGCGGCATTCACATCCTGGAAAAAGTAGCGTAATCCAGCAGGGAGGGAACGGGACTTTCCCGTTCCCTCCACCGCCGTCCTGCTCCCTGCTATTCCCTCCTGTACCTTCTGAGCTCTGCCCCACTCTCATGCGAATCGGCGTGGTCAGCGACACCCACAACAACCTGCGCAACGTCGGCCGGATCGTCGAGTTGTTCAATGCGGCCGCCGTCGACCGGGTGATCCACACCGGGGACATCACCCAGGCCAAGACCCTCGACGTGTTCGCCAACCTCCACGCTCCGATGTTCGGGGTGTTTGGCAACAACGACAAGGAACGGGACGCCCTGCACGCTGCCGTGCACCGGCACGGCTTCCAGTTCGCCGAACCGCCGCTGGAACTGGTCTGGCACGAACGACGCATCCTGGTCGTGCACGATCCCCTGGATTTCGAAGGCGTGCTGCACGGCAATCACCAGCTGGCGTTGCACGGCCACACCCATCTGCAGCGCATCGAACAACGTGACGAGCAGTTGTTTTTCAACCCCGGTGAGTGCGCCGGGCACATGCAAGGGCTCAACACCGTGGGCATCGTGGATCTCGACAGCCTGACGCCGGAGCTTCTGACTTTTTAGCGGCGTCTTAGCAGCCTCTTCTCGGCCTCGTATCGGCCTCTTATCGACGAAAGCTCAGCTCGCCGCAGAGAACCCATCCAGAAACGCCATGATGCGTGCGGCGTTGGCGCCGAGGTCGCTCTGTCCCACGCGTGAAACCGAACGAACGTCGATTCGCGAACCGTCAGAGGTTTCCCTGATTCGCACAACCAGGTCGTCTTTGAAGCCGAACCAGAACGTGGTGGCGGTCGCCTCGACCGTGCCTTCGGCCGGATTCGTGTCGACAATCTGCAATCCCATGGACTCGAGCACCGCCACCGCCGCCTCGAGCGCCTGTTCGGGCGTCAGGCTGCTCTCGTGGGTGCGAACGTCCGGATAGGCGTTCTGCTGAAGCTCGCCGTAGGTTACCTGCTCGCCCTGAAATTCGACCAGTTCACTTACATCGTATTCCAGCGGGTTGGCGCCCTCGCGCAACGCGATCACCCGGTCGAACGCAGGCGGATCCACCATGTCCGTCGAGATGTTGTGAATGGGAGGCACCGAACTGGCGGTATTGAATTGCGCCATCAGGAAGCCAAGAACCATCACTGAGATGACGATTCCGGCGAACAGCCCCGGCCGGTCCGCGGGGCGGTTCGCCTTCCGCGCCAGGATCAGCCCGACGATGCCGATCACCACCCCAACGGTCGCCAGCAGTGCACCGGCCGCGAGAAACAGAAATCCCGTCGGGAAGCCCCAGAGCCCGATACGGCTACCCAACGCGCCCAGTGGCAACAGTAGCAACGCAACCACCGCACCAATCAACGCTGCACGTGACCACCAGCTTTTCGTGACCTCAGTTTCCGACATATCTCTTTCCTCTTCTCTCATCTCTCCCCTCTCAATCAATTCCGATGGCGCGTCAAGCAATCGTTGCGCCACCATCGATGATAAAATTCTGCCCGGTGGTGAACGACCCCGCCTTCGACGCCAGGAACACCGCGCAGCCCGCAATCTCGCTTGGTTCGCCGATGCGCCGCAAGGGGTCACCCGAAGTGCGCTGCTTCAGAATGTCCGGATTCTCCCACAACGCGCGCGCGAAATCGGTACGGATCAGACCCGGCGAGATGGTATTCACGCGAATGTTGTCCGGGCCATGTTCGACGGCCAGATTTCGCACCAGCTGCGCGTCCGCCGCTTTGGAGATTGCGTAGGCACCGAGATGGGTACTGCCACGCAGGCCGCCCACTGACGAAATGATGAGGATGACGCCGTCCTTGCGCTCGGTCATCTCCGGAATCACCAGTTGGCACAGCCAGTGGTTGGAGCGAATGTTCACGTTCATGATCTTGTCGAACGCATCGTCCGGAATGTCCTGGGCGGAGCCGTAATAGGGGTTCACGGCCGCATTGCAGACCAGAATGTCGATGCTGCCGAGCTGTTTGCGTGTTTCGTCGACCAGCCGCTGCAGATTCGCCTTCTCGCCGATGTGGGCGGCAATCGCAACGGCGCCGCCGGGCTGGTCTGCCAATTCGGTGTTGATGGCATCGGCAACTTCCTGGCAGACGTCCACCTTGCGACTGGAGATCACCACCTGGGCCCCATGTCGCGCCATTTCCTCGGCAATGGCCTTGCCGATCCCCTTGCTCGAACCGGTGATCAGCGCAACCTTGCCGCTGAGGTCGAACAAATCGCCCATCAGCAACCTTCGACCTTGCCCACCGGCTGTCCATCGACGATCTGATCGAGGAACTCCGACAGGCCATAGCCCACCTGCCCGTCGCAGGTGTATTCCGTCATGCCTTCGGTGATGCGGGTCATCAGATCCTCACCGTCCGGCGTCCGACGCCGGTTGCGCAGCGGAATCAGGGACATCACCTTGCCCGTGACTTCGTACTCGCGCTCGTCGGTCTTCGCCCAGGCCTTCAGCGATGTCTGGCAATCGTCCGCGTCGTATTCCGCCTCGATCCGGGCTTCTCTGATCATCACGTACTCGCCGTTGCGCAGCACCATGCCGCCCTGGCGCTGGCGACCGTCCGGGCTCGTGGTGATGGAGATCATCATCGCGAAGTCTTTACTGAAGTTCATCGGCAGCCAGCGATACCAGTAGATCGCCTGCCAGTAACGCGGCCCCCAGGAATGATCGCGCAAGCCAAGCCCGTCGATCTCGAAGCGCTGGCCGTCCACGGTGATCGCGCCCTTGGCGGCCATGTGCTGCTCCGTGTGGCCCCGGGCAAAGGCCTTCTCCGCATCCAGTTCGATCTGCGATCCGTCTTCGTTGACCGCCTCACCGCCGAACATCGGTGAGATGCCGGTGTAGTCGAGGTCCAGTTCGGCGTCGAGGCGCGGATTCTTAGTAAACGCAGTTTTCGGGTCCGCCATATCTTTGGGATTCTCCATCACGCACAGCTTGCCGCGGTAGGTCACCTTCAGGCGCTTGAAGGGTTCGACGACCTCGAAGGTCATGCCGCCGCCATCGAGGGCATCGTTGTCGTGCCGCTCGGGACGGGCGAACATGAAGCCGATCCGCCCGTCGGGCAGATACACACAGCAGGACATCTCGCCCCGACCTTCGTTGGGACGGTTCGCCAACCGGAACCAACCGCCGATCCGACGTTCGCGGTCGAACACGTTGAAGTACATGCTCTCGTTGAAGTTGCTTGCCGCTTCGATCGGATGGGTGTATTCGTCTTCGGGTTCCAGACGCATCCGGACCCCGGGTCTGGCATCAGCCATGGCGCTCTCCCAGGTATAGTCAGTCGTAACAGTCAGCCATTTAAGTTCAACGGCCTTGCCACGTCCAGGTTTCGCCGTTGACGAAGCTACGCATCGCAACCGCCGCATCTTCGCTGGCCATGCAGCGACCAAATTCACGCTGCTCGATGGCCAATCCTGCTTCCAGGTCCACCTCACTACCGGCATAGATGGCCCGCTTCGCCGCCGCAAGCGCGATCGGAGCGCGTTGCGCGAGATCCATCGCGAACGCTTTGACCTCGGACGCGTACGAATAAACGGGGAACACCCGATGCACCAGTCCGAAATCGAGCGCTTCGCCCGGCGTAAGCACGCGTGCGTGCAGGATAAGATCGAGTGCCCGCGCCGTGCCAAGCAACCGGACGAAGCGCTGGGTACCGCCGGCGCCCGGAATGATGCCCACCGAGGTTTCCGGCAACCCAAGTCGAAAGTCGCCATCCATCGCCAGCCGGAAGTCGCAACCGAGCGCGAACTCCAGACCACCGCCCGCGGCGTTGCCGTTGATGGCCGCCACCGTTACAAACGGTGCCGTCTGCATGCTCAGCAGCAAGCGATGAAAACCATGCAGTTCCGCTCCCGTGTCGGCGTCCTTTTCCTCTTCCCCCTGAGCGAGCGGTCCAGTCTGCGCTTCCGCGCTGTCGGCCAGTTCACCCACCTCGTAGTGCGCGATGAATACGCCTTCGCCACCACCGGTGAACATCACCACCCGCACACTCTCATCGGCGAGCAACGAATCGACGAACCGGGTGAGCTCAGCCATCTCGGCAGCCACCAGGGTGTGCCGTGGTGGATTGCTCATCCGGCAGGTCACAACCCGACCCTTGCGCTCAATTTCCAGATACTCGTAGTCGCTCATCTGGCCTCCTTTCTTGCCGTGATTATCCACAACGGATCCGCATCCGCAGGTGCTCCGAGGGGAGAACGATCGACGAGTTCGGGCGCGCCGAAACCATCGGCGCCCGTGAAGTACGACATGATCAGGCGCATCCGCTCCGCCGGGTTCAAGACATGAAAGGCCCGCACCGCCTTGGTCGGAAAGCAGCGGTGCGAGGTTGCGACGATCAGGCGACCGGCGGGCTTCAGCACGCGCGCCAGTTCCGCGAACACCTCCACCGGTCGCGTGAGGTACTGCACCGACACTGCGATCAGCGCAGCGTCGAATCGATCGTCCGCAAACGGCAGCGCAGGATCGGCATTCAAGTCCTGGACCAGCCGTTCGCTCAAGCGCGGATTGGCGTTCAACTCCGCCTGATTCATGCCGTGACCCACCACCTCGGCGTAGGTCGAGTCTTCGGGCAGGTGTGAAATCCACGAAGACATCAGGTCCAGCACCACGCCGCCGGCCGGAATCACCTCTCGGTAGTAATCTGTGAGGGCCGCAATGGTGACGTCGTCGATGTGTGCCACCAGGCGCGGCGTCTGATAGAACACCGCGTCGTCGCTTTCATCGACCCGAGCGAACCGCTCCGGCGACGGCACCGTGGGATCTTTCTCGTCTGTGTCCAAAGTCTCCCCCCGGCGGCCAGATTACCACGCGGATATCGAAGGGGGGCCTTGCGCTGATGAGGGGGGGGCGCGGTAGGTCAGATCAACAGATCTGCATCGTTCTCGAACCTTCGAACCTCAACCAACTCGCTGTCGTTATCCATGCGCTTCGCAATGGTGGTCAGCCGCTCGGTATCATCAAAATGAGTTGCACGCGTGTTCTTGAAATCCCTCAGGTCGACCTTCTCGCCGATGAATCGCAGCAGCGCAGCCTCGGCCAGATCTCGGTTTCGATAGGGCCCTTGCTCGCCCTCGCGGGTGACAAAGAACCACTGCCCGTTCGAGCAGAACAACCGGTCCGACCTGAAGTACGTCCTGTCTTCCTTGTCGTCTCGTCTAGTCATGATCATGTCCTGTTTCGCACGCTGCCCGAACCGGCCTTTCTCACGTGCCATTTGAGCAAACCAGGGGTCGCTCGTTGGGCCTTTGTTGTAGTCATGTGTATCGTCCTTGTAACAGCCGGCAGGCCCCGAATCCCGGGGAAAATCCGGTATAGTGCGCCACCCGAAGACCTGTGAGATGCCTCCCGTGCCAGCGCAATCCATGGATGAACTCGTTTCGTTGTGCAAACGTCGCGGATTCATCTTCCAGAGCAGCGAGGTCTACGGCGGCCTCCAAGGCGTTTACGACTACGGGCCCTTGGGCGTCGAGCTGAAGAACAACCTCAAAGCCGCGTGGTGGCGGTCGATGGTCTACGAACGTGACGACGTCGAAGGCCTGGATACGGCATTGCTCACAAATTCGAAGGTGCTTCACTACTCAGGACACGAAGAGACCTTTACCGACCCCCTGGTCGACTGCCGGGCCTGCAAGAGCCGCTGGCGCGCCGACCACCTCAAAAAGCCCAGATGTCCAAGCTGCGGATCCGAGGACCTGACCGACCCGCGGCCGTTCAACATGATGTTCAAGACCGTCGTCGGCCCGCTGGAGGACGGTTCGTCGTACGCCTATCTGCGACCCGAGACGGCCCAGGGCACGTTCACGAACTTCAAGAACGTGATGGATTCCACGTCCCGCCGGCTGCCGTTCGGGATCGCCCAGATGGGCAAAGCCTTCCGCAACGAGATCACTCCGCGCAACTTCATCTTCCGCGTGCGCGAACTGGAGCAGATGGAGCTGGAATTTTTCGTCCAGCCGGGCGAGGACGAAGAATGGCACGAGCGCTGGCTGCAGGAGCGGCTCGACTGGTGGGTGGCCCAGGGCATCCGTCGCGACAGCCTGTCGGTGTACGACGTACCGGCCGACGAACTCGCCCACTACTCCAAGCGCACCTACGACGTCATGTATGCCTTCCCTCACGGCGTCGAGGAGCTGGAGGGAATTGCCAACCGCACGGATTTCGACCTCGGCTCGCACAGCAAGAACCAGGACGAACTCGGGTTGACTGCGCAGGTGATGGCCAATCCGGAGTCCAACGCCAAGCTCGCCGTGCAGGACCCGGACACGAAGCAATGGGTGGTGCCGTACGTGATCGAGCCCGCGGCCGGCGTCGAACGCGGGGTGCTCGCCATCCTCAACGAAGCCTACCGGGTCGAAGAGCTGGAGAACGGCTCCAAACGGACAGTATTGGGACTGAAACCGCACCTGGCGCCACTGAAAGTCGCCGTGCTGCCGTTGAAGCGCAATCACGAGGGCATCGTCGAGAAAGCTCGCCGCATCAAGAAGGACCTT
>PVMK01188770.1_pt1 | contig 15012 bp, 13 predicted proteins | sample 1853481 | NCBI WGS metagenome assembly PVMK01 (sample SAMN08533507, study PRJNA380276) | Marine sediment metagenome, whole genome shotgun sequencing project.
ACTAACCTATCAGGATAAGGCTGGCCATGCGCCCGGTCTGGCCGTCGCGACGGTAGGAGAAAAAGCGCTCGGAATCACTGAACGTGCAGTAACCACCACCGAACACCCCGGTGACGCCAACAGCGACCAGGCGCAGCCGCGCAAGAGCATACAAATCGGCGAAATAGTGCCCGGGCCGAACCACATTCGGGAGGAAACAGGCCTCGACCAGGGCTTTATCCGTGGCTGGCGCAGCCTCCAGATATTGATCTCTGACTTCCCGCCCTACCTCGAAAGCCCGGGGCCCGATAGCCGGGCCCATCCAGGCCAGGATTTGGCCGGCGTCCACGTCCATGGCCGCCACCGTGGCTTCCAGCACACCATCGAGCAAACCCCGCCAACCGGCGTGTGCGGCAGCCACCCGGTCGCCCGAGGTCGAGCAAAACAGCACCGGCAGGCAGTCTGCGGTGAGCACGGCGCAAGCCTTATTCGTATACCGGCTCCAGGCGGCATCCGCCTGCGGATACTCGCTATCCTGGCCTGCGGCCACCACCAGGGTACCGTGTACCTGGGACAGCCACTGGATATCCGTACCGGGAGGTAGTGCGGCGGCGAGAATACCGCGATTCGCAGTCACCACCGCGGCACTGTCTCCCACATGGTGGCCCAGGTTTAAGCTCGCAAATGGCGCAGCACTGTGCCCCCCCTCCCTGGTGGTAGACAGGGCCAGAACATTGGCCGGGGCCGGCCAGTCGGGCTCAATAAAGTGTGGTATCGCGGGCAATGGGCGGATCTTCCTGTTGCAGCACAGCGAGCAAGGCGCGCATATCCTCCGGTAACGGGCATTCGAACTGCATGTGTTCACCCGATTCCGGGTGATACAGCCCCAGCGCCCGGGCGTGCAAGGCCTGCCGGCGAAAGCCCCGCAGGGTGTCATTGAGAACGTCGGAGGCGCCCTTGGGTATGCGGGGACGCCCGCCGTATACCGGGTCCCCAATCAGCGGGTAATGCCGATGGGCCATATGCACCCGTATCTGGTGGGTTCGCCCCGTCTCCAGGTTCACGGTAATTTGGGTGTGATGACCGAAACGCCGGGCTATCCGGTAATGAGTAATAGCCGGCTTACCCCCCGCGGCGAGGACTGCCATCTTCTTGCGCTGTTTGGGGTGTCGCCCCATGGGTTCATCAATGCTTCCGCCGCCGGTCATCGCGCCAATGCACACGGCGCAGTATTCCCGCTTGACGGTCCGGTTTTGCAGTTGATCCACCAGATGGTTGTGAGCCGCCAGGGTCCTGGCCACCACCATAATGCCCGAGGTGTCCATATCCAGGCGATGCACAATGCCTGCGCGGGGTAACTGGGCCAATTCCGGCGCATGTGCCAGCAGCGCGTTCACCAGCGTACCGTCGGGATGACCGGCCGCCGGGTGCACCACCAGCCCGGCGGGCTTGTTCAACACCAGGATGCCGGCATCTTCATAGATGATATCCAGGTCGATGTCCTGGGGCTGCCAACCGACTTCCTGCTCCAATTCTGCATTGATCAGCAGAACCGCCCCCTGGGGCACTTTATCCCGAGGTCTGCGCTGCTGCCCGTCCACCATTAATTCGCCTTTCTTGATCCAGGTCTGTAGTCGGGAGCGGGAGTAATCCGGAAACAGCTGCGCCGCCACCTGGTCCAGCCGGTCGCCACCCAGGTCATCCGGCACCCGGGCCTCAAGTTCGATCCTGTCACTCATCACATTTCCTGTTTATGCAGCTGTCCGCCTGTGGTTAAATACCGACCCAACGGCGGGCCGTGCATATTAGCACGCCCGCGCTATCCGATTTGGTGGAAGCATTGAAATACGCCCTGATCCTATTACTCAGCCTGGCCCTGTATGGCTGCGCCGGCAATGATGACCTGCCGGAACTCTCCGCCGATACCGGTGAACAGCAAATGTATGAGGACGCACAACGCTACCTGCGCAACACCAACTACGACCTGGCAGTGCGCAGCCTGCAGTTACTGGAATCACGCTACCCCTTTGGCAAGTATGCGGAGCAGGCCCAACTCGAGCTGATCTATGCCCACTACAACGCCTATGAACACGAGGCCGCAGTGGAGGCGGCGGATCGCTTCATCCGCCTGCACCCGCAGCACCCCAATGTGGACTACGCCTACTACATGAAGGGCCTGGCCGCTTATACCGGCAACGATGACATCTTCTCCCGCTTCGTACCCACTGACGACGCCCAGCGCGACACCAGCCACGCCAAGGAGGCCTTCGCCGAGTTCGTGCAGCTACTTTCACGCTACCCGGACAGCCCCTACGCCGCCGACGCCAAGGCGCGCATGGTATATCTGCGCAACATGCTGGCACGGCATGAAATCAATGTGGCGAACTACTATTTCCGCCGCGGCGCCTATCTTGCCGCCACCAATCGGGGCCGCTATGTGGTAGAGAATTTCGAACGCACACCGGCCGTGGCCGACGGCCTGGCCGTCATGGCACAGGGCTATATTTTGCTGGGGATGGATGGATGATCTGGCCAAGGATTCCATCGACGTACTGGCGATGAACTACCCGGCGCACCCGTCACTGGATAAAAACGGGGGGTTTGTCAGTGTCTACACGCTGGACGGGTTGCAGACCTCCTGGATACACAAGGCCTCGTTCGGACTATTTGATCCGCCCAAACCACCCCAGTTCGATAATCGGCCGAAGATTTAGGGAACCTCTGATTAATTCATTATTTGTCACTCCCGCGTAGGCGGGAGTCTATTGTTTTCAATAACTTATAGATCCCCGCCTACGCGGGGATGACATTAATCAGAGGTTCCTTAGATTAGTCTCCAATAGTCCACCCGGACGTAATCGGATAGCGCCGGTCACGCCCGAATCCACGCTGGGTAATACGCACCCCTATAGGCGCCTGGCGACGCTTGTACTCATTCAGGTCCACCAGGCGCAACACTCTGTGCACCTGCTCCCGGTTCATACCGGTGGCGATAATAGCCTCCGCGCTATAATCCTCCTCCACGTACAACTCCAGGATACGATCCAGCACATCGTAGGGCGGCAGGCTGTCTTCGTCTTTCTGATCCGGCGCCAGTTCCGCTGAGGGCGGCCGGTCTATAACCCGCTGGGGGATACAGGGGCCCAGTGTATTGCGGTAGCGGCACAGGTCGAAAACCAGGGTTTTGGGCACATCCTTGAGTACATCAAAGCCCCCGGCCATGTCGCCGTACAGGGTGGAGTAGCCCACAGCCATCTCACTCTTGTTCCCCGTGGTGAGGACCAGTCTGCCCTTCTTGTTGGAGATAGACATCAGCAGCACACCCCGGCAGCGAGCCTGCAGGTTTTCCTCGGTGGTATCTGGCCGGGTACCGGCAAACTCCTCCTGCAGGCTGGCCATAAACGCCTCATAAAGCGGCTCAATGGAGATGACTTTATGCTTCACCCCCAACAAATGGGATTGTTCCGCCGCATCCTCCACGCTCATCTGCGCGGTATAGCGAAAGGGCATCATCACCGCCTCCACCCGCTCCGGACCCAGGGCTTCCACCGCCACGGCCAGAGTCAGGGCGGAATCTATACCACCGGACAAGCCCAACACCACACCCCGAAACCGATTCTTGTTGACGTAATCGCGAACCCCCAGTACCAGGGCGCGCCAGGTCGCCTCTATCTCCTCCAGTGGTGGATAGACTTTTAGCCCGGTAATCATCGCCGGCCCACTGCCAAATTCCAGCTGCAGCCAATACTCACCCTCTTCAAAATTGGGCGCCGCGGCCGCCACAGTGCCATCAGCGGTCACGGCAAAGGAACCACCATCAAACACCAGTTCATCCTGGCCACCCACCTGGTTGACATAGACAATGGGCATACCGGCTTGCCTGGCGCGTTCGGCAACAATACCCCAGCGCTCGTCGCGCTTGCCGCGGTGGTAGGGGGAGGAGTTTATATTGAGTAACAGCTCCGCTCCGGATGCGGCGGCCTGCGCAACCGGGCCTTCTTCCCAGATATCCTCGCAGATGCTCAGGCCCACTCGCACACCGGCGATATCGACAACGCAGGGTTCATTACCGACACTGAAATAGCGCTTTTCGTCGAATACCTGATAATTGGGCAAACACTGCTTGCGGTACTCGGCGATGATTTCACCCCGATGCAGCACCCCGGCTACATTGTAAAGAGTGCCTTTGTCCCGTCGGGGATATCCCACAACCGCATAGGCCGGGCCATTCATTTGGGCGCATATTTTCTCCAGTGCCTGATTCACCCGCAATTCAATACTGGGCCGCAGCAGCAGGTCTTCCGGAGGGTAGCCACTGAGGGTCAGTTCGGGAAAAACGACCACGGAAGCATCATGTTCCTGTTCAGCCCGCTTTATCACCTGGATAACTTTCTCGGTATTGCCTTCAAAGTCACCGACGAAGGTGTTCATCTGGGCCATCAAAACATTCAGGGTAGTCATGGGTGATCTCCAGTGTCCCTCATCACTCAAATGTCAGGGCGTTATTGTCCGGAAAAGTGCAGGTTTTAGCCAGCCCCTTTAAGACATACCGCCAGAACACCCCAGCGGCAACACCACGCCGGCCGCACCTCGCCGGCCACAGCACTTCAACCGAAATGCCTGTTACACTAGCCTACGAGTTCAACCATATATAAAAAGACAGGCAAGCCGTACGGTGAATCGCCCAGATATACTCACGAAACCCGCAGCCCACTCACCCAGCAACCAGAATCTCGCCCTGTTCCGGGTCTATATTGGCTACCGCTCCCTGCTCTCCGTCGTACTGCTGATCATGCTGGTGAGCCCCAATACCCGCCAGCTGGTAGGCTCTCTGAATCCGGCGCTATACGTCACTGTCTCCCTGGCATATCTCGCTACCAGCGTACCCCTGGTGGGCTCTCTCTCTACCCGCCTGAAACAAAGCCAGAGGCTGATGGTAGTGGTCTTCCTGGTAGATATAGCCGCCATTACCTTGCTTGCAGACACCAGTGGCGGGATGGTCAGCGGCCTGCCCATACTCCTGGTGATCACCGTCGCCGCCAGCGCAGTACTAATCTCCAACCGCACCCTGGCCACGCTGATTGCCGCCCTGAGTGTACTGGCCATATTGCTGGATACGGTGTGGCTGATCCTGAGGGGCACCCTTGAGACAAACTCCCTGTTCCCTGCCGGATTACTGGGGCTGCTTATTTTTGGCGTCTCTCTTATGGTACAGCCAATCGCCCACCGACTCGGCCGGGCCGAAGAGCTGGCCCGCAATCGCGCCAGCGATCTCTACACCCTGCAGCGCCTCAATGAGCAAATCGTGCAACACATGCAGACCGGCATTCTGCTGGTGAACAACGACGGCACGGTGCGGGTAATGAACAAGGCTGCAACCGGGTTGCTCGCCCCGGAGAGGCCTTTCACGGTTGAACATGGCCGACAACTGGCGGACTACTGCCCGGAGCTGGCGTACCAGTTCGAACACTGGAAAGACTCTGGTCTACACAGGGCCAAGCCGTTTACTGTGATGGAGGGCGCCCCCCTCGTGATAGCCAACTTTCGCGAGCTACAGCCCAACTCCCAGCAGGAAGCACTGGTATTCGTGGAGGACTATACACCGGTAACCCAGTACGCCCAGTCACTCAAGCTAAGCTCCCTGGGGCGCCTGACCGCCAGTATCGCCCATGAAATCCGCAATCCCCTGGGAGCGATAAGTCACGCCGCCCAATTGCTACAGGAATCCCCGGACTTGTCCGCCTCCGACCAGCGCATGGCCGACATCATCCAACATCATTGCGAGCGGGTTAACCAGATCGTTGAGAGTGTTATGCAGATCTCCCGGCGCGAACCGCCCAAACCGGAATATCTACTACTGTCCCCATGGCTGACAGAATTTGTTGGCGACTACCTCAAGGCACAGAACCGGCCGGCAGAAGTCACTATCGATTGCGACTACAATGAATTACTGGTGGAGTTCGATCCGGAAAATCTGCAGCGCGTATTGACCAACCTGCTGGACAACGCACTGCGCCATAGTAAGCTGGCCACGGATAAGGAAACCGCAAGAATTCACGTCGATATGGATTTCGCCGCCCATCAGTGCCAGCTCGATATCATCGATACAGGTGAGGGTGTACCCCGCCGCCGAACTGACCAAATTGTTTGAGCCTTTTTTTACCACCATAGAGGAAGGCAGCGGTATGGGCTTGTACCTGTGCAAGGAATTGTGTGAAATCAACAGCGCGAACCTCAGCTACCGCCCGACAGACAGGGGCGAAAGTTGTTTTCGGATATCCATGAACCAGCGAGCCCTTTAACAACGAGCCCCCCTAAATGGCAACACAAAGCGTTTTGATCGTAGATGACGAACCGGATATCCGGGAATTACTGGACATCACCCTGAGCCGCATGGGTTTAAAGACCCATTGTGCAGCTACCCTGGGAGAAGCCAAGGCGATGGTCGCCGAAGTAACACCGGATCTGTGCCTCACCGACATGCGCCTTCCCGACGGCAATGGCATCAGCCTGGTGGAATATATCCAGCAGGATTTTCCCCATATTCCGGTGGCCATGATTACCGCTCACGGCAGTGTGGAGACGGCCATCTCTGCGCTGAAGGCGGGTGCCTTCGATTTCATCAGCAAGCCGATCGAATTGGAAACCCTGCGCAAACTGGTCAGCACCGCCCTGCAACTGGAGGGCGACACCAGCCGCACAGAAAAAGCGGTAGACCAGGACCTTATCGGCTCCGCCCCCGCCATCCAGACCCTGCGCCAACAGATCTCCAAACTGGCCCGCAGTCAGGCGCCGGTACATATTCACGGTGAATCCGGCAGCGGTAAGGAAGTGGTCGCGCGGCTCATTCACAACAATGGCCCAAGGGCCGCCGGCGCATTTGTGGCGGTCAACTGTGGCGCCATCCCCCCGGAGCTGATGGAAAGCGAGTTGTTCGGCCATATGAAGGGCAGCTTCACCGGTGCCAACCAGGACAAGATCGGCCTGTTTCAGGCGGCTTCCGGCGGCACCCTGTTCCTGGATGAAGTGGCGGACCTGCCACTTGCGATGCAGGTGAAATTGCTGCGCGCTATCCAGGAAAAGTCTATACGCCCGGTGGGGGCGAACGAGGAGGAGAGCACTGACATTCGCCTGCTGAGCGCCACCCATAAAGACCTGGCAAAGGAAGTGGAGGCCGGGCGTTTCCGCAATGACCTGTACTACCGCATCAATGTCATCGACGTGCATGTACCGAGCCTGCGCGACCGACTGGAGGATCTTCCGGCACTGGCGGAAACCATCCTGCAACGAATTGCCGCAAACGAGGGCAACGATAAAGCCCATCTGGACGACTCAACCATCAAGGCGCTGAGTGGCTACAGTTTTCCCGGTAATGTGCGCGAGTTGGAGAATATGCTGGAACGCGCCCTGGCGCTGTCCGATGGCGAAAGTATTACCGCTGATGATCTGCAGTTTTCCAGCAATGCACCGCGCGGCCCAGTCGTACAAAGCAGCGAGAGTGTAGGGGCGGGTACGGGTAGTCCTGGAGGATCGGCGCAGGAAGCCTATGGCGATCTGGAGGGCTATCTGGAGGATATAGAACGGCAGATTCTCAGCACTGCGTTGGAGGAGTGCCGCTGGAACAAGACCGCGACAGCGAAACTGCTGGGGATCAGCTTCAGAAGTCTGCGCTACCGGCTTAAAAAACTGGCGCTGGAAGACTAGCGCAGCACCCAATTGATTTTTATGAGTTGAACACTGCATTTATATCGGTAAAACACAAGGTTATCGTAAATGGCATCCATAATTAACAAGTGGGTGCTGCACTAGCCGTCTGCTACAGTCGATTCACCAGCATTCTGCTACGGAACTACTCCCCGTAGCGGCCTTAAGCCCGATAGATGTCAGGCTCAGGGTGCCACACAGACGGTCCCCGGACTGACTCAGTTGGGGAATGGCGTGGAGCGTAAAGCTATTGGGCAGCGTGCTTATATCGATGAGGTATATCCTGTCCGGCACCGTTGCAGGCTGGTCATTGCTATCCGCATCGATGGCATAGGGGCTCGCGGGATAGCCCAGGTTGGTGAGTTCAGAGGCGTATTGCCTGTGATCCAGGAAAAACTGTTCCTGCCTGGCCATGACCTCCATCAACTCAGCTTTGGCCAGGCTACGCCGGGTTTTTCGTATCTGCTGCTGATAGGAGGGTAAGGCCACCATCAGTAAAATCGCGACGATGACAACAACGGTCATCAGCTCAATGAGGGTAAATCCGTTCTTTTTTTTGGAAATCATACCCACCTCTGGAAGTCTATAATGGATCGACCCCTGGCTCGCGCCAGTAAACTTTGTACAGTTTTGGAGCCTTGCTTGGCAGTAACTTACTGACATCGCGAACGCTGTCGCCGTCCAGGTCATACAAATCGATACCGCCGCCAGGCAGGAGAATGGCGTCGCCAACAAGGACGGCGCCGGTTGGTATACCGGCGCCAAGGTCGTAGACTCTCTGGTTATTGGCAACAGCGGTGCCATCCGCCAGGCGGACAACATATGCCTGGCCCCGGCCTTCTTGCGGCGGACAAGCGCTCAGGTTACCGGGAGTAAATGTGGTGGCGAAAACCCGGCCGGCGTCAGTCAGGGGGCTTGATAAGCCTTTTTCACCGGGCTGTTCAAACCTGATTTTCCAGCCGTGGGAAATGGGCTGGTCCTGGCAGGCAACGCTTTCTCCGCTTTCATCAACAGTCTCTGTGCCCACGACACACGTGGTCTGGTCCAGCAGGTCCGTAAAGAGAACGCGCCCGGGAGGATTACTGACATCGTTCTCGGTTTTTACATTGGGGCTACCCGTTACGGTTTCGCGATCTTTAATGTAGAACAGGTGGTTGTTTACTACGGTCTCGTTGGGGCTGGCCCGGTCCCCACTTTGTAGCAATACACCATCAAAATCACCTGTGCCGTCAAACGAACGTACGACTTCAGGTGCGTGAAAGAAACGCAGGTCATTGGCCGCCGAGCCACCAGTTTCTGCGGCATCGGAACCCAGGTCGGCAAGTTTGGTAATAAACCAGTTGTCCTTGCGGTGCTCGTCATTGCCTCCTGCGCTTTCGGGCAGATCAACTCGCCACAGGGCACCGCCGCTGTCACCCACATACAGCCGGTGAATATTGCCACTGGGCGACCGCAGTGCCGTTACAGTGGATGGAATGCTGTCCACCAACCCCGAGTGCTCATATGCGGTGTTGGAGCTTGCCCCGGTAGCGCCCTGCACTGCCTTCCACACAAGCTCCCCGGTACGCGCATTGACAATGAAAATAGCATTGCCAATGGTATTGTCACTGGCATCCAGGTCCTTGCCACGGCGTGAGGTGTAAGCGGTATTCCAACCGCCGTCATAGCCTCCCGCAAATACCAGTACGTCCACTGGTACGCCATCGAAATTGACTCTACCCACTACCGGGGTCGAAAAAGTCAACCCGAGTTCGTCGAAGGAACCGCCGGTAGTGGTGCTGATCTTCCACAGTAGTGTTGGTGTAGCGGATGGATTGCTTATATCCAGGGCGAAGTAGCTGTAGCCGCCGCGCCGCAGGCCGAAATAAACGTAAGCTTCATCGCCAGCGGCGTGATCGAGCGTGCCGTCACCGTTTCTGTCGAGCTTGAATACCACCGGCACACCATCCACACCGTAGCGCATCTGGCTCGCCGGTATCGTGTTGTCGCGGCGCAGCCTGATATTGCCCAACAACTCCCGGGGATAGAATGCAAATACCTCGCGGCCCGTCTCATTACCGGAGGTATCGGTGTTTTCAATAATATGAAACATCCCGTCACCGCTGCCCAGCAGCAGCCTGATATTCGGGTTTGATTTACTGTAGCCGGGAGTCATGCCGTAGTTCAGTGCGTAAGGGCGCGAGTGCAGGATATCCCCCAGGATCCAGCTCCGCGCCGTGTCATTGCTGCTGCCGTTGCCCTCCCCGTTGTCATAGCCGACATCCTGCCCCCGACCCCAGCGGATCAGGTCCAGAACTTCATCGTCTGTCAGTTCAGCCCGGGGGTCCAGCAGTGAGCCCAGCACATCCCTTGTCGCGGCGTTGACATCAAACGGCGAAAAATCACTACCCGATTCCGGCTCATAAAACAGCTGCCTCGGGGGGTAGACTCCCACCGGCAGGTCGGAATTCGTATCGCCGATGAAGTACTCAACCGCGCTACCCAGGTCATCGTCGTAAGCTACAAAGCCATCGATCTTCTGCCCGGCGCCTCCCCGCGCCACCTCCCTGCCGTCCGCGTTTTCGGGAGTGATAACGCCATCGCCGGGCGGCAGTGTCCCGACATCGGTCCAGAACGTCAATGCGTCAAAACTGATACGACCCCGGTTTCTACCGGCCAGTTCAAACGCTGGATTACCCTGCACATCCACGATGTTATCGGCGACCCCATCCAACAGGTCATCGACAGTACCCACGCCGCCAACACGCCCTGCGGGTCCGCTGATATTGACGGTATCCACCAGTTTCAGTTTCTTGAGGTTGCCCGGCCAGTTTATGGTGCCTTTGGCCTGAAAAAGAGGGACAAAAACATTGTCCAGCGCTACACCCGGGGTGAATGCGCCTGCGCTAATAGCTGGGGGTACGAAACTACTACTGACACTGATGACTTCACTGAGCGCCGCGACGAGGCTCTTTTCCAGGTCCGCGGGTTCATCCACATAGAGAACGGAGCCGCTAGCACCGGCTCTGGCGTATTCAAGCGCATTACCGGGAGTGTCTCGTGCAGCTACGACCCAGGTCTTTTGCAGGGCTAGGGTGTTGCCTACGGTGGGAAGCAGGTCGGTATTGGTATCGTGCATATATGCCAGTAGTTGTTCGAATGTCACATCAGGGGAAAGCGAGGTCGCTGCCGATATCTCAGCAGCCAGATCATCGTCCCGCCCAAGCGAGCCCATTGAAAAAAGAATTGAATAGAGCCTCGGGCACTCATCCGAATCGGTAAAGGGTGTGAGGTACTTACCGTTTGAGATTATTGCGCTGTCATAGTCCGGGTTGGGGCTGGGCTGCCCAAAGTTGCCGCTGGTGTTGGTCCCCAGGGCGACTTCACCACCGCGTATATAACGGTACCACTCAAAGTAACTTTCGCGGGGTTGCAACACATGTGCTTGTGCGGACGCTAGTACCGGGGTCGATTTCAAGGTGGCTACAAGCTCATTCCTGCTCTCCCCGAGTCGCTTATAACCCTCAAGCAGCGTGCCGCCACCGGTTTTTTCATCCACAGGGCTCACCCGATTGTCCTGATGGTTGGATATAAGCAAAGACAGGTAGACATCATCAAACAAGGGATTGTCCACGACAGCTGCCAACACTGCCTTGAATATACCGGGTGCGGTGACCGTATCTCCATCAGAATACAGTCCACTGAGATGTGCGTAGGCTGCCTCAGTCATAAACGGGGGAGCGCAGTCCGCGCCATAGGTACACAAAACAGCATTCTGGTCACTGTTGCCCAAATCCATCAGTACATGCACATACGACTTGCTCGCCACCCCGCTGTGCAGGTAAATGTCTATATCATCCGACTCAGCGTGTTGCGCGCCAAGCAGCAGGCAGGTCAAAATCAGTATGAAAGTTATATGCATAATAATGTCTCATTCATCTGGAGAAGCCCTGATTAAGCTGGCTTTCGTCATTCCGGACCGCCGCGAAGCCTGGAATCTACAAAATATCGGCAAATTATGGATCCCCGCCTGCGCGGGGATGACATTAATCGGAGGCTCCGTAGTTTGATCCCGCCAGGCGCACAGCCATTCCCTGCACCACCTGGGCACTGCCAAGGCGCCTGCCACTCCCATCCAGATGCACGCTCACCTCGAAGATAGCGGCGTCGAACATGCCACTGCCCGATGCAACACTCTGTGCTTCCCGAATGGGAAAGCTTTGCAACAGGCGCGGGCCCTGTCGAATCACCCGGTAGGTCAATTTGACGCCTTCCGGCACGACAGCCGACAGGGGGATCCCAAGGGAGTTACCGTCGCAACCGGGGTCTTTATCCTCCGAGGAGCAAACCGTATATCCCACCCCTCCCGCCAATGAGAAATTGCCTGGATCCCGGGATAATTCCGAGGCTATCGCCTGCGCTCTCTGGAAGGCCTCCTCCTGAAACTGGTCATTGCCTGCCATATGAAACTCCAGGACACCGGTCTGCATGACCGACCCTGCTATCACGGCAAGCATTAACGTAAAGACCATGGCGAGCAGCAACACGGCACCGCGATTGCACCGCCTTTGCAGAGCGTGTAGAGATAGTGGAACGTGGCGTACTTCATGAGGGTTTTTCATAACACATCACATTTCAACCTACGGGTTCAATCCTGTTGCGAAGATGCACGGTAGTGCTGAATACCCGACGCAAAAAGCCATCGCGCGGAGGCGCCACGACTTTCTGGCCCAGCGCATAGGTTTTGTCATCCCGGTAGCCGGCAATCTCGAGGATACTGCGCAGCAAAAGGTGGATTCTCGCAGTCACCGCCCGCTCCATTTCAGCGCCGGTGGGTGCCACTTTATATTGATTGGCAACACCGTCATCGTCTGTATCTATGCCGAACTCCAGCTGCATATTTTCCACACCCTCCACCAGGCAGCGGGACGTCACCGCGTTACCCGCCAGACTTTCCATGCACAAAGTCGGGACACCGTCGCCCGTTTCTCGGGAGTTGGAATACTTTCGGATATAGAAAATTCTCGAACTCGCTTCCCAATAGGTCAGCGACGCGCCCGCTTTTGCTGAATCCAATAAGTCAATCGGCCGCAACTTTTCCCACCGTGGGCCACCGTTGTCCGCCAGGCGCAGATACCACTGCTCGCCAGTAGATGCGGTAAGTCCAATGGCGGGCACACCACCGCGCAGACTGGCCTCTGAGGCGGTCCGCTTGATCGCAAGGATGTCAGTGAATGGCACAATTCCCCCGCCATCCAGGCAGGTAAAAAGGGTGGAATTCAGGGAAACAGGGGAGGACTGCCCGGAATAATCATTAACCAATTCCACAGGGTCAAGTCCATTGAGCGCCCAGTCGGTAGTGCTGCAATCGATACCTACTGACGCTGGCGTGACGGCGTCCATCGCCAGAACACCCCCGAAAAAACCCGCCATGGTGAGCTCTCTTTGCAGAAGACGCATGGCATAACGGCCATTTTCCTGTATCCGGGCCGACTGCTCCTCATAAAAGTAATTCTGCTTGCTACCCAGGTAAACACTAACGATGCCGCTGGTCAGGATTAACCCGAGCAGCATGGAGATCAATAACTCCACCAACGACAGACCACGACTTGCCGGGGCAGCAGCCTGCTGAGAGTTTTTCAACAGGCTGCCAGGGGATAGCCATGCAATCCGGTGCATGATCAAAACACCCCTGCATAGGTCGACATGATCATCTGGCGCCGCCTGAGATTGTTGCCAACCGCACCATCCGGTGCATCGTAAAGCCCGGCAAAATCACTACCACATACTGACTCTGCCGGATCGCGTGCAGAGGTCACTCCAAGCCAGCTTATCGCCACCGATACCGCGCCATCTTCGCGAAAAATGCATGCCCGTGGTGATACCAGGCCACCTACGTTGCTGCCGCCCTGTTTTTCTGACACGCCCATGACCAGCGATTCCCATTGCCACAGATCAAAGACCGCCAGTTGCAGCGGCGTACAATCCGTCTGCTCGCAATTTGTCGCAGGCATAGGCAGCGGATTTTCCTGATCACCTGCGTTGTTAACTACATAGGCGGCGATTTGCCCGGGATTTGCCTGCATTCTTTCGAGGATATCGCGAGCCAGTGCAGTCGCAACGGAACGCTGCGTGGCTTCATAGCCCGCTTTCTTGCCTGCCAGTTGTGTGGACAGCAGCCCCATCATGCCGGTAGTAAAGACCAGCAGTGCGATAAGGACTTCCAGCAATCCGACCCCTTTTTGCCGCGGATAAGTAAGATCGATGTGCCCGATGGTTGTTATCACCTGTCTCCCATGCTTGATCACGCTGCCGGACACTCGCCCCAATCGCGGGCCAACCTTGGTCTGCCGACAATATTGATCACTATGCTCAGCGGCTGCACCGAGGCTCCGGCAGGGGCACAGACAAGCAGCGTGCGGTTCCTGTGAGAGGAGCCGTCGGGAAGATAGTTGATGAGTTCTACAGCGGCCCTGGTGCCGGCGCGGTTGGTCAGGGTATAGCCCCGGGGCATACCTTCAAATACTTTGAGTACCTCATCCGTCCCGGCATCGACCACCCGGTCCTTATCCGCATTGGAGAAAACGATCCAACCCCCGGAGTAGACTCCGGAGCAAACAGGTTCTCCCGTGAAAGCCATCTTCGAGGGACACATGCTGACCGGCAGGTTCCTCATTACGGCCTCACTGCGCGCCAGGTTGATAGCACTCAGCAAACGGCTCGCCTCGGCACGCACCCGGTTTTTGTGCAGCATATTCTGCATTGATGGGGCGCCGGCAGACAAAGTAGCGGCGAGCACTACCAGCACTATCATCAACTCAACCAGGGTAAGCCCTTTTACGGGATCCAGCAGCGACATCCTGTCCACAGCACACCTCCATGCAGGAACAAGCTTAAACTGCTATGAGAGAATCACCAGAAATTGGCCAATTTTGCCCGAAAATGCCTGTTTGGGATGCCAGGACACCTGCAGAGGACCCCACAAGTTACGCTTTTCTACGGGGCACTTGGGAATAAACTTTAGTCACAGCTAACAGCAACAGAACAACGCTCGCTGACAGCACAAGGAATAATGATACATTTACAAGAGCCGCCTCATAATTTACTAACAAATGGGTATATTGAATCTGACTCTCGTGACGTATGTGTGCGAACTGCTGCCTGGTAGATAGCAAGAGCAGGCCCAAAAAAAACGCAAGCGCCAGATATTTGAGGTACGAAAATACTCGCCCATTACGCTTATCCAGTAGAAAATCCAGTACGGCGCCGATAAATGGGGCAAATAGCGGCATGACCGCTACGAAATATCTGTAATCTCTATCCCAGCCACCATAAGGAGCAAAAACGCTG